>Ga0172367_10000174_pt1 | contig 98156 bp, 96 predicted proteins | sample Lak10m_FD_114542 | JGI IMG/M metagenome (GOLD analysis project Ga0172367, IMG submission 114542) | Freshwater microbial communities from Kabuno Bay, South-Kivu, Congo - kab_022012_10m | ecosystem: Environmental > Aquatic > Freshwater > Lake | place: Democratic Republic of the Congo: South-Kivu... | reverse complement strand
TGCAGCACTGGCGATACGACGACCCACATCCGATCTACGAGTACACCCACCCACATCTTGCGAAGTATGCGATCGCAGCAGGCCTTGAGATCTTCGGTGCCCCGCGCGTGGACGGCGGGAGCAACTACGGAGTTCCGATCCTTGCGATCGCATCACGACCAGAAGGCGCAGTTGGTGCGCCGCGGATCTGGGTTGCCACGGCAACTGGCATTGATGTGATCAACCCGGCAACACGCGCGTTGATCGGGACGATCAACGAACCGAGCATTCGTGCAATCAGTGTGGCGGATGACGGTTCGCTATGGGCTGTTTCTGGAAATGGCGAACTCCTGCGGGCAGTAGGTGACGCTGCGGACGGACTCAACAGCGACCCGTTTACCCGATGGAGCACCAACATCTCGGATGTTCGAGCGGTGCGTGGCGTTGATGACGCCGCCTTGATCGCCACGGGCAGCGAAGTGTTCCGCATCGAGCGCGGCAGCATCACGGCCCGATTCGCTGTTCCGGAGATACGTCAGATTGAGATCGTTCGTGTCGACAATGCGAGTTATGTGCTGGTTGCAGGTGGCTCTGGACTCACGCTTCTGCGCGCCGATGATCTTGGGGGCGCACAGAGTACCACCGTAGCTGGTGGAGTGAGCGCGCTCGGATTCGTGGACTGGTTTGAGGGGCCTCGTCTCTATGCTGCGGAGACTGAGAGCATCTCGGTGTACACGCTTCGCGCGAATACGCCATCCGTACGCGTGGCGACGATCAGCATCGCGGATGCGTCGTTGGTCATCGTGAATCCCGCGACACGGATTGTGCACGTAGTTGCGCCGACCCGTGGAGCGAGTGGCGCCGCTGCACTTTGGAGCATTGAGCCGAACGGAAACGCCTACTTTGCGGACACAGAACTTCGCAATCCAGCGGTGAGCAATGTTGAGCCGCTCACGAGCGACGGCGTTTCAGGTGTGGTGATCGACGGATCGGCCGAAGTGCCAGACGGAGGGCGCGGTGAACTGATCGCAGCATGGTCGAACGGCGAGATGGTCCAGGTTGCTGTCGGCGATCTCTCTTCAGGCTGGCGTTGGCCAGGAGTGATTGCGGGAGCGATCGCTGCTGCACTCCTTGCACTCCTCGCGCGGCTCCTCACAGAGCGCCGCGATGTTGCCGCGCTCACGGGTCTACTCGCCCTCCTGGACGGCGCAGGTTTCGTGCAGAGCCGCATCGGGATGAACGATATCTATCTCGTTGCTGCGCTCCTAGCTGCCGCGTGCGCCTTTGTCGCGTGGCTCCAGGGCCGCGCGCGCGGGGTTGCAAGGGGGAGCCTCCTCCTGCTCGTCACTGGCGTGACCCTCGGCCTCGCTCTCGCGAGCAAGTGGGTGGCCCTTTACGGAATTGGAGCGCTCGGACTGATCTGGCTTGCGCGCAGTGCATGGGGGAGACTCGTCGCCCTCGTTGGGCTCATTGGGATCAGTGCGATCCTCCTCCCCCCCGCACTCTCTGTCGCGTCGCAGGGTGAGCGCCTCCCGAACCTCCCCTTCCTTGGAGTTGCCGTGCTGGTGATCGTAGCTACCGTTTTGGCCGTTCGCCGAGCTAACGCAGCGAACGACAACGGGTTCGCTCACCAACGCGTCGGCGATGCCATCTCTTTGGGTGCCTCGTCACTGCTTGTCGGCGCAGCGCTCGTTGCACTTCCGCTTGCGGTCTATCTGATCAGCTATCTCCCCTGGGCGGCGCTCGGAAACCAGATCGTCGAGGGGTGGCCGCTCGGAAATGAAGGTCGAACGCTCGCCGACCTCACCACCTCCATGTATCAGTACCACGACACACTCCGCGTGGCGCACGCTGCAAGCTCACCGTGGTGGGCATGGCCGCTTGACCTAAAGCCAGTCTGGTTCTTCCAGGAGAGCTTTGCGGCGGCTGGCGGGTGGAGTGGCGCAATCTACAACGGAGGAAACATTGCGTCGCGCATTCTCGGTCTCGCCGCCGCCGCGTGGCTCGCAAGGCAGGCTTGGACGCAGAAGAGTTGGGGCCTCGCGAGCGCCGCCATCATCTTCTTTGCACTTTGGCTCCCATGGGCGCGCGTCGACCGCGCAGCGTTTCAGTACCACTACATGCCGTCTTCGCAGATCGCACTGATCGCACTCGCTCTTCTCCTCGCTGACTTGCGCAACGGAGCGACGCGCGCGGTTCGCCTGGCACAAGGCGGGCTCGCTGCACTGATCCTGGCCGCACCGCTTCTGTGGGCTGTGACTCCGCTCATGTGTTCCGTTGCGGGAGTCCTCGACGTCTACGCGGAGAGCCAAGTGTGTCTCTCCTCGGGGCTCGCAACACCAGGACCAGTGATCGGCGCGTTGCTCCTGATCCCTGCAGCATATGTGGCCTGGTCGCTTCGTCAGATTCGCGACCCTCGTCGCTTGTTCCGCTGGTCGCTTGGCGCGATCGCGATCGTCGCATTGGTGTGGTACCCGAACTGGTCAGCGCTTCCACTTCCAACAGGTGTGCACAACGCGTATCAGGGAGTTTTCCCAACGTGGACTTGGTCGTTCCAATTCGGGGTCACACTTGAGAAGCCGGTCGATGTGCCGCTCGTGAGCGGAGCAACACTTCTCTTCGCTGCAGCGCTTGCGGTGGTTGCGCTCCTTACCTATGCGCTATTCGAGTACGCGCGGCGAAGAGAACTCCACAAGGATCGCTCGTAGCGGAACTCCGTCGGTGGCAAGGAGGCGCTCTACCGCCGCAGGAAGCGCAATCGCTTCGCCAGATGCAACACGTTGACGCTCATCAGCAAGGGCGAGCCACCCACCACCCTCAATCACAATAAGCAGCGCGTCATTCGGTGAACGAAGCGGGCCGAGCGCTGCACGCTCACTCAACGCGATCTCTGTGATGTGCGCCGTTGTGCCGGCGTACAGGAGTGCGCTCTCTACGCCGGTTGCGCCCGAACCGCGATCTGGTCGGCGCTGTCCTGGTCCGAAGCGGCGGATCTCCACCGCTTGACGCTCAGCGCTTCTTGCTGCCGCCGCGGCGATTCGGTCGCTTGATCGTTGCTTCCACGCCGTCACTCACCTGGCGCCGTGTTCGCAACATCGCCTCATGCGCCGCTTCAGCGGCGAGCTGTGGCGGGAAGCGATTCACGACCGTATCCCGGAGCAGGTAGAGGCCAATCGCAGTCGTAACGATCGGAAAGATTCCGTACCACTGGAAGGCGGCGTAAACAAGGTTGAGCCCGAAGGTGCTCACACCGATCCAGAGGAGATACTCCCACTCGTTGCCGAGCACTCCTCTCCCGTGTGCCCCGCGCGTTGACCATGCATACGCAACGATGGTGAGGATGAAGAGAAGAAGGTTTACCACCCAGAACGGGGTGTAGAACGTGCCGAGTCGCGCGTTCAGCGCGACGAAGAGATACTCCCAAGGCCACTGCGCCATTCCATTACCTCACTCATCTCTATTGGTCCGATACGTGGTCGGTTCGTGAGGCGAGTATGCCATCATCGCCCCCATGCGGGTCCTCCTCGTCGCCAGCCCAGCGCACCCCTCAGTGGCTCGGTTCACGCCAACACTCGCCACCCTCGCCGCACAGGGCTGCTCCATTGAGGCGAGCCTCCCCCTCTCCCCTGAACTCACTCGCGAAGGGATCCCGCACGTGGCGCTCGGGGACGCCGAACTTGATGCGGTGTTGCGCGGCCTTACGGAGAGCGATCTCCTGATCGCTCCGCTCGCTGGTCCTGCGGCACTCGGCGCGGCCGCCCACGTGATTGGGAGAGGTGCGGGGGCACCACTTCTCTTGGTCGACGTCGAGGATGCGGGAGACCTTGTTGGGTCACTTGCCATGGCGCGTGATGGCGGTACTGTCGACACGGACATCCGCGAACGGTTGATCAAAAGTGCTGCGTTTGCACTCGCGTCCATCCTCGCGCCAACTGCGCGTGGAAGTGGCGAGTTTCCTGAGCGACAGATACTTCTCTTGGAGCGCATACGAACATTCCAGCACGGCGAGAATCCACATCAGCACGCCGCTGCGTACCAACACGCATCTCGGAATCACGCAGGTGTGCTTGGCGCACAACTTGCACAAGGGAGCGAACCCACACTCAACGACGTCCTCGACCTTGACGCAGGCGCGCGACTCGTTGCGGACCTTCCTGTCCCAAGCGCTGCGCTGATCCGCCATACGGATCCGATCGGTGTTGCGACTGCTGAAACCCCTCTGGGCGCACTTAAGCGCGCACTCGAAACCGATCACGCGGCAGCTTCAGGAGCGATCGTTGCGCTGAACACACCGATTGACCGAGCCGTGGCCGTGGAGATTGCGAGTGCGAGCTATGAGGCGATTGTCGCCCCAGGGGTGGCAGATGAGAGTGCCGCCTCGGCGCTCGCCGCTCGCCCAGAACTACGAGTGTTGTTGTATGAACCGGAACATCCGCAAATCCCAGAGCTCATCGCGCTTGGCGACGCGCTGTTGATGCAGACTGCAGACCACGGGGCGATGGAGCGCAGTGAGCTTCATGTGGTGACCGAACGACGACCAACGCTGGAAGAGCTCACCGACGCACTCTTTGCGTGGCGTGTCGTACGACATGTTCGCTCAAACGCCATCGTCCTTGCGCGAAACGCGACGACGATCGGGATCGGGGCTGGGCAGGTGAATCGTCGTGTTGCGGTCGATATTGCACTTCAGCGCGCTGGTGATCGCACGCGCGGTGCCGTCATGGCCTCCGATGCGTACTTTCCATTCGCAGAAGGGATCGCCGCTGCGGCGGCAGCAGGAGTGACCGCCGTGGTACAGCCGGGTGGCTCGCGTCGAGACGATGCAGCAATTGAGATCGCCAATCGGAGCGGGATGGCGATGCTCTTCACTGGTCGCCGCCACTACCGCAGATAGCGGACCATGGAGCAGCCACTTCTCGAACGAATCCGGCGAGAGATCCGCTCGCACGGACCAATCAGCTTCGCGCGGTTCATGGAGCGCGCGCTCACAGAGCCAAACATTGGCTACTACGTTGGCACGCAGCAGCGGGCCGGACGTGAAGGTGACTTCATCACCGCACCAGAGATGCACGGGCTGCTCGGTTCCGCATTGGCACGCCTCGTCCATGAGGTATGGGAGAGGCTTGGTCGGCCACGGCCATTTCGGTACACCGAGTACGGCGCCGGATCTGGCGCACTTCTCCTTGCGCTTGTCGACCAGCTCATCAGAGATGGGTCGCCGCTACTCGAAACGCTTCAGATGCAACCGATTGAAATCAATCCATATCGTCGTGAAGAGCTTGAGCGCGCGCTGGCGACGCGTGTGCTCCTCCCACCGCTGCAACTAGTGGAATCAGATGCCCCACCTGTCCATGGAGTGGTCGTGGCGAATGAGTATCTCGATGCACTGCCGTTCAAGATCTATGTTGGTCGCGCATCAACCGAACATGGCATCGCTGAGCGTTGCGTCGGTGTCAATGACGAGAATGCACTTGTTTGGGTGGAGGTGCCCCTCCGAGCGTTAGAGGCCGCGCGCGTGATCGCGCGGTTTGGCGCGCCACTTAAAGAAGGTCAGCGCGCAGAGGCGTGCTTCGCCGCAGATTTGTGGCCGCACGAACTCGTCCGCAACATCAGCGCTGGGCTTGCGGTCGTGATCGATTACGGAGGTGAGGGGGCTGACCTTCGTGATGCAGCGAGCCGCGCGGCGGGGACCGCGCTCGCCTACCAGGGGCATCGAGCGACCGACGATCTGCTTGGCGATCCAGGGGGGCGGGACCTGACCGCGCACGTGGACCTGACCGCCCTGCGGGCCGCCGCCACCGCGGCGAGGCTCACCCCGATCGCTTCAACGACTCAGGCGGCGTTCCTTGCAGGAGCGGGCCTCGATGACGAGATTGAACGGATACGCCGCGGCCCTGAGGCGAGCCTTGAGGGGGCGATCGCGCTTCGCTCGGCACTCGCCCGGCTGATGAACCCTCGCAGCATGGGCGGATTCGCCGTCGAGCTCTTCGCGCTCGGTTCGGCTGAGCACGTTTCACGCCTGGCGGAGGCGAGCAATCCACTCCCCGGAACGGCGGCTCCGATCCGCCCCCTCGTCTAGAATCCTCGTAGGATCCACCCTTCGCCCCGCACGGGGCGCAGCACGAGAGTCGGGGTCCAACAGAGGAGCTGCATGAACGGACTCTGGTATGTCCTCGGCTTCGCCGGCGCGGGTGTCTCTTTCGTCTTTTTGACGATTGGAATCGCCTGGCTGATCTCCCACCGCACCCGCGGCAGCCGCGGGAAGCAGGTGCCATACGAGTCAGGAATCGACACCTACGGCGACACCCACGGCCGCTTCGGCCTCTCGTTCTACCTCTACGCACTCCTCTTCGTCGCGTTCGATGTTGAGATCGTCTTCATCTACATCTGGGCGCTCAACTTCCAGTCACTCCTCATAGAAGGCCTTGTCTCAATGGCGGTCTTCATCGGGGTCTTGCTGATCGGCCTCGCATACGCGTGGCGCAAAGGGGTGCTCGCATGGCGATGATCCGCGACCCAAAGAAGGCGCTTCAGACGCCGATTGTCACGCCGAACACGCTATGGACGACGGACAACCCGCGCGCGTACGATGGACAACCGCTCGCCGAACATCCGAACCTTGAGCTCGCACGTTATGACGCAACGGGGGATGGCCGCGTTGATGATGCGCGCTGGAGTGGCGCACTCGGCGCAATTCCTACCAAGGCCGACATCGTCCTTGATCTGATTCGTGCGAACAGCCTCTGGCCGCTCCTCTCTGGGCTTGCCTGTTGCGCGATTGAGATGATGTCGACCGCGACACCAAAGAACGACATCGATCGTTGGGGGATGTTTCCATTCCGCGCATCACCGCGACAAGCAGACGTGTTGATCGTTGCAGGAACACTGACGACCAAAATGGCAGAGCCACTGATTCGACTTTGGGAGCAGATGCCAGAACCAAAATGGGTTGTTGCGATGGGTGACTGCACATGCTCCGGCGGTCGCTACAAGCGCAGCTACTCCGTGGTACAGGGAATCGATCGCGTCATGCCGGTCGACGTCTACATTCCAGGATGTCCGCCGCGACCAGAGGGTCTCATCTACGGAATGATGAAACTTCAGCAGCTCATCAAAGATCGTCGTGGGCACTGGCCGGAGCGCGCCATTGGCCCAACCGTACCGGACGGCATCTGATGGACCGCGCCCTCGCCACCGCGTTGACCGAACGATTCGGAAGCTCGCTGCTCGCACCTGTGCGTCAGCGTTTTGACGAGACAGAGATTCGCGTCAACGTTGCCGATGCAATCCAAACGCTGCGCGCGCTACACGACGAGACCGAGTTCGCGTTTGAGATGCTGATCGATCTTTGCGGCGTTGACACAGGCGAAGAGATGCAAGTGGTGTATCACCTCTCATCTTCCCGAAGTGGTGATTGGCTTCGTGTGATCGTCCCCGGCATCGATCGCAGTGCGCCGCGTGTGAGCTCGCTCGTCTCACTCTGGCCAGGTGCTGAATGGATGGAGCGCGAGGCGTACGACATGTTCGGCATCATCTTCGAGGGGAATCGCGACCTTCGTCGCATCTACATGCCAGATGACTACGTGAGCCATCCGTTACGAAAAGACTTTTACCTGGCAGATGACGCGTCGCGATCGCCGGCCGCTGGTGTGCGCAACATGGAGCGCGTGGGAACGCCTGTCGATGCAACGCGCGGCACGGCGTTGCGCAAGAGCCCGGGAGCATAAGCGTGACAACGCCACTGACGAAGCCATCGCTTGACGACCCAAGGATTGCGATCCCCGCCGCCTCAGAGTGGTACGAGCCCGCGCCAACGGCGCAGACGGAGCGACAGGCGGAGTTCCTCAACCTCCGCGACGGCGAGATGTTCGTCAACATGGGGCCGCAGCATCCGTCTACGCACGGCGTGCTCCGCATCGTCGTGAAGGTGAACGGCGAGCAGGTCGTCGACCTGGATCCGGTGCTCGGATACCTACACCGTGGCGTAGAGAAGCTCTGCGAGAACGCCGATTACCACCAGGCGATCTGCTACACCGACCCGCTCGAGTACGTCGCCTCGCTCTTCTGCGAGGCGGCCCCAACGGCCGCGTTCGAGAAGCTGATGGATGTCGAGGTTCCACGCCGCGCTCAGTACATCCGCGTGCTCACCATGGAGCTGAATCGCATCGCGAGCCACACCCTCTTCCAAGGCTGGATGGCGCTGGATCTCGGCGGGATCACGCCGATCCTCTGGTCGTTCATCGAGCGAGACGAGATCGTGGACATGCTTGCTGCACTTACCGGGCAGAAGTTGCTCTACAACTACTACCGCATCGGTGGAGTGAACGGCGATCTGAACTACGAATTCATGAGCCGACTCGGCAACTGGATGAGCCGCGCCGCCGCGCAGATCGATTCGAACCTTGGGCTGATGAACGAGAACGAAATCTTCGTTCGGCGCACGCGCGGCCTCGGCAAGCTCGACGCCGCCACTGCACTCCGCATGGGTGTCACCGGACCCAACCTCCGTGCCACCGGCGTGCCGTTCGATCTCCGCCGCGACCACCCGTATCTTGTCTATCCGGAGCTCGAGTTCGACATTCCAACTCGTGAAGAGGGCGATTCGCTGGCACGGTACATGGTGCGCATCGATGAGATCCGTGAATCCATTCGCATCATCGATCAGGTGCTGCACGAGATGCCAGACGGTCCAGTGATGGCGAAGCTGCCGCGCCTAATCCGACCACGACCGGGCCGCGCATTCGGTGCGGTGGAGGGACCGCGCGGCGCATACGGCGTATATGCGATCTCTGACGGCACGGATCAACCGTTCCGCATGCGCATTCACGATCCATCGTTTGTGCACCTGCAACTTGTTGGTCCGTTGACGCGCGGAAATCTTATCGCCGACACCATGGCGGTGATGGCGAGCCTTGATCCCGTGATGGGCGGAGTGGACAAGTGAGCGGCGCGCAGATGGTCTGGTCGCGGATGACGCCGGGCGGGCGTGCGCTCGCCGTGCTGTTGCCACTCCTCTCCGTGGGAGGCGCCGCGCTGACCGCCCTTCTCGTTGTGGCAGGACCTTTCATTGGTGCAACGATCGGTGCGAATCTTCCAATCGTTCGATTCCTTGCCGCATCGGTGATCACCTTCTTGATCACCGTGCCGGTTGCATTCCTCTTGATCTACATGGAGATGAAGATCATCGCGCTGATGAATCTCCGCATCGGACCAGACCGCGTCGGCCCCGCTGGTGCGGTTATGAGCGTGGTGCACGGCCTGAAAGTACTGATGAAAGAGGACTTCACTCCGCCGAGCGTCGACGTTCCTGTCTTCACGCTCGCGCCAGTGGTGGTGTATCTGGCGAGCTTCATGACGATCATGGTGATCCCGTTCGCGCCAGACCTCACGAGTGTCGGACTCGAGTTTGGCCTCCTGTACTTCTTCGCAATCGGCGGACTCGGCGTGGTCGGGCTGATGATGGCCGGCTGGTCGTCGTTCAACAAGTACTCGCTGCTCGGCGGCATTCGCGCCGCAGCACAGGCGATCAGCTACGAGATTCCGCTGACACTCTCGGTGGTCGGGATCATCATCCTGACCGGAACACTTTCGCTGCCGAAGATCGTCGAAGCGCAGAGCGGCTCGCTGCTCGACTGGTTCATCTTCCGCCAGCCGCTCGCGGCAATCATCTTCTTCATTGCAATCACCGCCGAAGCGAACAGAACACCATTTGACAACACCGAAGCGGACCAGGAGATCGTTGCCGGATTCGCCACGGAATACTCGGGCATGCGCTTCGGCTTCTTCTTCTTCGCCGAATACGTCAATGTTTTCATCGTCTCCGCCCTCTTCGCCGCAGTCTTCCTTGGTGGATCCAACGCGCCAATCAACGTCCCGTTCAGCCCTGAGATCGTCGTGGACCTGAGCGGGCTTGGCCTCCTCCTGCCGATCGCGGCGGGAGTCGCGCCACTCCTAGGAACGCTCGCAATCGGGCTCCCCATCTACGCGATCAGCGCGCGCATCAAGGCCTGGCAGGCACTCCTCGCTGGCTTCCTGATCTTCGGCGCGCTCTCCACGGCGGCGGTTGGGTTCTGGGCCTGGGCGATGCTCCCACCTGTAGCCGATCTGATCTGGTTCTTGCTCAAGACGTTCACCCTCATCTTCATCTTCGTCTGGATGCGTGCAACGCTCCCCCGCGCACGCATCGACCAGCTGATGGGCTTCGCCTGGAAGTGGCTCCTCCCCGCATCGCTCCTCAACCTTTTCGTCACGGCAGCCGCCGTGCTGCTGACGGCATGAGGAGGGGCTGATGGCTCGAATCCCAGGTTCAGGCATCGTTCGCGGAATGGCACTCACGCTCACCCGCTTCTTCCAGCCGAAGAAGACGGTGATGTACCCCGAAGCCAAGCCGGACATTCCGCCTCGCAACCGTGGGCGACTCGAACTCGTGATCGATGAGCGCGGCACGCTGAAGTGCGAAACCTGCTTCCAGTGCGCGCAGGCATGTCCGATCGAATGCATCGACATGGGCGGAACGGACACGAAGGGGAGATACGCCGTCCATTGGGGGCCAGCGGAGCAATATGCGGAACGGCGCGAAGAGTCCGCGATGCGCCGCTCAGGACGCACGGTCTCCGACGCGGCGGCAGCACAAGAGAGCAGCCTTGACCTTCGACCCGTTGAAGCGGCGCTGGAGCGCGTTGATTACGACCCACACCACATGTTGCAGATCCTCGAGTCGGTGCAGGACTCGTACGGCTACCTACCAGTCGACGCACTGAAGCGCATCAGTCGCGCCACGGGCGCCTGGTACGCTATGGTCTACGGCACCGCAACCTTCTACAAGCACCTCACATTTGAGCCGGGACGCAATCGCACGATCGCGGTCTGCCGTTGTGCAAACTGCTTGGTCGCGGGCGCAGGGCGCGTCATCAACACGCTCTCGTTTGAGTTCGGCACCGAGTTTGGCCAGGCGATCCCGTGGAGCAATCTGCGTCTTGAAGCTCTCCCCACTCATCCTCCAGACGCGTCGTCACCACTCGTGGTGATTGACGGCGAACCGCAACGTGAGCTGTCAAGTCGCAATGCAGAGTCGTGGGCCGCTGCGCTTGCAGGGAGGTATGCCGCGTGAAGCAGCTAAGCGCACCAAAGGGCTGGTCGCAGCTCCTGCTCAAACCGCCTGCAACCCCGTGGGCGGCGCTGCGCGCTGCGATCGCCGCAGGCGGCGCCGCAACGGCTCAGACACTGATTGATGCCGGTCTGCGCGGACGCGGCGGTGGCGGTTTCTTGACCGGCGAGAAGTGGCGTGCAACCGCGCAGAGCGACGCGTCGCCGAAATACGCGGTAGCAAACGCGTACGAGTCAGATCCCGCCGTCTTCACGAACCGTCTCCTCCTCGAGAAGAACGCGCTCGGCGTCATTGAGGGCCTCGCGATCGCCGCGCTCAGTGTTGGCGCGCGTGAAGCGATGATCGGTGTGCGCGCGGAGTACAGCGACGCCATCCGTTCACTTGAATCCGTCATCACCAGCGCCGAGCGCGAAGGCGTTCTCGGAGCCAGCGTGCTCGGAAGCGGTCGCGAGCTCACCGTGCGCCTCGTCCCACTTCAAGGTTCGAGCATGATCGGCGAAGAGACGGTGCTGCTCAAGGCGCTCGCCGGAAAGCGCGGTCAGCCCGAGCAGACGCCGCCGTATCCTTCTGAAGTCGGCTATCTCGGCAAGCCGACCGCGGTGAACAACGTGGCAACACTCGCCGCCGTCTCCTGGATCCTTACGAACGGCGCCGCTGCCTTCAGGCAGATCGGCGACCCCGCGCACACCGGAACCGTGCTCGTTCAGGTGAGCGGCTCGACGACCAGCTCGGGTGTCCTTGAGGTTCCAACGGGGACTCCGCTCGCGGAGATTCTCGCCGCGGCGGGAGGCCCGGCACGTGGAGCCACGATCAAGGCGCTCCTTGTCGGCGGCCCATCTGGCGGATTTGTTCCTGCGCAACTGCTGGCAAGTACGCCGTACAGCGGCGCTGGTCTCGCCGCAGTTGGCGCACACATCGGTTCGGGCGCATTGCTGGCACTCGACGGTAGTGTGGCAATTCCGGAACTCGCCGCCATGTTGACTCGTTGGTGTGCCGATGAAGCATGTGGAAAGACGATCCCGTGTCGCATCGGTACCCGACGCCTCGCGGAGATCGGACAGCGCTTTGTTGATGGACTCGTAGGGCCGGAAGATGGGCAGCGACTCCAGGCGCTCGCGGCGGACGTTGCAGATAGCGCGCTTTGCGCGCATGAGCGGCTCACCCCAAGCCCACTCCTGACGGGAATGCGATACTTCGAGCACGAGTTTTATCCGGCCAGCGTCGCGCAGACGAGCGGCGCAGTAACGGGACGGAGCAGATAGATGGCTGGCCTCATGGAGCGACCAACGAGCGGCGTTGCACCGGTTGATGTGTCTGGTGTCCAGACCACAACGGAGAGCCAGGCGCTTGAGCAGATGCTCTCCACGCGCAGCCCACAACGCCCACAGCGCACACCAACCTTCTATGTAGAGATCGACGGCAAGCAGCTTGAAGCCTTTGAGGGGCAGACAATCCTTGAAGTTTGTCGCGCAAACGGGATTGAGGTTCCAACGCTCTGCTACGACCCGAAGCTCCCCGGATTCGGTGCATGCCGCATGTGTGTGGTCGATGTTGACGGGTGTGATTCACCACAGATCAGTTGCTCAGCAAAGGCGGAACCAGAAGCGGTCATTGCCACACAGACCGATCGACTGCGCGAGATTCGTCGCACGAACCTAGAGCTCATCTTCAGCGATCACAACGCATACTGCCTGCCGCCATGCCAGAACAAGTGCCCAAGCCACATCGACATTCCAGGATTCTTGAAGGCAAACGCCGAATCGCAGTTCCGTGAGTCGGCGCGCATCTTCAAGCGAACCATTCCATTCCCGAGCATCCTTGGTCGCGTATGTCCCGCTCCATGCGAGGATCACTGCCGTCGCGACGAAGTCGACGAAGCGATCGCGATCCGCGACAGCCATCGTTACGCGGGAGACCAAGTGCTGAAATCGATGTGGGACGAGAACATTGATCCACCGCTCCCGTTTGAGTTGCAGCCAAAGACTGGAAAGCGCGTAGCCGTGATCGGCTCTGGTCCGGCTGGCGCATCCGCGGCGTACTACCTCCTTGTGGCGGGTCACGACGTGACGATCTTCGAAAAGGATCCAGAGCCGGGAGGCATGCTTCGGTACGGAATTCCCCAGTACCGCCTGCCGAAGATCGAAGTGCTCGACGGTGAGTACCAGTCGATCACGCGACTCGGCGGCCGCTTCGAGTGCGGCAAGATGCTCGGTCGTGACTTCACCACCGCTGACTTGAAGGCGCAGGGGTACGACGCGGTGATCGTGGCGATCGGCTGCTACGACACGAACGACCTCGGCATTCCCGGCGAAGACGCCGAAGGCGTGATCGACGGACTCGACTATCTGCACACCGCCGCACTCGGCCTTGAGTATCCGAACCACGAAGGGAGTCGCGTGGTGGTGGTGGGCGGCGGCTACACCTCAATGGACTGCTCGCGCACCAGCATTCGTCTTGGCGCCAAGGAGGTCACGCTTGTCTACCGCCGCGACATGAAGGATATGCCAGCGGCAGACGAAGTACACGAGATGATCGAAGAGGGCGCGCGTGCAATCTTCCAGGCGGGTCCGACGCGCGTCATCGTGGACGAGAAGAATCGCGTCAAGGGCCTCGAGTTCATTCGCATGCAGCTCGGCGCGCCAGACGCCTCAGGCAGGCGCCGGCCAGAGCCTGCGCCAGGCACCGAGTTCATCATCGAGTGCGACCGCATCTTGAAGGCGATCGGCCAAGGACCAGATATGACCTGGGCCACCGTTGGCGCGGATGGTGTTTCGGCAACAAAGAACGGTCGCCTCAAGGCTGACGCAGTGACCTTCCAGACTGGCCGCGACGGCGTCTTCGGCTGCGGCGACGTGCGCAACGGCGCCACTACCGTCGTGGCCTCCACCGCCGACGGACGCCGTTGCGCCTACGCCGCGGACGCATATCTGCAGGGACTCGACCTTGGTGAGATCCGCAACCGCCAGACCCTCGCCGAGCCACAGCCAGAGTTCCTAAGCATCGTGCCGTTTACCGGCGAGACAAAAGAGCCACGCCGCAGGCTCAAGGCGCTCCACACTGATGAGCGAAAGCACGACTATATCCAGTACGAGATCCCATACAGCAAGTCTGAAGTGATGGCCGAGAGCACGCGCTGCCTGCAGTGCACGTGTGAGGCGATCGGGTTCTGCGACCTTCGTCGTCTCGGCATTGAGTACGGCACCACCCTCAAGTCGCTCGAGAAAGATCACCAGAACGGTGCCGGGTTCCGGTCAATCACCGAGAATCGTTGGACGGGTGCAAATCACGATTACGTGCGTGATGACTCACACGCGTTCATCTTGCGCGAACCATCGCGCTGCATTGACTGTGGCCGCTGCGCCAATGTCTGCGCCGAAGTCGTTGGTGCCGCCTGCTACGACTTCATGCGCACCGGCTTCGACACGCTCGTCACCACACCGCTTGACATGAGCCTCAACGAGTCGCCGTGCGTCTCGTGTGGGCGATGCGCAGAGACGTGTCCAACGGGCGCACTCATGCCGAAGCCCCGCATCTTGACCAAGTACGAGGTTGACGAGTCACGCTGCATCCTGTGCGGCATCTGTGTGGACGCATGCCCGTACGATGCACTTCGCAGCGGATTCGACTTCGAACTGGCGCATACGGACCGAAGCGAACCGATGATCGACCTGATTGCGCTCGCCAAGATCGAGCGAACTTCTGAGGCCACGTTCATCCGTGGCGAGAGCGTCTGGGAGAACACCGTTGCCGGGCGACGACACGACCCAGCGCGCGCACTTCCAGTCTTGCCGTCGAACTTGCGCGGGAAGTAACTCATGCCCCTCCCGGATACGCTGCCGCTGATCGGGATCACATGGGCTGACGCACTTTTCATGCTCCTCGGCGGTGTTGCAGTTGCGGGCGCACTCGGCGTGGTCCTCGGGCGCGACATCATCCGAAACGGGCTGCTGCTGATCCTCACCCTCGGCGCACTCGCGGGCATCTACGTGATGCTTGGCGCCGCCGTCCTCGCGGGGGCCCAGGTGCTCGTCTATATCGGGGCGATCAGCGTGTTGATCCTCTTTGCGATCATGTTGACGCAATCAAAGGCGGCACCCGCGAAGCTCAACTTCCAAACGCAAGCGATACCAGCGGCTCTGATCTCAGCACTCCTCGCGCTGATCTTCGCCGTCACGCTCGGCGGTGGAGGTTGGAGTCCAGCCGTGTATGACGGCACGCCACCACCGGAGGGGACGCGCGGTGCAGCCGACGCGCTCTTCGGTCCATACCTCCTCGCATTTGAGATCGCCAGCGTGCTCCTGCTTGCGGCGGTGATCGGCGGGATCTATCTCGCCTCCGTACCGCGCGCCGGACAGATTGGTGCGGAGCAGGAGGACGAGCGCCGATGAGCCTGATCGCGGGGCACCCTGAGCCGTATCTCGTCCTCGCGGGGCTTCTCTTTTCAATTGGTTCGTTCGGCTTTCTCGCGCGCCGCAATGCAATCAGCATGCTGATGAGCGTGGAGATCATGCTCAACGCGGTCAACATTGCTGTCGTTGCCTTCGGCGCGTTTGTTCCCGCACTCGCAGGCCAAGGGGTTGCGGTTGCCCTGCTGATCATCGCCGTTGCCGCGGCTGAAGCCACGGTCGGCCTCGCCATCATCATTGCGATCTATCGCAATCGGAAGACCCCGTTGGTCGACGAGTACGACACGATGCGGCAGTGAGCATGAACCTATTCACCGCACTGATCCGCGCCGCGTCAGAGAGTGGAGAGCCGGCAGCCGTGCTCCCTGAATATGCGCCGCTCCTCCTCCTGTTGCCACTCGGCGGATTCTTCTTCACGGCGGCGATCGGTCGACGGCTTGGGAAGCTCGCACACGTAGTTCCGCTCCTCTCCATCGTTGCGACATGGGTCCTCTCAATGAGCCTGGCCATCCCTGCACTCCTTGGCGATCTCGGTGAGGCTGGCGCATCCCGTGAACTCTTCACGTGGATTGCCTCAGGGGATCTGACCTTCAGCATAGGAATCCACGTCGATGCGCTTACTGGCGCGCTTCTTCTCGTTGTCACCACCGTAGGCGCGCTCGTTCATCTTTATAGCGTTGGCTATATGAGCCACGACCCTGGCTACTGGCGCTTCTTCGCCTATCTCAACCTCTTCATGTTCTCCATGCTTCTCCTGGTGCTCGCGAGCAATCTGCTCGTTGTCTTTGCGGCATGGGAGCTCGTCGGCCTTTCGTCATATCTCCTCATCGGCTTCTGGTACACAAAGCGTGAGCCAGGACTCGCCGCAAAGAAGGCGTTCATCACCAACCGCGTCGGAGACGTTGGTTTTGCCCTCGGCCTGATGGGGCTCGTCGCCGTCTTCGGCACGCTCGACATCCCAACGATCCTTGCAGGGATCGTTGCCGGTGAGCTCACCGGAACCGCTGCCACCGTGATCGCACTGTTGATCTTCTGCGGCGCTGTTGGCAAGTCAGCTCAGTTCCCACTGCACGTTTGGCTCCCCGATGCAATGGAGGGGCCAACCCCAGTCTCCGCACTCATCCACGCGGCAACCATGGTGAACGCGGGCGTCTATCTGGTGGCGCGCATGAGCCCACTCTTTGCGGCGAGCCCCGAGGCGATGCTAGTGGTGGCGGCGATCGGCATCTTCACCGCGATCTTTGCGGCGTCGATTGCGTTTACGCAGACTGACATCAAACGTGTCCTCGCCTTCTCCACGCTTTCGCAACTCGGTTACATGTTCGCCGCACTCGGCGTTGGGGCCTGGGTTCCCGCCATCTTCCACCTGATCACGCACGGCTTCTTCAAGGGACTCCTCTTCCTCGGTTCGGGTTCCGTGATCCATGCGGTCGATGGCGAGCAGGAGATGCCGAAGATGGGCGGGCTCGCGAGAAAGATCCCAATCACCTACGCCACCATGTTGATCGGCACGATCGCGATCGCGGGGCTTCCGCCGCTTGCTGGCTTCTGGTCAAAGGACGAGATCCTTGGTGAAGCGTTCAAGTTTGGCTACACCTGGGTCTGGCTCGTTGGACTCGTCGTTGCTGGAGCGACCGCCTTCTATATGTTCCGCCTCATGGGTCTCACCTTCTGGGGGGAGAGCCGAATCCGCGAAGACGTTCACCCGCACGAGTCGCCATGGACCATGACCCTTCCGCTCATCCTGCTGGCGATCCCCTCGATCGGCATTGGCGCACTGCTCGGCTTCCCGGTCGCAGACGGCATCATCAAGCACGGACTTGAACCCATCTTCCACCCCGCAGACGAAATGCTCGGGATTGAACACGGGAAGTGGCAGCTCTTCGGCATTGACGGAGCCTTGATGCTTGCGAGCGTGACGGTCGCGTCCATTGGAACAGCGATCGGCGTTCGGCTCTTCCGAAGCGACAACGGCGACCGCATTCGCGCCATCACCGCACGACTCCAGCCCCTCTATGTTGGAAGCAAGGGGCGATGGTTCTTCGACGACCTCAACGATTTGATCTTCGTGCGACTCGGTGGGCGAGTCGCCTACGCGGCATGGTGGTTTGATCGCAAGATTGTTGACGGCGCGGTGAACGGAGTCGGCACGCTCACCTCAAGCGGCGGCCGCGGACTTCGGCAGATTCAAACCGGTCGTGTGCAGAACTACGCGCTCGGCATTGCGCTCGGATTGGCGGCAATGGCGATCGCATATCTGGTGATCGGATCATGAGCGATCTGACACAGTTCATTGGATCACTGCCGATCCTCTCCATGATCACGTTGCTCCCACTCGCTGGCGCGCTCGGCATTGCGCTGATCCCCTCTTCGCGACCTTCAACCATTCGTGTTGCAGCTCTTGTGATCTCCTTTGTGACGTTTGTCTTGAGCCTGTTGATGCTTCCAGGCATACGTGAGTTCTCAAACGAATTCGCTTTCAGCGAACAGATCCAGTGGATCCCCAACTTTGGAATCACCTACCACTTGGGTGTCGACGGACTCTCTAGTGCGCTCGTTGTCCTCACGACACTGCTCAGCTGGGTCTGCATCTTGGCGAGCTTTGGGCCAATCCAGAACCGCGTGAAGGAGTACTTCATCAGTTTCTTGATCCTCGAGACGGGGATGCTCGGCGTATTCCTTTCGCTCGATCTCTTCCTCTTCTATATCTTCTGGGAGGTTGTCTTGGTGCCCATGTACCTCATCATCGGCATCTGGGGTGGCGCAGACCGCATCTACGCCACCATTAAGTTCGTTCTGTACACGCTTGTCGGCTCACTCTTGATGCTTGTCGCGATTCTCGCCACGGCGTTCAGTCACCAAGTTGCAACCGGATCGTGGGAGGGTGCGTTTGACCTCCTCGCGCTGCGTGGGACGATCAGCGACCCAACACTGCAGGCGCTCGCGTTTGCGGCATTTGCACTCGCGTTTGCCATCAAGGTCCCCATGTTCCCATTCCATACCTGGCTCCCCGACGCCCACGTCCAGGCTCCAACTGCAGGCTCGGTGATCCTCGCCGGCGTGCTGCTCAAGCTCGGCGGCTACGGCTTCATCCGCTTCGCGATCCCGCTCTTCCCGCAAGCGGCACAGGACTTTGCGCCGCTCATGATCGTGCTCTCCGTGATCGCCATCATCTACGGCGCGGTCGTTGCCATCGTGCAGACTGACCTGAAGAAGTTGATCGCATACAGCTCGGTCAGCCATATGGGGTTTGTCACGCTCGGCATCTTCTCGTTTAACCAGCAGGGGGTCGACGGTGCCATTCTCCAGATGCTGAACCACGGGCTCATCACCAGCGGCCTCTTCCTTCTTGTCGGCATCGGCTATGAGCGCACGCACGATCGTGAGATCGCGAAGATGGGTGGCTGGGCGTCGCGAACCCCGGTCTACGCCGCGCTCTTCGGCTTCTTCCTCTTCGCTTCGGTTGGCCTCCCTGGGCTCTCCGGCTTCGCCGGTGAATTCCTTGTGCTGCTCGGCGCATTCCTTGTGAATCCGATGATCGCTGGCGCATCAACCCTGGTGATGATCCTCGCCGCCGTCTATCTGCTCTGGCTCTATCAGCGCATCTTCACCGGTGAACTCTCCCCGTTCCTGAAGGGTCTCGGCGCAAAGCTCACCGATGTCACGCCAATTGAGATCGCCACACTCGCCCCACTCGCCGCCATGATCGTTGCCTTCGGGGTTCTCCCGGCACTTCTCACGGGCGCATTCGCACCGAGTGTGGCGCAGTTCTTGATGTACGCGGCAGGAGGAGTGGCCCCATGAACGACCTCCTTACGATCGCACCACTCCTGAGCGTTGGGCTCACCGCCGTTGCGGTGCTCCTCAGCGACGCCATCACGCCAAACCGCAAGTACGCGCCGATCTCCGTTGCACTCGCTGGCCTCGGTATCACCGCCTGGATCCTGCTTCAACAGAGCGGCGGCGTCGCAACCGCACTCAACGGCGCGTACGTTGGCGGCCCGTTTGTTGCCTATCTTGGACTCCTTGGCGCAGCGATCGTGGCGATCACGCTCTTGATAAGCCCAGACCACCTCTTTGCGCGCGGATATCCGAGCGCCGAGTTTGCCGCCACCCTCCTATTCGCGCTCTGCGGAACCATCCTGCTTGCTGCAGCGACAGATCTTGTGACGCTCTTCATCGCACTGGAACTGATGGTGATCCCTGGCTACCTACTCGCTGGATTTGCAAAGCGTGATCCGCTCAGCACGGAGGGTGCCGTCAAGTACTTCTTGCTCGGGAGCTTCTCCAGCGCAATACTACTCTTCGGCATCGTGCTCCTCTGGGGGGCAACGGGAACCGCATCGCTGACAGAGATTGCAAGCAGCCTCACGTCACTTACGGCTGGTGTTCCACCAGCCGTCGCTGTGGCACTGGCGCTCATTACGACCGGATCTGCATTCAAGGTTGCTGCAGTTCCGTTCCACTACTGGACCCCAGATGCGTATCAAGGATCCCCCACCCCAATCACTGGCTACCTCTCCGTTGGCCCGAAGATTGGTGCGTTTGTCCTGCTGATCAAGCTCTTCTTGATTGCACTCTTCCCTCTTGCAGAGGTTTGGATCCCAATCATGGTCATCCTTGCCGCGGCAACCATGACGCTCGGCAACTTGGTTGCACTGACTCAAGGAAACGTCAAGCGCATGCTCGCTTACTCATCGATTGCACATACTGGGTATCTGATGGTCGGTATCGTTGCGGCGGGCGCTGGCGAATCGTCTGGGATCGCGGGCATCCTCTTCTACGGCGCCGCATACGCGCTGATGAACCTCGGCGCATTCGCCTTCCTCGCCGTTATTCAAGGGCGACTAGGCGCAACAGTGCAACTAAGCGATCTCGCTGGGCTTGGCCGCAAGCATCCGCAGATCGCGTTACTCGCAGCACTCTTCCTGCTGAGCCTCACCGGCATCCCGCCGACGGCCGGCTTCTTTGCAAAGGCTTACGTCATCTTGAGTGCGGTGCAGGCCGGAGGACTCGCAGCCGTCTTGGCAATCGTTGCAGTGCTAAACGCGGCGATCGCTGCCTTCTACTATCTCCGTGTCATCGTGTATCTCTTCATGCGCGACCCAGCTGAAGCGGAGGTGCAGGTAGCCACCTCGCCGCTTCTTCGCGCGGGTCTACTGATCGCCGCCGCTGGCACGATCCTGCTCGGCCTCCTGCCAGGCGGACTGATCGAGGCGGTCGTTCAGGCGCTCGCCAGCTAGCCTCCGTCCACCGCCCAGACCCGCGACGCCAGCAGAGGAGCATCCCGCTACGCCCCTGCGGGCTTGTAACAAAGCTCATGGCCCCGCGCTCGCATCAGTAAAAACTCATATAAACTTCCGCTATATGGAAGACCTACTGGTCAAGGCCTTGCAATGAGCACGAAGGGCGCCACAGTGCTTCCTGCTGCGCTCCAAGGGGCGTCGAGTGAGCGCTTCGTGATCGAGGCTGCCCGCCGTGTGCACCGAGCGCTCGGAGACACCAACAGGCTCGATCTCGTGCGCCGACTGGCACAGAGCCCCGCCACCGTCACCGAACTGATCGAGTCAACCGACCTCTCGCAGCCTCTGGTCAGCTGGCACCTCCGCCGACTCCGCAGCGCAGGCCTCGTCACGAGTGAGCGCGCCGGTCGCGAATCCATTTACACGCTTCGAACGGAGACCATCGCGGAAGGGCACGCGCTGATGCTTGCCGCACTCGGCGTCGCCAACCCAGCCGCCTGGGTTGCACCTGATGCGGCTCTGCCAAACGCACGACCGCTCGTGGATGCCGTCCGCGCCGAAGAGGAGTAGCGATGGCGAGTCGTGCAACTCACGGGAGCCTCTTCACAGGAGGGGAGCGCGCGCGCATCAAGCGAGTCGGCGAACCGATCGCGCTCTTCCTCGGCCGACTCGGCTTCTCGCCGGATGCGCTCACCGTTGCTGGGTTCGGAATCGTGCTTGCCGCCGCCGTTGCCGCGGCTGCTGGCGCATGGATGCTGACGGCGGTGATCTTGGTCTTCGGCACACTCTTTGACGGACTTGACGGGACACTCGCGCGCGCCACAGGGAAAAGCAGCGATTTTGGCGCATTTCTCGATTCAACAATGGATCGCGCGGGCGAGGCAGTGATCTACGCAGGGATTGCAGCTGGTGCGGCAATGAGCGGCGCCACTGAAGTGATCGGCCTCGCAACGCTCGCGCTCGGACTTGGGTCGCTCGTAAGCTACGTGCGCGCACGTGGTGAAGCGCTCGGCGTTTGCGCGGACGTAGGACTTGCACAGCGCGCTGAGCGCGCCGCAGTGCTGATCGCGGGACTTTTCGCTGGCGCGCTGATCAGCGCAACGTGGTTGACCGCAGCTCTCGCACTCATCTCCATCGCGTCTGCGATCACCGTGGTGCAGCGAATTCGCTTCGTTCGCGCAGGCCTAGCAGCCGCATCCAGGCAGACGCCGCGCAAGTAGCGGCAATTTAATGCTCGCCGCTGGCGTTGCCAGCGGCAAGTGAAGGTGGGGCTGAAGGTCAGCTCTGCAGAGGAACGGTAGTAACAAGGGGGTACGCAACATGATGGAAATGAACGGGCCAAGGGCCCAATGGAACGTACGACCGGCGCCTTCAACGCCGATCAAGGCAACGAATCCGATTCGTGTGGCGATTGCGGGAGTAGGAAACTGCGCGAGCAGCCTCGTGCAGGGTCGTTATTACTACGCGGACGCCAAGAACGACGCAAAGGTCCCAGGCCTGATGCACGTCGACATGGGCGGGTACCACGTACGAGACCTTGAATACGTGGCCGCATTCGATGTGAACGTCACGAAGGTTGGCAAGGATCTCTCCGTTGCACTCGGCGCAGAGCCGAACAACACCTGGACCTTCCAGGAGATCCCAACCACGGGCGTCATCGTACAGCGCGGGCCAACGCTTGACGGAATCGGCAAGTACCTGCGCGATGTGGTGAAAGAATCGCCAGAGAAACCGGTTGATGTTGCCGCAGTGCTCAAAGAGCGCAAGGTAGATGTCTTGGTTGCGTACCTTCCGGTCGGTAGCGAAGAGGGAATCCGCTATTACGCCGAGCAGGCGATCAAGGCAGGGTGCGCGTTTGTCAATGCAATCCCAGTCTTCATCGGTCGCGAGCCTGAGTGGCAGAAGAAGTTCGCCGCGGCTGGTCTTCCGATCGTTGGTGACGACATCAAGAGCCAGGTCGGTGCGACGATTGCACACCGAGTACTTGCACGGCTTTTCGCCGATCGCGGCGTGCACCTAGATCGCACGTATCAGTTGAATTTCGGTGGCAACACCGACTTCCAGAACATGTTGGAGCGCGACCGGTTGGAGAGCAAGAAGATCTCAAAGACCAATGCGGTTACCTCAATCCTGGATGAGCAAATGGGTGAGGAGCAGGTGCACGTGGGCCCGTCAGACTTCGTGCCGTGGCTCCTTGACCGCAAGTGGGCAAACATCCGACTCGAAGGGACAACCTTCGGCGGCGTGCCGCTCACGGCGGAGTTGAAGCTCGAAGTCTGGGATTCGCCGAATAGCGCTGGTGTGATCACCGACGCGATTCGTTGCGCGAAGCTCGGACTCGACAGGAAGCTGGCCGGGACACTCGTTGCCCCTTCGGCCTACTTCATGAAGAGCCCACCGATGCAGCTGCACGATGACATCGCGCATGCGGCGGTCGAAGCCTTCATTCGCGGCGAGGACAACCGTGTCCTCGACGGGACCCAGGTCACTGCCGAGGGCTACCCCTCCTCGGAGGCCCTGAACTCAGTCCGCGCCTAACCGTTCCGGCTCGGCTGGCAGCGGCCAGCCCCGCCTTCACGACGAGGAGAGCCGTCGCACCCGAAAGGGGCGGCGGCTCTCCCTATACACTTCCCAGATGAACGAGCAGCAGCCGGCGACCCCTTCGCCGATCCGCCGCGAGAGCTCCGGCTCGGCACCCCGATTCACCCCCCGCCGCCTCTGGGAGCGGATCGTCTACCTCTTCGCCGTCGCCCTCATGCGCCTCGTGGGGGCACTCCCTCCACGCCCCGTAGAGGCCCTTTTTGCCACCCTCGCTCCGCTCGCCTACCTCCTCTGGCCGGCGAAGCGACGCATCGCGAACTCCAATGCCGCAGTGGTCCTTGGGGCTGCCGACGCAGACGGGAACCCCCTCCCAGGGTCGGAGGAGGCGGTTCGGGCACGCGCGATCGCCAACTACCGCAGCTACGGACGCTTCACGGCGGAGCTACTCCGCCTCCCCAGCCGTTCGCTGGACGCGATCTCTGCCGAGGTTGACCTGCGGGAAACCACCGTGCTCGACGATCTCAAGAGTCGTGGCCAGGCGGCGGTCTTCGTTGGATTCCATGCGGGGAACAACGAACTCGGTGCAGCGAGCCTTGGCAAGAAGGCATACGACGTGAGCGTTGTTGCCGATGACACCGCCTTCCCCGAAATGTACGAACTACTTCGGCGCGTGCGCGCGTCGTGGGGAATCAAAGTGATTGACTGGCGCGCGATCCGCGAAGTCTTCGGCGTGATGCGTCGCGGCGGGGTTCTTGTGCTCTTGATCGACTGGGGCTGGAAACCAGACGGAATTCCGTGCCAACTCTTCGGGAGGTGGACGACGCTCCCCAGCGGACCTGCGGTGATCGCGGCGCGCGGCAACGCGCCAATCATCCCCTTCTTTGTTCGCCGCGAACGTCCAGGTGCATTCTACATTCAATACGGCACACCTATCAGCGCAGGAAATGGATCGCTCGCCGCTCAACTTGCCGCAACGCAGGAGACAGCACACCAGATGGAGCAGCTCATCAGAACCGAACCAACGCAGTGGAACTGCTTCAAGCCGCTCTGGCCAGACGCAATTGAACAACAGCGACTAGAAGCGCTTGCTGCGCTGATGGCAACGCAACACGAGCGTGGAGCAAGAGGCGAGTGATACGACACGCGGCGCGCGCACTGAGAGACCAAGTCGTTGGCCGCGCAGCGATCGCTGGACTCACGCTTCTTTCATATCTTCCAGAGCAACTCCTGCTATTGGTTGCACGTGCATGGGGAGTAATCGGACCAAAGGTACAGAGCGCGCGCGCGCGACAAGGCGCAATCAACCTTGCACGTGTCTACACGTTTCGCGACGGCGCAGCGCCATCAGCGCAGACCGTCGCGCGCGGCGTCCAGCAACTGTTTGAGCATCATCTGCGCTTCTACATTGAGAGCGCGCGCGCACCGCGACATGCGCGATCAATCATTGCAACCCGTGTCGCGCTTGAAGATGAACTGGCAGTCGCCGCTGCGTTCACTCCCTCCGCTGGCAGCGCCATCTTCTTGGCTGCACACTTCGGTGCGATTGAACTGCCAGGGAGCATCCTTGCGGATCGTTCTGGTCGCACACCCATTGCGCCAATGGAGGAGATCGGGAACCCGGTGCTGCAATCGTGGATGCTTCGCGTGCGCGGCGCTGGGCTCGGGCTACGCATCATCTCGGCAAAAGGGGCAGCGCAGGTAATGAGCAGCGAACTGGCATCAGGTGGGATTGTCGGCATGGTTGGTGATCGAAACATCGTTGGCGCAGGCGTTCCGGTATCGCTCTTCGGTTTCTCCGCTCGACTCCCGATCAGTCCAGCCCTTCTTGCGGTTGAATCTGGTGCGCGCCTCTACGTTGCCGCAGTCGTTCGTGAGCCACGTGGTCGATACACGGGTTACATCCGAGAGGTGCAGATTCCAGAAGACGGTGATCGTATGGCGAGGACGCGCGTCGCACTTGCCGGGATATCTCGCGCATTTGAAGAGTTGATCCTGAAAGCTCCAGAACAGTGGTGGACGCTCTTCTATCCAATCTGGGACGATCTTCGCGTATGAGCCAGAGCATGTCGCGCGCCGATCTGCACATCCACACGATGGCTTCAGATGGGACTGCGTCTGTCTCCCAGGTCTTGGCGCGCGCGGAAGAGGTCGGTCTTGATCTGATTGCGATCACGGATCACGACCGGATTGACGCGGCGCAGGCGGCGCAGCAGATGGCGCAACGGAACGGACTGCACGTTCAGGTGGTTGTTGGCGAGGAGATCTCCACGCTGCAGGGCCACCTTCTCGGTCTCTTCCTGCAGGAGCGAATTCGTCCGCTGCGCTCACTGCGCCGCTCGATCGCGGAGATCCACGAACAGGGAGGGGTTGCAATCGTGGCCCACCCGCTCTTCCCGCACCCGCTCTGCGTCCAGGAGGGGACGATCCGCTCCGTCGCTGCAGATCGCGATCCATCCAGCCGTCCGGATGGCATCGAGACGTACAACCCAACGATCTTCGGCACCTACCCACGCCGACGCGTGGCGAGGCTCAACCATGAGCTCGGCCTTGCCAGCATCGGAAGTTCAGACGCGCACGTCTTGAGTGCGATCGGTCGCGTCTGGACCGTCTTTGAAGGCTCAAGCCCCGAGGCACTCCGCAACGCAATCCTTGCACGCACCGTCAGTGTTGGCTCAGGGAGCGATCACACGCTCACAGAGAACCCCGGGATCTTCGGCCGTCAAATCCTTCGCAATTTGATCGGACTCGGACAGGATCTTGCGGGGGTGACACGGCCACTTTGGACGCTTGGCGGCGAGCGACGCGGTCGAGATCTGGGATACCCGGGCAGTCGCCGCCGACCCGCACGATACGAGCCAGAGGATGAGCGGTGAAGATCGGCATTGTCACTCCATACGCATATCCCATGCCCGGTGGCGTCAATGATCATGTCGGATCGCTCTATCGAGTTTTGCGTGCTCGCGGACATGATGTGCGCATCATCACGAGCAGCCACGGTCTTCAGAAGGCGAGCGAAGGCGACATCATCCGCGTTGGAAAGGGTTTCAGCGTCCCGTTCAACGGTTCAATGGGAACTATCACGTTGAGCCCCACATTTCTTGCGCAGATGCGCGCAATCCTGGAGCGAGAGCGTTTCGATGTACTCCACTATCACGAACCATTCGTCCCGTTCTTAAGCCTTGTAACTCTCACACTCTCAACCTCAGTAAACGTCGGAACCTTTCATGCGTTCGGTGGTCTCTCCATCAGTTATGAGTTTGGAAAGCGGATGCTCGGTCATTACGCTGGAAAACTGCACGGCAGGATTGCCGTGAGCCCCGCGGCGCGACACTTCATCAGCCGCTACTTCCCGGGCGAATACAAGATCGTGCCAAACGGCGTTGAGCCAGGCAGATATCAGCGCGCGGTGCCAATTGCTCGGTATCGTGACGGCGTCCCCAACATTCTCTTTGTTGGCCGCATGGAGCCGCGAAAGGGCCTCATCCATTTGCTCCGCGCCTTCCGAAAGTTGCAGCGCGATGGGGTTCGTGCACGACTGCTGCTTGTGGGTACGGGACCAGGGGAGCGCGAGGCGCGTCGATACGTGTTGACACGACAGCTGGAAGGCGTCGAATTTCTCGGTCGCGTGCCGGAGGCGCAGAAGGCGCAACTGTTCAAGACTGCCGATATCTATGTCTCGCCAGCCACCGGGCGTGAGTCGTTCGGAATCGTGTTGCTCGAAGCGATGTCAGCAGGCGCACCAATCATCTGCTCCGATATCCACGGCTATCGCGGCGTGGTGCGTCGTGAGCGCGACGGAATCCTTGTGGAGCCAGGAAACGCGGACGCGCTCGCGGCAGCAGTCCGGCGACTGATTGACGATCCGGCCCTCCGCGCGCAGCTTTCGCGCGCGGGTGAAGAGCGCGCGCAACTCTTTACGTGGGAGCGTGTCGGTCAGGCGGTTGAGGAGTACTACGGGTTCGTGATCCGTAGACTTGCGGAGCAGGGCCAACTCCCATCGGGCTTTAGCGCACCGATTCCCCCGCCACCCGGCCCGCGAGTTCGCACAGCAGGCGAGCGGTAAGGCCCCACACGCGTATCTCACCTGGCACCATAAAGGCGCCGTAGCGCAGCGGCACACCGTTCTGGTCGCCATCAACGTCATACACGGGAAGTCTCGGGTCGAAGATTCCGAGCTCAGCCCCGACCACACCTGCCACCTCCGCAGGGTCGGGATTCAAGGTGGGCGTCTCTGGCGCTACCGCAACCACCACATGGATCAGGAAGTTGCTCGCTGGGATGTAAGCGGGATCGAGCGTCCCAACGAGAGTGATGCCGTGCTGCGGGTCGTCTGCGTCAAAGCCGAGCTCTTCATGCAGTTCGCGGATTGCCGTCTGTTGCGGTGTCTCGCCGTGCTCCATCTTCCCGCCCGGAAGGGCGAGCTGCCCGCCGTGCGTGCCACCCTGCGCGCGCTTGATCAAGAGCACCTGGCAGTCAAACGGATGGGCCTCCAGGCTCGCGCCACCACCCCCAACAGAGCAGCTGCCGAGTGCAACTGGCGGAATCAGGAGTGCGGTAACGGCCGCAACGCGCGGCACCCCCTCTACTGGAGGGTTGAGGTCAACCGGCTCAAGGCCGGGGAGACGACGCGGCGTCAGGTTTGGTTGCAGTGGAAAGGGGAGCGGGGGGAGGTTCCCCGACGCGTCGCGCGCTAACGCGCGACGCACCCTCTCCGCAATCTGCTCCGCCGCTTGGCGTTGCGCCTCCACGAGCTAGCTCGGGCGAACGGTGACCCCTGGTGCGCCTGGCGCACGGAGTGATCGTCCAGCAATGCGCGGCGTTCGAGCGGGCGTCGATCCGGCCGGGAGTGGCTTCGGCTTGCGACGCAGCGCATGCTCCAGCACCTGTCCGATTGTCTCCACAGGAACGATCTTCAGCGCCTTGCGAATCTCCTCCGGAATCTCCGGCAGGTCCTTCTCGTTCTTCTTTGGGATGAGGACCAGCCGAGCACCAGACGCGTGGGCCGCGAGCGTCTTGCTCTTGAGCCCGCCGATCGGCAGCACGCGCCCGCGGAGCGTCACCTCGCCTGTCATTGCCACCTCCTTGCGGACTGGAATCCCTGTGAGCGCTGAGACGATCGCCGTTGCGATCGTCACACCCGCAGACGGACCGTCTTTTGGAATGGCGCCTGCCGGAACGTGGATGTGAAGTCCAAGCTTCTCGAATCGTTCAGGCGCGATCCCAAGGTCGCTGGCGTGCGACTTGATCCAGGTAAGCGCGGCACGCGCCGACTCCTTCATCACGTCGCCAAGCTGGCCCGTGAGGATCAGCTCCTCGCGTCCCTCCATGATCCCCACCTCAACAGCGACAACGTCGCCACCGACGGGCGTGACCACAAGTCCCGTGGCCGAGCCGACCTGGTCGTCAAGATCCATCTCGCCGTACTCGTGTCGCTCTGGCCCCAGCCAGCTGGCGAGCTTCTTGACGTCAACGCTCCCCTTGCGGATCTTCTTCTCCGCAACTCCTCGTGCCACCTTGCGCATGAGCGTAGCGATCTCTCGCTCAGCATTGCGCACACCCGCTTCGCGCGTGTAGTGCCGAATGAGGTGCACCATGGTCTCGTCTGGAATCGTTACCTGGCTCTCCTTGAGGCCGTGATTATCACGCTGCTTCGGGACGATGTAGCGCTTGGCGATCTCCAACTTCTCTGCTTCGGTGTAGCCAGGGATCTGGATGATCTCCATACGATCACGGAGCGCGTCCGGAATCGTGTCCAGCTGGTTTGCCGTTGCAACGAAGAGCACTTGCGAGAGATCAAACTCCACCTCCAAATAGTTGTCCTGGAAGGTTGCATTCTGCTCAGGATCGAGCACTTCAAGAAGTGCGGCGGACGGATCGCCACGGAAATCCGCGCCAACCTTGTCGATCTCGTCAAGCATGAAGACGGGATTCTTCGTGCCCGCCGTCTTGATCCCCTGCGCGATTCGTCCAGGGAGGGCCCCGATGTAGGTGCGTCGATGCCCGCGAATCTCAGCCTCATCGTGGAGACCGCCAAGGCTCATGCGCACGAACTTGCGCCCCATCGCCTTTGCAATGGACCTGCCAAGCGACGTCTTTCCTACGCCAGGAGGGCCTGCGAAGCAGAGGATTGGACTTTTCACCTGTGGGGCTAGCTTGCGCACTGCGAGGTACTCGATGATGCGCTCCTTTACCTTCTCTAGGCCGTAGTGATCGTCGCTCAGCACCTTTGCCGCCTCCGAGATCTCAATTCGATCCTCGGTTGAAACGTTCCAGGGCATGGCGATCAGCCAGTCCACATATGTGCGAATCACGCCAACCTCCGGTGAGGCGGAGGGGATTCGCGACATTCGATCGAGCTCTTTCAGTGCGCGTGCCTTCACCTCTTCTGGCATATCAGCCGCTTCAACTTTTTCACGAAGTTCATTTGTCTCTGCCTGCTGAGGGTCATCTTCACCGAGCTCGCGCTGAATGGCCTTCAGTTGTTCGCGCAGGAAGTATTCGCGCTGCGACTTGTCCATCTCCGTGCGAACGTCAGATTGGATCTTCCCCTTGATTTCAAGGATTTCAATCTGGCGAGCAAGGAATGCCGATACATACTTGAGTCGATCAACCACATCGACAATCTCAAGCAGCTCTTGTCGCTGCGCGGTCGTCATGTCGGGGGTGTAAGCGGTCATATCTGCCAACAGGCCAGGATCACTGATGTTCTTCGCCGCAACCGCCGCTTCCGGAGGAACGGGCGCGCCAGAGGTGACGTACGTTTCTACTTGCGCCTGGACGCTCTTCATCAGCGCCTCGACTTCCACGCCCTCTGCCTCTTCGACCTCGATCATCTCGACGTTTACCATCAATGCGTCGCCAGATGTATCAAGCTCATGAAGAGCGATTCGTTTCTGTCCTTGGACCACTGCGCGGATGGTTCCGTCAGAGAGATTCACCACCTGTGCAATCTTGGCCAGCGTTCCAACGTCGTGAAGTTGTGAGTTGCTGGTGATCTCCTCTTGCTCAGCCTCTCGCTGGGTGATGAGTGCCAGCCAACCGTCGCCTGCAGCAGCCGTGCGGATGGCGGCAACACTCTTGTCGCGACCAACTTTGAGCGGCGCAACCATCTCGGGGAAGATGACGATCTCGCGTAGCGGGACGAGCGGATATCGGCCGATGCCGCTTGGCACGGGCGTGCCGTCATCGTCGGAGGCCGCTACCGCCTCATCGATCTCGAGCTCCATCTCCTCGCTCATCTCGCCCTCAAGCTCATCGTTGCGTCGCTTTTCGCTCATCGTCGTCCTCCTTCATGTGCTGCGGTTCTCTCTCGTTCACCCTTCTTGTTCCCCTCTTCGTAGAGTCGTTCGAGGATTCGTTCTCCGAGACGCTCTTCTAGCTGGAAGAGGAGCTTGATTCCGGCAAGGTTTACGCCGAGATCCTGCGTGAGGTGCCGTATCCAGAGGATTCGGCGCAGGTCGTTTTCGGAGAAGAGGCGGATATTCGATTCTGTCCGTGAGGGGCAGATCAGCCCCGCCTCTTCGTAGATTCGGAGCGTCCTCGGGTGGACGGCCACCAACTGCGCCGCCACGCTGATCACGTAGACCGGGCGAGAGGGGTCGATCCCTGAACCGCTGCTCCTGAACATGCTCGTATCCTAGAAACCTACCAATACCATTGTCAAGTACCCTGCGGAAAGGATGGTAGGGGATCGGCGCTACTCCGCGTCCCTGCGGTACGGCAGATCCACGATGACCGTGTTACGGCGGCCGAGCAGTGTGTCCCTGAGCCGCTTCCCGTTGCCGTTGTGGAGGATTCGATCCCACCAGTGACGACCGGCGTACTCGGGGATCATCACCACATTGATCGGCAGTTCGCCTGACTCGTGTGGGAGCTCCTCGAGCTCGTCGAGGAAGTGGGAGAGCGGTTCAACAATCAGCCGATACGGCGACTCCACCGTCACGAGTCTCACCCCTGGGAAGAGGGCCTCGAATCGCGCACGGATCTCGCGCTCCTCATCCTCGTTGAACACCACGCGCACAGCAATGAGCTCACCCGTGCTCCCCTCAAGGATTCGACCGAGCGTGATGGCGCGCACCGTCGAGCGGTTGATCTCACCGAACGGCGCGATGATACGCCGTGGTCGATGCGGTGCATCAAAGATGAGGCCAGGCTTGATTGCAAGTTCGCGCTCATGTCGGTTGTACCGTTGGCGAACGGCGGCCATGAAGAGTGCAACGAGCGGCACGAGCACAAAGATGATCCAACCTCCCGCAGCAAACTTCGCAATCGAAATGATCACCAGCACAACACTGGTGACAACAGCACCAATGCCGTTGAGTGCCGCCTTGCCGCGCCAACCCTCACCACGAAGTTTCCGCCAGTGGACCACCATGCCGGTTTGGCTGATGGTGAAGCCAAGGAAGACACCGATCGCATATGCAGGGATCAGCAACGTAACCAGTGCGTCGGTTGCAATCAGGAAGATGACAGCGCCTGCTGCAATGGTCAGGATGCCACCCGCGTACGCAAGCCGATCGCTTCGCTGACCGATCTGGCGGGGGAGAAATCCATCGCGCGCCAGGACGCGTGCGAGCTGTGGGCCACCGTTGAACCCAGTGTTGGCAGCCAGCAGCAAGATCCCAGTCGTTGCAATCTGGAAGATGGCGTACGGGATGCCGCCGCCAAGGGTCGCGCGAGCAATTTGCGAAATGAGTGTTTCGCCACCAACCTCCTGCGGAACTTTTCCAAACGCAAACGCGAGCAGAGACATCCCAAAGAAGATCGTCGCGAGGAGCACCGCCATGATGGCCATCGTGTCCGCGGCATTCTTCGCTTCTGGCTTCTTGAACGCAGCAACGCCGTCGGAGATTGCTTCGGTGCCTGTCAACGCGACCGATCCGTACGCAAATGCCTTCAAGAGAAGGAATGGGAGAATGAGCTGCATGCCGTCGTGCGCTTCCACCACAACGCCCTGGCTCCAGTTCACGGCAGGATCGCCGAGCGCAATACGGATGAGCCCGATGCCAATCACTGAGAGCGCACCTCCGACGAAGAGATAGGTAGGAATGGCGAAGAGACGACCAGACTCGCGAAGGCCGCGCAGGTTTGCCAGGACGAGGAGGAAGAGAGCGCCGAGTGCCATCTCCACCCTCCACGGCAGGAGCTCGGGGATCGCGGACGTGATCGCCGCCACACCCGCAGCGGTGCTCACGGCAGCAGTGAGGATGTAGTCGATCACGAGGCTCGATGCCGCCACAAGTGATGGAACCGTACCGAGGGTGCTTGAGGCGACCGCGTACGCGCCACCCCCCTTCGGGAAGCCGAAGCAGACCTGGCGGTAGCTGATCGCTACGACTCCAAGAAGGAGGCCAACGGCGAGGGCGATCACAGGACCGAAGGCGAGGTACGTGGCACCTGCCGAGGCGAGGACGATGAGGATCTCCTCGCTCGCGTATGCACTCGAAGAGATTGCGTCGGAAGAGAAGACAGGGAGGGCGAACTTCTTCGGCAGCCGCTCCTCACCCTCCTCCGCGTTCGAGAGGCGCCGCCCGAAGATTGCGGTCTTTGCCGCGAGGGTGGCCCGACCAACGCTGTTTACCGGCTCACTCCCCGCTTCGGACGCAACGAGGTGATCTGGCTCCTCTTCAATGAACCACTCTTCGTCATCGCCAAGCGGCGCGGGGTTCTTGCTCTCGTTCGTCATGACGTGGAACCGCCCTTTACATCTTCAAGGGCCGGCGGTCAGGCCGGTCAGGGGTTCAGAGTGACCAGTGCCTCTCTGCGCCGCGCTCAACTCTGATTCTATACCTGCAGCCGTACCTCATCCACTCACGAGGACGAGGAGCGCGCGGTCGAGTCCGAGGTAACTCACGCGATGCACGCGAATGGCATCAGGTCCAACGAGAGAAGTTGCGGTTGCAAGTTCTTCGCTCCATGTTTCCCCCTCTCGTTTCCATGCAATGAGGTGGCCACCGTCGGCGAGGAGCGGTCGCGCAAGCCGCGCAAGTTCTGCCAGAGGCGCAACCGCGCGCGCAACGATCACGTCATAGCGCGTTGGACTTGCGGATACGAGCTCCTCTGCTCGCGCCTGAACGACGCGAAGCCGCGGCGAGAGTCCACTCGCAGCAGCGACTGCTTCAAGGAAGCGAGCCTTCTTCCCTGTCGCCTCAATCAGGTCAAACGTGGCGCGCGGACGCGCGTGAAGGAGGCGTGCCGCGAGCGGAATCCCAGGGAACCCACCGCCACTGCCGAGATCTGCCAACGCACCGTCATGTGGCATCAGCTGGTCAATCAGAGGCACTCCAACAAGGGCGTCGAGAAGATGTCGCGACGCTCGCTCACTCGCGTTCTCAATCCGAGTCAGATTGATGAACGGATTCCACGCGTCTAAGAGTCGTAAGTGTGCGCTGAGCACCGCTCGCTCGGACTCACTGAGCGGTGGGAGCGGCGCCTTCTGAAGGAGCGCATCAAGAGCCTCGAGCGTTGCTCGTTCCGTTGGCGGGAGAACGTCAGGATTCGTTGGGAGCTGTTGGCGTTCGTTCAACCACGCTTCTCGCTCGGCCGCGCCGGGCGGCCCATTGAGCGTCGTACGACATCAAGGACCTCTTCAACATACTTGTCTGCGTCACCTTTCTCGACCGCGCTCTTGACGCAACCGCGCACGTGGTCTTCTAGGATGAGCAGGCCGAGCGCATCGACAGCAGCGCGAAGCGCGGCGATCTGTTGAAGGATGTCTACGCAATACTCTTCGCCGTCCACCATTCGACGAATGCCACGCACCTGGCCTTCAAGTCGACTGAGACGGTTCAACAGCACCTTGCGGTCTTTGGTGTAGCTGTGACCCGCGTGTTCGTCCATACCCTGGGAGAGTATCCGATCCTCCTCGATGCTACGATGCGAACCCGATGGAGACTGCAGTCGGAACCCAGCCCTTCGCGCATCGGAGCGAGGCGGAGTTTGCCGAGATCCTTGACTTCTACGGGATCCGCTGGGAGTACGAAGCAACGGTCTTTCCGCTGACGCACCACGCCGACGGGCGTGTCGCCTCGCGCTTCGCGCCGGACTTCTATCTCCCTGATGTGGATCTCTGGGTTGAAATCACCACCATTCGGCAGGCACTGATGCGGCAGAAGCGCAAAAAGTTGCGACGCTTCACCGCCCTCTATCCTGATCTCCGAGTCAAGCTCCTTGGTGCGAGCGACATCAAGGCACTGATGTGGAAGTACCAACGTAGTGCGCGCGGGGTTGTTGGACCCTCCGGGTCGACCACACCACCTCGGAAGCGCAGAGAGAGAGTCGGAGAGGCGGCCGCATGAGCAGCGTGCGAAGCAACAATCCACATGACGACATTGAGGAGGTGCTCATCGATGAGGCCTCAATCCAGGCGCGCGTACGAAAGCTCGGCGCAGAGATCGCATCGGCATATGGCGGAGGAGAGCCACTCGTACTTGTAAGCGTGCTCAAGGGCTCGCTCATCTTCGTGGCAGACCTCATGCGCGCGATCCCGAGCAACGTGGTCATTGACTTGATGGAGGTTTCATCGTACGGCGGTGGCAACACCGAGTCGAGTGGCACCGTGCGCATCCTGAAAGACCTCTCAGGAACCATTGAGGGGCGAGATGTCTTGATCGTAGAAGACATCATCGATACCGGACTAACCTTGAACTATCTGATGGGCTACCTCAGCGGAAAGAGTCCACGGTCAATTCGCATTGTGACGCTGCTCAACAAGCCGGCTCGTCGCCTCGTTGACTTGAAAGTTGACTGGACTGGTTTTGAGATTCCAGACAAGTTTGTCGTTGGGTACGGACTCGACTTCGGTGAGACGTACAGAAACCTGCGCTACGTCGGCGTCTTGAAGCGCGAGCTCTACGCCTCCGCGCTTGGTGAGTCTTAACTCAGTGAAACCGATCGGTCGACTCCAAACAGGTGCGGGGAATCTCCGCCGTCGAAGCAACGGACGGCGATTGAGCGGGCTGGGCGCAATGCTCGTGGTACTCGGCGCGCTCCCCTCATGGTGGACCCTTGGCGGCGGTAGCGGCGCCCCCGCCATCACTGGGAATGCGTTTGATTCAGTTGGCGTGTTCGCCTTCTTCAGCGCCCTTGCGCTCCTCGCAATCCTCATCGCACCAGATGCGGTGGGGGAGCATCTCCCAATCGATGCGTGGCCCCTTCATGTTGGGCTGGTCTGTTTCGCAGCTCTCGCCTTCCTGCTTGCCGCAAGCGAGGCGGCTGTTCGCGCAACGGGTAGTGAACTCTCGCTCGCCGTGGTCTTCTCTCCACTCCGCGCGCCAGGGCTCTGGGTCACCCTCATCGGACTCGGAACCTGGATCGCTGGCGTCGCACAGATCGTCGACACCCGGGACGATCGATAGCCTCCCTCCCCTCGCCTCCCACGAGGGGGTTGAGCACACAATAGCCGTGCCTATCGCTCCTCTGTTAGGGTGGTCAGGTGCAGCCGTGCGCTCCGACGCGCGGGCAGGTGCTAATCAAGCGCCGCCCCGTCGTAGCAGCGCACGCCACAACATCTACTACGAGACAGATAAAGAGGTACACACATCATGAGCCGTAACGTTGCAGTGTTCGTTGACGTCGCAAACGTCTTTTATGCCGCAAAGGCAGCCGGAGTGGATATCGATTACGTCACACTCCTCAAGACCATTACCGCCAATCGTGATCTCATTCGCGCCTATGCGTACACCGGACTTGATCCAGAGAACGAAAACCAGAAAGCATTCCACAACTTTCTCGCGCGCAACAACTACAAGGTTGTCAGCAAGGATGTCCGAAAGTATGGCGACGGTCGCTTCAAGGCAAACCTTGACATCGAACTTGTCGTTGACCTTGTCCGCCTCGCACCTAAGCTTGATGTTGCCGTGGTCATCTCCGGCGACGGTGACTTTGCACCCGCGATTCGCGCCGTGCAAGACATGGGAGTTCGCGTTGAAGTCGTGAGCTTCCGCGCGAACACCAGCAGCGACCTTGTGGATGTTGCGGATCACTTCATTGAAATCACTTCGATTGCAAAGGTCGAGGCTGGCGGTTCGCGTAGTGGTCGTCGCGTTGCCGCTTACGGGGATGAAGATCTCTCCATGACCGAGGTTCCGGACAAGCAGTCCGAGTCCCTGGCGCGACCGCGTCGCTCGCCTGAGCCACGCGAAGAGCGCGGACGTTCTCGTCGAGGAGGTGCCGGTCGCTCAGGCAACGTTCGGAGCCGTTCGGGCGCAACAGTGCGCGTTGGCGGCAGCATGATTGACGCGGACGCCATTGAGACGATGTCACTCAATGACCTTGAGCTGGGCGACCTCAACCGCCCAGGCATCGGTCACGAGCACGTCCACGACACAGGTGACGCACCACGCCGTCGCCGCCGACGTGGCGGACGCGGACGTGGCGGACGCGGACGCGGCGAGGGATTCTCCGACGCGCCACCGGGCGGCGCATCGCGATCCGGCTCCGCGTATGACGGACCGATCGAGACGATGTCACTTGCGGACCTTGATGGCGGCGTCTCTGGGGGCGTGCCCGAATACATGCGCAGCGATCGTCGTGGCTCTGCCCAGCCTTCGGGTGCGTCGCGACGAGCCCTCGGCTCTGGCCCATCACGGATCGCAGACGAGGTTGCTCGATCGCAGCGTGACGGTTCGAGCCGCTCCAACCTTTCGGGTGGCATGCAGAGTGAAACCGTCCCATCTGATGTGGCGGCGCTCTTGCGCTCACAGCTTGAGGCCACTGGTCGCTCTGCTGACAGCGCTCCTGCGTTGAGCGGGAAAGACGCTCCAACAGGCGGGCGTGCGCGCGCCAAGGCGAAGCCTGCGTCGAAGAAGCCTGCGGCGAAGAAGCCTGCGGCGAAGAAGCCAGCGGCGAAGGTGGCGCTCGTCAAGAAGTCAGGCGCGCGATCGAAGAGCAAGAGGTAAGAGGCGAGCTGAATGGCGAAGGCGGTTCCCGCGCCGGCCAGTCAACCTGAGCCAGCCACAGGCCCACCGGCACGCTTCGCAACTCGCGGTCACAATTCGGCCGCGTCGCGCGTTGCACAACTGATCTCTGGCGTTCCTCCACATGCACTGCTCATCGTGGGGCCGCGAGGCGCGGGGGCAGGGACGCTTGCGCGCGATGTTGCGGCAACACTTCTCTGCTCAACTCCGCAGAGTGGCGGCGCGTGCGGGGAGTGCCGCGCATGTCGGCTGGTGTTGGCTGAGAGTCACGCAGATCTCGCTCGAATCACGCCGAGCGGTGCCGCTGATGAGATTGGCATCACGCCGATTCGCGAGCTTGAGACGAGCCTCGCCCTCCTCCCTGTCGAAGGTGGACGCCGTGTCGCGCTCATTGAGCATGCAGATCGGATGAGTGAGCCTGCGCAGAATGCGTTGCTCAAGACCCTCGAAGAGCCTCCCCTACAGACGCACATCATCCTCGCCGCCGCGGAGGACTCCTCGCTCCTGCCAACCATCCGCAGTCGTTGCGCCGTCATTCGACTCGGCCTCCCAGAGGCAGCCGCCGCAAGCGAACTCATCGCCACCCGACTCGGCCTTGACGCCGCAACCGCCACCCGACTCCTTCGCATGGCTGGTGGTCGGCCCGGGCCCATCATCGACGCAGATGCGAGTGGAGACGCGGCGCGTGCACACGCCGCACTACGACGCCAGATCTTGGATTTTGTCGGCATTGCACCGCACGCGCGGCTTCGCCAACTCCCCGCCCTGATCGCCGATGCGAGCGCGATCCTTGCCGTTTCCACCACGGACGGCGAAGAGGGGACAACAGAGGATGGTGGCGAATCGGAAGGTGCCGATTCTGCAGCAGAGCGCGCGGCAGCCAGCTCCACGAAGAGTCGAACACGACGTGCGGGAGGAAGGCCTACCCCAGCGGAACGGCGCGCGAACGCAAAGGCGCTCCTCCACCTATGGCGTGGTGTCGCGCGCGATCTAGCGCTCGTTGCCTCTTCAGCACCGGCGTCCGTCGCGTTTCCAGAAGATCTCCACGAGCTGACGCCTGTTGCCGCGCGTTGTGCACAGACCACGTGGCGTGACGCGCTCATCAGCCTAGATCGCGCACTCGCGGCGCTCCGTCGAAACGGCAACCCTGAGTTGCTTCTTGATGCGATCGCACTTCGCTGGCCACGCGGATGAACCATCTCGCTCCGCATCAGGAACTCTTCAAACAGCTGGTGACACTTGGCGAGAGTGTGGCCGACGCGCTTGACTATACGCAGCTCATCAGTACGAATGGCGAAGGCGAACTAGAGAAGACGCTCACTGCGCTCGGCGCACGTGAGATCACTCCCGCTGCGCATCGAGCCCTTGATGCGCTGCGCGCTGCGGGTGAGCGCGTGGTGACGGCGAACGATCCTCATCGCGCCATTGACTGGATTGCAACCTATCCTCGACTCCTGACCACGCTCCTTGTGGCCGCGCTGAACCCTAAGGGACTTCCGAGCGATCACAACGCAAACAGCGCAAGTGGCTCATCAAGCGCTACGCGACTTCCAGGTGGAATTGCTTTTACGGATGCACCATCCGATGGTCGCGCGGTTGTCTATGCGGGGATTCAGTCGGACCCGATCTTGAAACCACTCGCGCACGCCATCGCCGCAGCGTCGCCTGCCGATCGACTCATCGCTCGCGCGCTGATGGGTGATCCAGAGCCGGACCTTTCAACCGCAGCGGCGTACGCGGCGCTCCTTCCGTCTCAACGCGGTCCGAGCGATCCTCTTCTCGTCGGCGCGTTGGCCATCGGTGGCAAGGCGGCCCAATCGAATGCGCAGTATCGCGGTGCAATCGTGGAGGCGACGACCGCTGAGATCTTGAAGAAGCGTCCCGCACTCGTTCGTGATGCGGAGCGGGTGGTGCGTCGTGAGCGACGCTTCTCGGTGGATGGCGCATCCGCGGATCCACACCCGTTTGACGTGACGGTGGAAGCGGGACCGATTCCCGAACTCTGGGACTGTAAGTGGGGAGCGCGAGGTATCGACGACAACCTTCTCGCGGAGCTTGAGAGTGCACGGATCCGCGCTGCAGGGGCGGGGGTTCGCATCGCGATCGGCGTCGTTGCCTTTGACGCAGCGGCAACGGTTGCTGCGCGCCTCTCGCTTGTGCGTGGCCCGCGCGAGCAGACGCGCATGATCACCCTCGATACCCTTAGTCGTCTGGCGGCGGGGTGAGTGAAGCGCTGATGGACCCGATCGCCGAGCGGCTCACTCCAGGGCTTGCCAATGATGAAACGCGCCTCCCCATGGAGGCTCGCTTCCGCGAAGAGGGGCGAGGCGTTCGATTTGATGAGTGCGACTCGCGCGGACGTATGCGCGCTGCTGCGCTGCTGCGACACGCACAGGACCTCGCCTGGCGTCACAGTGAAGTGCTCGAGTACGGACGTGCCTGGTACGAGGCTCGCGGTGTTGGATGGGTGGTACGAAGCGTTGATCTACTTATCGACCAGCCGCCCCAGTCAAACGAAAATCTCGCCGGCACGACGGCGCTGGTCGGCTTCCGTCACGTCATGGCACGACGTCACACGCGACTCTTTGATCTTTCCGGGCGAATCGTTGCCGACGCTGCAATTGACTGGGTGATGACCGATCAAGACGGGCGGCCGGTACGTTTTCCTCAGGAGTTCGAACGCTTCGTCCAGCAGGTCAACGCAACGTTTGTCCCAAACAAGATCCCTGTAGCTGCGCCATCAGGTGCAGAGATTGAAATTGCCATTCGTCGTGCGGATATCGACCCGCTCGGACATGTGAATCATGCTGCCTGGCTTGAGATCATTGAAGAGGCCGTCGCTCAGGTTGCCCCCACGCATCTCGAAGCACCGCGGCGTCGAATTCGCATGGAATATCTTGCGGTCACTGCCGACCGCACCGCGCGCGTGCATATCCTTGGCGATGCAGGCGGCGACCAACTTCGTGTGGACGTGACCGACACCACTGGCAGCCCCATCCTCCGTGCTGAATTGAGCGTGATCGGCTCGTGAGCTGGCGATGCAGCCCCGTCCTCCTTTCACTCCTCGTCGCGCTCAGCGCGCCCGCCTCCACCGCTGCCCTCGTTCCAGCCGCGCGTATCAGCCTGAGTGCGGCGCTTGGCCGCTTGAAGGTGCAGCCTGAGTACTCAAGCGGGTATAGCAGAAGCAAGTTTGGGAGTGATTGGATTGACGCGGACGGTGACGGACTCGATACGCGTGCCGAAGTGCTCATCGATGAATCCAAAGTACCCGTCACGATCTCTCGGGGAGTCGTTCGGACCGGGAAATGGATCAGCCTCTATGACAATCTGACTTGGACGGTTGGTACGGACGTCGACATTGATCACGTGGTTGCGCTCAAAGAGGCTTGGGAGTCTGGTGCGTATCGCTGGAGCGCTTCGCGTCGACTCGCGTTTGCGAACGATCTTGGCGTTTCATGGTCGCTGCGTGCAGTGACAGACAATGTGAACTCCTCAAAGGGAGATCGTGATCCTGCGAGCTGGCTTCCGCCACATCGAGCGTCAACATGTACATATCTGGTTGGTTGGGTCGGGGTGAAACTGCGATGGGGCCTAAGCGTTGATGCAACTGAGAAGACAGCAATCAGCAGTGCATGGAGTGCAACGGGTTGTGCTGATCGGCAAAATCCACCGCGTGTTGAGGTGATTGTCGCGCCGTAGAGACTAGAGCCCGAGCGTCGGCTTTCCGCTCTCTCCCTTGGCACTCCTCTTTCGTCTCTTCTTACGAGGCTCGTTCGTTCCTAGCGCGGAGTCTTGGCGATCAGGCATCCCAACGTTGTACTTCCTCACGAGCGTTGCGTCGGGTGCCTTTGCGCGCGCCTGTGCGAGCGCCGCCGCTGGGGCAAACTCCGAAGAGGTAGGCGGCATCTCCCGTCGTTGACGCGCGCCAACTGGGGGTGTGCGACGAACAACAACAACCCCTTGAGAGGCCGTGCGGATTTGGCGCACGCTCTCTTCTGGTTGCGCACGGTAAGCGGCCGCCCAGACGAGTGCGACAGCTGCGGGGACGAGGAGGAGGCGTTCATCAGTGCTGGTTACGCCAAGTGCCAGTGCGATTACGGTCACAATCACCGCAAGCAAGAGGAGGGGCCGTTTCAGAGGCGGGATGCTCTGGTACTGCGGATCGGCCATCTGCCGATTCTAGGGGGTGCGCGCCGCGAATCGTGTATCGATCTGGTGCGCCCGACAGGATTTGAACCTGCGACCTTCTCCTTCGGAGGGAGACACTCTAATCCCCTGAGCTACGGGCGCGAGAGTGGAAGGATAGCGGTGGTAGGAAGGGTCGTGAAAGTAGATCAGGTGACCCCCCGTGAAGGGAGCCACCTGAAGCCGGTCCGCTTTTAGAACGAACAAGTCAGTTCCGCAGCTACGCTCGAAGAGCATCTATCACGTCGCCTAAAGCGACTACCCTAACCCACCTACCCATGACCTTCGAACAAGAACAGCTACCGATAGGATAGCGCGCGCGAAGGCCGATTCCAACCCCCTATTTCCCTCGTGCACAACTCGTCGTGCGCCAGACCGCGCACCGAACCCGTCGCTAACGGATGCTCACTGAGGTCATTGTTACAGGCTCAACAGGGCGATCCCCGGGGCCGCATGGAGCGGCGGCAATCGCGTCGACCACGTTCAGGCCGGCAACGACCTGCCCGAAGATCGTGTAGTTCGGTGGGAGCTGCGGCAGGTCTGCAAGACAGATGAAGAACTGGCTTCCGTTGGTGTTGGGGCCGGCATTCGCCATTGCAACCGTGCCGCGTGCGTAGCCCATCGTGACGGGCTCGTCATCAAACTTGTAGCCCGGTCCACCCGTCCCCGTGCCGGTTGGGTCGCCGCCCTGAATCACAAAACCGGGGACGACGCGATGGAAGATGACGTTGCTATAGAAGCCCTTGTTGGCGAGTGTCACGAAATTCTCGACGGTCTTTGGCGCTGCATCGTCGAGGAGCTCGAATTCTATGCTGCCGAGGGTGGTCTCGATGACTGCGGTGGCCATTCGTCCTCACTTCCGCGGCAGTGCCGCCTCTGTCGGCTCACTGCCGACACGTTCGTGGAGTCTACCTGTCTCGCAGCTATGGCGTGGGGCTACTCACCGTGGTGCTCAAGATGGTGACAGGAACAACGGGTCGATCCTCCTGGTCTCGTTCGACCGCGGCGATCGCGTCGACGACATCAAGACCCGCGGTCACCTCGCCGAGAATTGCATAGGTTCGGACACTCTCCAGCGGGCCAGCGGCGCCATCATCCAAGACGATGAAGAATTGGCTCCCTTGAGAATTCGGTGCCGCGCTGCGAGCCATCGCGAGGACTCCACGTCGATATTCTCCGATCACCGGTTCGTCTTGGATCTTGTAACCGGGATCACCCATTCCAGTCCCTGTTGGATCACCGCCCTGAATCACGAACGGCGTTCCGTCCTGCATGTAGGCAATGCGATGGAAGATGACATTGTTGTAGAAGCCGCATTCAGCAAGCGCGACGAAGTTTCCGACCGCAATAGGCGAGAGATCAGCATCTACGAGAAACGTGATCTCACCGAGCGTGGTGGACATCACGATCTCACGCTGCTCACCCGCTCCGAGAGTTGCTGGCTGGGCGATGGGACAGCCTGCGACGCCTGACGCCGCTGGGCGCTCTGCGCCGCTATCCGCACATGCAGCAACAAGGAACAGCGCTGCGATTGTTGTGCCGAAGATACGATGCGAGGCGTTCACGAAGACATACTACGCGAACTTGCTAACCCGCCTGGTTGGCGATCGACAGCGCCTCTTCAAAGTCAATCGCACCTGAGAGGAGGGCTTCGCCAAGTATCAGCGAGCTCACCCCAGCATCTCGGAGCCGACGCACGCCGTCAAGATCTGTGACACCGCCTGCAACACTCACCTCCATCGATGGGTATCGTTGACCGATCTCGCGGAGCCTGCTGAGTTCACTCGGGCCCCCGCCGTGGCTCATCACCACGCGGCTGATTCCCGCAGCAACGAGCTGCTGCAGCAGATCGTCGAGTGACGGCTGCACCGCCCGCTTCCAAGGGAATTGCGAGAGTCGCTCTGGGCGTGGATCAAGACCGACGGCGAGCCACGCCCCCGCTGCATGCGCGCACGCGTGGAGAAGCTCTGGCACATCAAGTAGCGAGCTGCCCACGACCACGCGTGTGGCCCCCGTTGCGAAGACGATCTGGATCCCTTCAGGAGAGTCCACGCCGCCTGCAACCTGAAGTGGTGTGGCAACGAGACCTGCGACCGCGCCGATCGCCGCGAGATTTTGTGGCGTGCCTGCCCGCGCGCCGTCGAAGTCCACAAGGTGAACCAGCGTGGCGCCGCGATCCACAAAGTGGCGTGCAATCCGTGCTGGCTGATCCGTTGGCGCGCCGACGCCGGTCGACGCACCGGGCCAAAAGACAATCCTCGAGCGACCCTTCTCGAGATCAATAGAGGGGACGATGCGCATCAGAACGTCTTGGCACGGGTTACGCGGATGCTGCGAGTGCGTCCGCGGATGCGCGAATCACCTTCTGAATCTCATCGGCACCAATGCCATAGTGCGTCACCGCACGGATCTGTCCATGCGTGTACGCGATCATCAGCACACCTCGCTTCTCAAGCTCGTCAAGAAACTCCTTGCGCCGCGCTGTGCCACCCTCAACTTTGAAGAGGACAAAGTTCGTCACCACGCGAGTGGGATCAAGATGGTCGCCAACTGGCTGTGCGATGTGCCCAGGCGAGATCACACCCTTCATCTCCGCGAGTGCTTCCGCAAGGATTCGTGCGTTGGCGTGATCTTCAGCAAGCCGTTGAATCGTCCCCTCTGGGCCATCTGAAAGCGCGACGAGACCCGCCGCAGCAAGGATGCCAACCTGGCGCATGCCACCGCCAAGCAGCTTGCGTGCACGTCGCGCCCTGAAGATAAAATCTTTCTTTCCAACAACAACGCTGCCGATCGGCGTGGCGAGCCCCTTGCTCAGGCAGAAGGTTGCACTCTCCGCCTCCCTCACCAAATCCCGTGCGCTCACACCGAGCCCAACGACGGCATTGAAGAGTCGCGCGCCGTCCACATGAATGGGGATCCCCGCAGGCTTGAGTGCTGCGTGCAGCCCCTTCATGTATGCGGGTGTGATAGGTCGGCTGACGGTGTGCGCGTGGCAGTTCTCGACTACCACGAGGCTCGTGATCGCCGAGTGCGGATCTGAGGAGTCTTGGATCGCCTCAACCACGTCGTGGATCGGCATCTCACCGTCTGGGTTCTCGCGAACGATTCGAAGTCCCGCGCCTGCAACAACGGCGTAGTTTGCCGCCTCATCGTTCGGGATGTGTCCCTCGGCGGGGGTGATGATCTCTCCGCCACGCGGGACGTGCGCCATCACGCTCACGAGGTTCCCCATCGTTCCAGAGGCCACAAAGAGACCCGCCTCCTTGCCGAGCAGATCGGCGGCGCGCTCTTCAAGTTCAGCGACGGTGGGGTCATCCTCAAACACGTCATCGCCCACCTCAGCGCTCGCCATTGCGCGGCGCATCTCAGGGGTGGGGTGGGTCACGGTGTCAGAGCGTAGATCGATGCGACCCGAGCCTCCCGCTCGTTGTGCCGCGTCAGCTCCGTATCCCATAGTCGGATCCTACCCCCTCTGGTAGGCTTCGCAGTCCTGTCGCGGACCCGTGGTGTAGCGGCCCAACATGCCAGCCTGTCACGCTGGAGATCGCCGGTTCGAATCCGGTCGGGTCCGCCAGGAGACTCTCTCTTCGTCGGCTACGATTCATTCATGCCACGAGAGATTTCGGTCAGTGATGGCTTCCCACCAAGCGATCGCACGCGCGTCCGTCGCCTTCCTGAGCGCGGTCTCTATGAGCGGAACGAGATCTACCCCGTTGTTGACGCGGCACTCTCCTGCACCGTTGCCTACCTCCTTGACGGGCGTCCCATGGCCACGCCAACGGCCCACTGGCGTGACGGCGATCGACTGTACTGGCACGGCTCTGCTGCGAGCCGCTTTCTCAAGCGCGTCGCAGGCACCGAGGTGTGCGTCTCTATTCACCTGACTGACGGGATCGTCCTTGCACGAAGCGGCTTTGAAAGCTCCATGAACTATCGCTCCGCAACACTCTTTGGAATCTGCGAAGAGATCACGGGCGCGGAGAAGGTGGCGCAGCTTGACGTATTCATAGAAAAACTCGTCCCTGGACGTTCAAAGGAACTGCGCCTCTCACATGACAAAGAGCTGAAGGCGACCACGATGCTCGGCATGACCATTGCGGAGGCATCTGGAAAGATTCGCGATGGTGGCGTGCACGACAACGAGGAAGACGCGGGTGAGAAGATCTGGGCTGGCGTGTTGGAGTTGGAGTCGCGCTTCACCAAGTTGATCCCAGACGGCGACACGCCAGTGATCGCAGCGCCATCGCAGACACTAGAGCAGATGATCGGAAAGAAGGTCTAGTATTGATTCGGGTGAATGCAACGACGATTGATCAAGCGGCACTTCTTGCGTTGGCGGCACTCGTGATCGCGTACTCCATCGTGTTCAATGACACATCGTCCTCTTCGGCTGGTTGGGCCTGGCTCGGCGTCGCAGCCATCCTGCTCGGCGCGAACGTCGCGCGCCTCAATGTTGGCGCACGACCTTCAGAGCGCGGTGTTGCGGTTGGCGTCGCTGCTCTCGGGCTCGCGCTGTTGCGTATCACGGGAATCGTTGGAGAGGTGACGCTGCCGATTGCGACCGCAGTAGTTCTCATCCCACTGCTGCTCGTCTGGATCAGCCGCCGGCGATCTGCTCCCCGCCGTCAATCGTAATCGTATTCCCCGTCACCCAGTTCAGTCCGGGCGCCGAGAGCGCCACGATTGCACGGCCGACATCATCTGGCGTGGTGAGCCGTTTTCCTGGGTGCTTCTTAAGCACCTCGTCGATCCAGTCTTGGCTTCCAGGAATCTTTCGTAGCGCAGGGGTGTCTACAACACCTGGACGCAGCGCGGTGACGGTTGCTCCTGGGACGAGCGCGGCGAGTTCGATCGCCAGTTGACGACAGTGCGCTTCGACCGCGGCCTTTGCGGCGGACACTGCGCCGTACATCGGGACCGCCTTTGACGCACCCTCAGAAGATGTGGCAAAGATGCGCGTGGTTCCGCCGATGAGCCCAGCGGCATAGAGGTCTTGCACCCAATAGACGAGCGAGTGCGCCATCACGTCTGACGTCATGTCCATCTGCTTGCGGGTGATCGTTGGGACGTCGCCAGACGGCAGGAACGGCTGCAGGCTCCCGAAGGCAAGGGAGTGCACCACGATACCAAGTTGCGGCTCTGCGCCAGCGGCGCGTGCGGCGGCGAATCGTTCGGCGAGTTGCGCGATCACTTCGGCGCGCTTCTCGTCGTCTGCCGCATTCCCCCGGATGTAGAGCGCTTCAACACCGGTCGACTTCACCGCCTCAATCGCGGCGTCGAGCTTCTCGCCGCGGGAGCGCCCGAGATAGACGCCGCAGATGTTGTAACCAGCCTCTGCCGCGTGCCGCGCCGAAGCTTCACCAATGCCACTGGAGGCGCCGAGCACGAGGGCCCATCGCTGCACGCTCTTCTCTCCCATCTCGCCCCCTTATCTAGCGCGACTACGCACGGCTCAGTGCGTCTAGGGTAGCCGACCCGCGCGCCTCGCTGAGTCGCCGCGTACGATGCGGGCATGGACAGCGAAGGGCGACTTCTCCTGATGGCGGTGCATGCCCACCCGGATGACGAGACGATCAGCATGGGTGGCACGCTGGCGCACTACGCGGCAACGCACGCCGCCGCGCGCGGCGAGTCGACCGACGTGATCATTGTCACGGGCACGCGCGGCGAGCTTGGCGAAATTGTCATCCCAGAGCGCGATACGCCCGAGGAGCACGAACGGCTCGGCGCAACGCGGATGGGCGAAATTGCCGCGGCGATGCGTGCGCTCGGCGTGCAGCGATGGGAGAACCTCGGTTACCGAGACTCTGGGATGGAGGGGAGTGAAGAGAACGCCGATCCACGCTCCTTCCACCAGCACGTCAGCACCGATCTCGACGCAACAACCGAGCCACTGGTGCGCCTGATTCGTAGCGCGCGACCCGACGTGCTTGCCACGTACGACGATTTTGGTGGGTATGGACATCCAGACCACATCGCCGCCGCCAAGGTTACGCGCCGCGCATGGGAGGTGGCGGGTGATCCAGCGTGGCGACCAGAAGCGGGGCCAGCGTGGGCGCCGAAGAAACTCTACGAAACTCGCATCCCAGATTCGCAACGAGACGCGGTACTCGCGCTCCTTGAATCGCGCGGGATCGAGTCTTGGTGGAGTGAGCCGAAAGATGCAACACCAGAAGATCTCGAGAAGTGGCGCGCGTGGCGCGCCGCCATGGCCTGCCCAGACGAGATCATCACCACGCGCATCAACATTCGCGATCACCTCGCTGCAAAGCGCCGCGCCATCCAGGCGCATGCCACACAGATCTCGCCAGATGGTCCGCTTCTCATGTTGAGCGAAGACGATCAGATCACGCTCGGTGCGCGCGAGCAGTACCGACTCATTGCCCATCGACTTGACGTTGCGCCAGCGCTCCCCGAGGATGACCTCTTCGCTGGGCTACGTTAACTGCGCGGCAGCAACTTAGCGACAGCCTCTTACGAGGCGCGTCGTCCGCGCAGTGTTGTGACAAGAAGGACGATCAAGAAGAGCGTCGTCTCAAACAAGACGATCGAAGCGCCAGATGCAAGATCAAGCGCATAACTGAGGTAGAGTCCGGCAACTGCGGCGGTCACGCCAATGAGCGCGGCAACTCCGATCATCTGGCCGAATCGCTTGACGAGCAACTGCGCCGTTGCCGCAGGCGTTGTGATCATGGCAACCACCAAGACGATGCCAACCGCCTGCAGGCTGATCACGATCGTCACCGCGATCAAGATGAGAAGGAGATCGTCAAGTCGGCGAACGGGGAGTCCTGCGGCCCCTGCGCCAAGCGGATCAAATGTTGCAAAGAGGAGCTCCTTCCACAGCGCACGGATGACAAGAAGGAGTGCAATCACGAGCACACTTAGTGCGATCATGTCCGACACGCTGATGCCGAGCACATCGCCGAAGAGGAATGCGAAGAGATCACCGACATAGTTCGGAATGGACGAGAAGAGCGCAACGCCAAGCGCGAACATCCCCGCAAAGAGGACGCCGATGATCGAGTCTGCGCGCAGCCCAGAACGTCGCGTCAGGGCACCGATCCCAAGTGCCGTGCCGATCGCAGCAACCGCGCCGCCAAAGATGATCGGGAGTCCGAGCAGGTAGGCAGCGACAATGCCTGGGAAGGCTGCGTGACTCACGGCATCGCCGATGAAGCTCATCCCCTTCAGCACCACGAACGAGCCGACCACGGCGCACGCGACCCCCACCAGCGCGCTCGCCACGAGGGCGCGCACAAAGAAGTCGTAGCCGAGTGGTTCGAGGAGGAGGTCGATCGGGTTCATTCGTGACCTTCGTGGCTGCCGTGGGAGTGGTGTGGGTCGTCGAGGAGTACGACAGCCCCATCCGCGAGAGGGACCAGGTGACCGCCGTATGTCTTCTCCAGCACTTCGCGATCGAGCACGAGTTGCGCGGGGCCGTGTACCACCACCCTGCCAGCGAGCGCAACCACGTCATGGAAGCGTTGAGCGGCGCAGGCAAGGTCGTGCGTGGTGGCCACGACCGTCCGACCGCGAGCCGCTTCGGCATCCAAGACATTCATGATCTTCTCCTGCGTCACCGGGTCCACTCCAGTGACAGGCTCGTCGAGCAGATAGATCTCAGGATCCGCAGCGAGTGCGCGCGCGATGAAGACCCGTCGTCGCTGGCCTCCAGAAAGTTCGCCGATCTGACGCGACGCAAGGTCTGCCATGTCTACACGTTCCAATGCCTCCTCAACTGCGGCACGATCCGCGGCACCCGCACGACCGAGCGGCCCGATCCGTGGCGTACGCCCCATTGCCACCACCTCATCGACGGCGATCGGGAAACTCCAGTCCACCTGTTCCGCTTGAGGGACATACGCAACGCGCGCTGCGTGGACTCCGACCGGTGCGCCGAGCACCTCAATCGCTCCTGACCACGGACGCATGAGTCCAGCGATGCACTTCAACAGTGTCGATTTCCCGCCGCCGTTTGGGCCGAAGATGGCGGTGAGGGAGCCTTGAGCAAGCTCAAGAGTGATGCCGCTGATGGCGGCACGTTCGCCGTAGCCTGCAGTGATGTTGGAGATAGTGACCGCACGCCCCCCAGGATGCGAGGAGGGCGTGCGGCCTTTGAGAACTGATGGTGCAACGCGTTCGTTCATTGCACCATCACTGCGCTACTTGAACGAAGCCAAGATCGCTGATGCATTCGCACGCATCGCGCCAAGGTAGGTGTTCGCAGGTGCGTCACCGAGCGCATCCGAGTAGAGGTTCCCAAGGACGGTTGCGCCAGTTTCGGCTGCAACCTGATCGAGGACCTTTGACGGGAACTGCGCTTCACTGAAGACCGACGTCACTCCAGCCGCCTTGATTGCGTCGATCAACGCCGCAATCTCCTTTGCACTCGGCTCTTGTCCAGGTGCTTCAACCGCAACGCCAACAATCTCAATCTCATAGGCGCGGGCGAAGTAGCCAAATGCGTCGTGGAAGGTGACGATCTTGCGCGCGGAGGCGTCTATCGCTGTGAATCCCACACGTAACTCTTCGTCCAAAGCCGCGATATCCGCGAGTCCTGCATCACGTGCGGACTCAATCTCCGCCGCGCGCTCCGGAAGTTCATCCGCTACACGCGCGGCAATTCGCTCAACGTAGATCGCCGCGCCCTTTGGGTCGAGCCAGATGTGTGGATCGATCCCGCCATGTGCGTGCTCATCACCCTCTTCTTCACTATGCTCATCACCCTCTTCTTCACTGTGCTCCTCACCCTCTTCGTCATGGTGCTCTTCTCCCTCGAGGTAGACCCACGCGTTGCTCTCGTCGATACCCTCTGCAAGCTCAAGCACATCCTCTTCGCTCTTGCCGGCCGCTTCGAGCAGCGAGAAAGCCCACTCATCAAGGCCGAGTCCGTTCATGACGATGAGGTCCGCGCCAGCGAGCTTCTGCGCGTCGGCGGGGGATGGCTCAAACGTGTGGACGTCAACACCACCGGGAATGATCGTTTCAATCGTCACGTTGTCACCAAGCGCTAGTTGTGCAAGATCAGCAAACACGCTAGTTGTTGCAATCACCGTGTAGTCAGCAGGGACCTTGCTGCTCTCGCTCGGAGACGGCGAAACTGCGCTTCCGTTGCATCCAGCGACCAGGACGAGCGACGCAAGTGCTGCGCCCACTGCCGTCCATACCGATCGTTTGATACCTAGTCTCATGGTTCCTCCTTTTTATGCCTAGCGTTGCTAGGCGGTTAATAAACTGCTCTGCCTAGTTGGCGGAGCGGCAGTCAGGGCAGCGGCCGAAGAGTTCGAGCCGGTGCTGTTCGATCTTGAAACCGGAGCGGCGCGCCGCTTCGTGCGTGACCGCTTCAATCCCGCAGTCGTCCACATCGGTTGTGGCGCCACAGTTGAGGCAGACAAGATGGTGATGGTGAGTTGGCTCGCATGGGATGTAGGCGTGCGTTCCGTCTGGGAGGTCAATCCGCTCTACAAGCCCCTGCTCGCTGAGGAGCTCCAGGAGTCGAAAGACCGTTGCGCGTCCGATCCCCATTTTCCGCCGACCCGCATCCTTCAGGAGGTCCGCGGCGGTGAAGTGCCCCTCGCGGCGCTCAATGAGCCCGGCGAGTTTTCGGCGTGGGCCGGTCAGGCGTACCCCTGCGCGATCTAGTGCGTCGAGTATCTCTTCTGCCATGGTCCGAGCCTAACATATATGATACCGAGTATCAATAAACCGTCGCGGAGCCCCAGAGGCCCCAGCGCTATGATTCCCACATGGAACTTATTCGACGCGCAGCGCTCTCTGGGATTGTGGTTGGCGTGGTGGGCGTGATCGTCCTCTTCCTCGCCAACCCCTTCAGTGGGACCCCAACCCCGAGCATGGACGAAGACTTTACGCCGGTCGCCCCAGTACTGATCCCTGCAGCAGGCCTCGCCAGCGGGCATGGGCTCGGTGCGGAAGACGCGCCAGTGGTGCTGACCGTCTGGACCGACTATCAGTGCCCGATCTGCGGCACATGGGGGAATGGCGTTGAACCAGTGCTATACGAGCGCTACATCACTGACGGAGAGCTGCGCATTGAACATCGCCACTACGCATTCCTCGGCGAAGAGTCATTCACTGCCGCTGTTGGTGCGGAGTGCGCTGCTGGCCAAGGGAAGTTCTGGGCCTTCCATTCGTATCTCTTCACGAATCAGAACTCAGAGAACCAGGGAGCATTCAGTGCGGGGCGACTCCGCAAGATTGCTGAAGCTTCAGGACAAGACCTCGCTATATGGGACACGTGCATTGCGGATCCAGCGGTTCGTGCCGAAATTGAAGCTGATGCAGAAGAGGCCATGTCCCTTGGCATCACCGGCACCCCAACGCTAGTGATTGGTGATTGGATGGAGTCAGGTATTCCAGCTCCCGAGGATCTGTACGCGCGCATCGACGAAGCACTAGGAAACTAGACTTGTGCCGCGGGCGCACCGCATCAGCGCGCTTGTATCCGCAGTCGGTGTTGCGATCTCCGTTTATCTGCTCTCTATTCGTCTGATCGGGGTTCCTGCAATCTGTGGGCCGGCACTTGGCCCGTTTGGCGGCTGCTCCAAAGTTGAAGCGTCAGCCTGGTCAAGCATCGGTCCGATCCCTGTTGCCGCGATCGGCGTTGTAGGGTCAGCACTCCTACTTGTTGCAACTATCATTCATGCACGGACCCGCCGCGAAGAGGTACTCGCAGTCTGGCTCTTTGCAGCACTTGTTGGTGCAGCCGTTGAGATTGGACTTATCGCAATTCAAGCCTTCTTGATTGGCGCATGGTGCGTCTGGTGCCTCCTCTACGGATCAACGGTTCTGATCGGAGCCGCCACTGTGATCAGTGTGGTTCGTTCGTATGCGCGCGAATCTCGCGACCTAACTCGCCCCCCACGCTGAGCTGCACGAGGGTACGTGGAGCGGGGATCTCCATCTCCTCAAAGAGGGCGATTGCACGTCGCGCCGCACGTCGCGCACCAGCGAGTGCGCCATCTTCGGCAAGCATCAGGGCGAGGCTCTCGAGTAGCTCGCCGCTCTCTGGATCAATACGAGTAGCGCGCGCCGCAAGGTTGATCGCGCGATCGTAATCTCCGGCCGCATGCGCGGATTGAATTGCGCGCTCCACCATCGTCATGAGGCTCACCTCGATCGTGCCGCGGTAGCGCCCCACCCATGGCTCAAAGGGGAGCTCTGCACCGAATCCCCCTCGATAGTCGTCGAGTAGATTCTCGATCTCTTCAGTGCGAGGCCGAATGCGAATCCGATCAAGGCGTGCGGTGAGGACAGCCGAATCAAAGCTGACCAGTTCTGGGTGCATGGAGACGATCTCCGCTTCGTGTCGAACGTACGGCGTCGCTCCCCCTTCGGGGGATGCGTCGTAGTCTGGGTCGATTGCTCTTCGAAGGTGATAGATCGCTTGGTTGAGCGAGTTGAGGCCTGCCTGCGCATCGGCGTCCGGCCAGAGCGCATCAATCGCCTCGTCACGCGTCGCCGAGTGTCGAGGTCGCGTGGCAAGGTACATCAGTAGCGCGAGTGAACGTGGTCGAATGGCGGCGCCATCGACCGTGCGTCCATCAATCTCCAGGTAGAGAGGCCCGAGGTCGTGCACGAGGACTCGGCGATCGTGCTCATGTGGCATCTCGTGCACCTGCATTCGCTGCGTTCGCTGTGTGCGTGGATGGTGTGGCAGCCCAGTTGCGATCTCGCCAGGAAGCGAGAGTGCCGAAGCAATCAGTGCCGGGATCTCCCATCCTTGGCGACCAAGTTCATCATCCTCGGCGGGAGCGATCAGGAGCCCTTCGCCCCAGAGTGACTGCAGCATGTGTAGGTTGATTGTTTCGCTGCGATCCTCTGAGAGCCGCCGCAGGAGTGGTTCGCAGCCGCCAACAACGTCTCGACGGATGAAGTCGTTAAGGTCACGCGTCAATGTGCGGTCCTCTGCCAGAGAGAGCCACGCGGAGAGAATGCCACCGTTGCCAGCGGCACCCCGTCGCACCTCTTCAAGTTGGGAGGGCGTGCCGCGCCAGCTGCGCGCCTCCGCAATCTGACGGGTCTGCTGGGGTGAGACGCGCAGCGCCATTGCCCCGACCTCAAGTACCGCGCGCTTGCTTCGCGCTGTGGCGAGCCGCAGCGCCGCTTGTCGTCGTCCTATGAAGATCACCCGTGACCCGTCTGGGTCTCGTTCCGCAACGGTGCGGAGCAATGCGAGAGACTCCGGGTCTTCCGTAAGCACATCGGTGTTATCAACAATCAGCGTGAGAGATGCATACGGGGCAGCGAGATCAGCACATAGTGAAGCGGCACATGTGTCAATGCGACTCCTCTTTCGTGCTGCACGACCAAGTCGCGGCAACCATATCCCGCCGTCGTCTTCGGCGGCCAGCAGGAGCGCATCCGACAGTCGTTCAGCACCGCGGATCCAACGCACTGGCGTGCCGAGGCGCGATGCCCATGAGGCAACCGAACTGCTCTTCCCGTATCCTGCGCTCCCGGCGATCACTCCTAAACCGCCCGCCCCCAGTCGATCGAGCTCCCGCTCCAGCCGTGGCCGCTCCGCACTGAACTGCATCCGCTTTCGCATGGACCCTCCCCTCCACGCCGTCGCAGCGGGCGCCGCGAATCGGCTGCGGGGATAGTGAGGCGTACCCATGTATCAATCGCGTACCAGCTTGGTGGCTGTTCCCTGCGCCCGCGTATGATCAATCCATGAGCAAGCATCGGCTGATCATTGACTGCGACACGGGAACGGATGATGCCGTTGCGTTGATGCTTGCCGCTCTTCACCCTGAGATCGACCTCATTGGTGTGACCACGGTATTTGGAAACGCGCCGCTGACGGCAACCACCACGAACAGCATCTCCGTGCTTGATCTGATCGGCCGCTCAGAAGTCCCTGTGCATGCAGGTCTGCCGCGACCGCTGGTCCGAAAGACGATGCCCGCGGAACGCTTCTTCAAGGCCGATACCGTGCAGGATCCGCACGGCACGTATCTCGACATCCCTCGCAGCTCGCGCGCTGCGGCCTCGAGCCGCGCCGTCGAGTGGTTGATCGAAACGTATCGCAACGCCACGGAGCCGATCACACTGATGCCGATTGGGCCACTCACGAACATTGCTGCGGCGGTCGCCCAAGAGCCGAGATTCGCAGAGTGGGTACCGCGGCTGATCATCATGGGGGGCGGGCATGAGGTAGGAAACATGACTCCGTCTGCCGAGTTCAACGTCTGGGCCGACCCCGAGGCCGCGGCAAGCATCTTCGACGCGGGGTTCAAGGACGTGTTGATGGTGCCGCTTGACGCCACGCACAAGGCGCTCGTCACCGCAGCGCAGTGCGACGCGCTCGAGGCGCTTGGGACTCCGGCTGGCAAGGCGGCTGCCATCTTTATCCAGCGCCGCGTCGCGAGCTACGAGAGCAGCCAGAAGATGGACGTTCCGGAGTCAGCGCCTGTGCACGACGCGCTCTGTGTCGCCGCACTTGTTGAGCCGAACATCGTCACCAGCAGCAGGCATCACGTCGCTGTGGAGACGACCGGCACACTCACGCTCGGTCGAACGGTCGTCGACACGCACTTCCGCGGAGGAAAGGAACCGAATGCGGCGGTCGCATTCGATGCGAATGCGCAGCGTTTCGTCGACCTGATGATGGAGATCTTCGCGAAGTCTTGAGACCCGCTCCGCTTAGCGCAACACCCTCCACGCAAACGGAATTGCGCCGAACAGGATCGCGCCGGAGATGAGAAAGAGCGGTGCTGCACCCAGCTCTCCGTAAATGATTCCGCCGACGAGTGCAGCGATTGCTACGGCTAGCCCGTATGAAACGCTCTGGTAGAGCGCTTGACCTGTTGCCTGCAGCGCAGCAGGAACGATTGCGCGCACGCTCAACACGCTCGCAAGAAGCGTGCAGGCGAAACCAATCCCAACGAGCGAGCGGGCAAGTGCCAGCCAGTACGGTGAATCAATGAATGCATATCCAACGCTGCAGATTCCCATTGCGACGAGTCCGAATGAGAAGAGCGACCGAAGTCCAAGGCGCGCGGCGACGAGCCCTCCGGCGAGGAAGAAGGGGATCTCAACGGCAGCGGAGACGGTACCTCCAAACGCAACTGCTGCCGCGCTCCCGCCGACCTCTTGAATTCGAAATGAACCATACGCGTAGAAGAGCCCAGCACCTAGATTGACGAGAAGACTGAGCACCAGAAACGCAAAGAGCCTCGGAGAGTGCTGAAACGCGAGCGTGACCGTGCCGAACCGATCTCGCCAATCACCAGTGACCGCAATCTCCGCGTTTGGTCCTGCAATCTCTGATCGCTCGATCTCGGCTTCTGCCTCGCTCAACGCTGGACGTGCGCCTCGGTGTAACGCGGGGGCGGTATGGAGGCCAATGGTTCCTGCAATGAGAATGAGCGCGGTGATCCCATAGAGCGGCGCGATCATTATTGCGCCACCACTCGCCACCAAGGCACCGCTTAGGATGCACATTGCTGCATAGCTAAAGCTTGTGATTGCACGGAGTGAACCCCACTGGCCACCAACCTTTGCGAGTTGCTCCATGCCAATGGAATCAAGCAGTGGCACAAGGCCGGCACCCGCAAATGATGCGAGTGCCGCGCCGGGGATTCCCCCATACGGCCCAACGGCAAAGAGGATGACGCCGGCCGCCGCGCTCACCAGCGCAATGCGAAACGCGCTCGCTCGACCTAGTACCGCGTCTCCAAGGTGGCCCCAGATCGGTCCCGCTGCGAGCGCGATCATCGAGTTGACCGCTCCGATCAGTCCGATCGCCTCAAACGAGAGCCCACGGTCACGAAAGACGATGCCAGAGAAGGGTAGATAGGCAGCCTGCATGAGTCCGATGACGAAGTAGAGATACGAGGCGCGCCGCATCTCGGGGCGCATCAACATGAGGGTCATTGCCTCACATTAGCGGGTCACCCTCCGTTCCTGGTGCGGGAAGCTCAGGGGCGCGCTCGCGGACGAGATTGATGAAGCGTGTCTCCTCCTTACGGAACCAAAGCTGACCACTCCCCGTTGGCCCGTTGCGATGCTTGGCAACGTTGAAGTTGATCACCTCTCCCGTCACACTGGCATCGTCGCTTCGCTCCGCGTCGCGGTAGAGGAAGATCACCACGTCGGCGTCCTGCTCAATTGCGCCTGACTCACGAAGGTCGGAGAGGCGTGGCTCACCCTTCTCTCGGGTCTCGGTCTGACGCGAAAGTTGGCTGAGGGCAATGATCGGGATTCCGAGCTCACGCGCGAGGGCCTTGAGCCCGCGCGAGATGTCTGAGACCTCCTGCACCCGGTTTCCATCACGGCTCTGCTGCCCAGGTTGCATCAGCTGCAGGTAGTCGACGATGAGAAGATCAAGACCCTGCTCCATCTTCAGGCGGCGTGCCTTCGTGCGGAGCTCCATCACAGAAATGTTCACGGTGTCATCAATGAACATCTTGGCGCTCGAGAGTGTCCCAAGCGCGTCCGCGATCTTTGGGAAGTCCATGTCTTTAACCTGACCACTGCGAAGATTAAACGAGTTGATCTTTGTCACGCTGGAGAGAAGGCGAAGCACCAGTTGTTCTTTGCTCATCTCAAGCGAGAAGACGCCAACGGACTTCCCTTCGCGGAGCGAAACGTTCTCTGCAATGTTGAGCGCAAGCGAGGTCTTGCCGACGGATGGACGCGCGGCAAGGACGATGAAGTCGGAGTTCTGTAGTCCTTGGGTGATGGTGTCAATTGCGCTGTAGCCGGTACGCAAACCCATAAGTTGACCGCGATTCTGGTGCATGCGATCAAGTCGGTCATATGCATCACCAACCAGTTTGCCAACCTGCGTGAAACCGCTGACTGCGCGTCGCTCGCTTACAGCAAAGAGCTCTGACTCTGCACGATCAATCGCCTCGGAGATGTCAGAAGGATCCTCGTATCCGATCGATGCGATTCGCCCGGCAGCACCGATCAGGCCGCGCAACATGGACTTGCGCTCGACGATCTTTGCGTACTGCTTTGCGTGAACCGCGGTTGGTGTGCGGTCACAGAGATCGGCGAGCGCTGCACGGCCGCCAATCTCTTCTATTTGCCCACGACGCTCTAGCTCTTCCGAAACCGTAAGGATGTCGATCGGCTGGCTTTGCTCAAAAAGCCGTTGAATTGCGGAGTAGACCTTTGCGTGTGCTGGTTTGTAGAAGTCTGCAGGCTTGAGGCTGTCCGCAATCTCGAGCATGACCTCGCCATCAATGAGGAGTGCGCCGAGAATGCTCTCTTCAGCGTCACTTGATTGTGGGGGGAGTTGATTGCTCATGCGCGCATCATCGCAGTCTCCGATTCAGGACTCCAGACGGATCTCCACGAATTCATGTGAATCTCTCCACGAAGCGGGCCCAGGCCGCGTCGGCTGTGGATAAACCGGCGCCCTCGCGCGCCGTTTTGTGGATTAGTGGACTCGGCGCAGCACGCCGACGAGCACGCCCTGTACGTTGACGGTCGGGTAGTACATCGGCGCGTAGGCCTTGTTCGCCGGCTGGAGGCGGACTCGACCCTGCTCGCGGAAGAGCTGTTTCAGCGTGACTTCATTCTCTTCCACCTGCGCGACCACAATGTCGCCGTCTGCGGCAACCTTGCTCGGCTTGATCACCACGTAGTCACCATCGGCGATCTGGGCGTCGATCATGGAATCACCTCTGATCTTCAGCAGATATGAGTCTGGGGTCGACATAAATTCTGGAACCGCCACGGTCTCGGATCGCTCCTCATAGGCCTCGATCGGGCCACCTGCGGCAATCTGGCCGACAACGACGAGGTCGCGTGCGACTGCAGGAAGGTTCGTGGCCTCCACCGCATCGTCGAGCTCGAGGAGGGCACGCCCGCGTGCCGTGAGGCGAACGGAGCGAGAGAGGCCGGAGTCGCGCTTGATGAGACCCTCGCGCTCGAGCGTCTCGAGGTGGTGGTGGACGGCCGACGGTGCGGCGAGGCCGACAAGGTCCGCAATCTCACGCACCGTGGGGGGCGTCCCTGATCGACGAACCCCCTCGGCGATCGCCTGGAGGATCCGCACCTTCCTGTCCTGGTCATGCTTGGTCATATGGGCATTAGAACGGCTGTTCGGAATCTTGTCAAGTAGCTGGCACGAGGCGGATACACTCGCCCCATGACCGAAACCGCCCCCCTCATCCTCGACCTTGGCCTCGTACTCCTCCTTGCCGCGCTCTTTGGCTGGGTTGCACGTCGAGTCGGGTTGCCAGCGGTGGTTGGCTATCTGATCGCGGGGCTCGCCGTCTCACCGTTCACGCCAGGATATGTGGCGAACAGTGAGCAGATCGCGCTACTCGCTGACATCGGCGTCGTCATCCTCCTCTTTGAAGTCGGAATCGAAGTCGATGTTCGCCATCTTGGCAAGCGGTTACGACCTCTCTTCTGGGCCGCCCCAATACAAGTGGCAGTGAGCACTGCAGCTTCTGCCCTCGTGTTCTGGCTGCTCGGCCTACCCGTTGCGGGCGCCCTTCTCGTTGGCCTGGGAATCTCGCTGTCATCAAGTGTCGTGATCGTCAACATCACAAAGAGTAGACGGCGCACGACGGACCCAGATACCGAACGTGCGTTGCTCGGCTGGAGTGTGTTGCAAGACATCGCTGGGGTTGCGGCGGCTGCCGTCATCCTCGCCCTATTTGACGAGAACAGCGTAGATCCAGCAGGAGCGATTGGTGGGCTGGCGCTCTACCTCTTCCTTGCTCTCGCGGTTGCGCAGATCGCTCCTCGCCTTCTCAAGCAGCTGCAGTGGGAGCGAGATCTCTTCCTCATCGTCTCGGTCGCAACCGGTCTCTCCATCGCTGCAGTCGGCGCGGTGCTCTTTGGAGTCCCGGTCGCACTAGCCGCGTTCGTTGCTGGACTTGTGATCAGCGACAACAAGGAGATGGAGGAAGCTCGCGCCGCAATCCTTCCATTCCGCGACGTGTTTGCCGTGCTCTTCTTTGTTGCGGTTGGCTCACTTATCAACCCGCTGAATCTAGCCCCTGCGCTCCCATTCGCGCTGATCGCTGTTTTGCTCGTACTCTTTGTGAAAGTGCTCCCCGCCTACCTCTTAGCACGAGCGAGCCGTATTCCTGCGCGGCCACTACAGCTGGCGGTCTCGCTCGGCCAAGTGGGAGAGTTCAGTTTCGTGCTCGCGACGGTTGGCCTGACGCAAGGAGTGATCCCGCAGGACGTGTACACGGGGATCTTGTGTGCGGTCGTGGTTTCAATCGCTGCCTCCTCAGCGGCCGCGCGCCGATTCGGCGTTCGGGGAGGCCAGTCCAGCTGAAACATCAAAGCGGCAGTCGGGCCCTACGTTGTTCGACAGCGATGCTTGGGTAGGTGCGGAAGTGAAGTAGTGCCGCAATTGCATCATGGTGCAATAGTCGAACTGGGCAATCTCTGCGGTAGGATTTTTTCATGGCAGCTCAGCATCCACATCAGCACCATGATCACCCCCACGATCACGGGGATCACCCCCACGATCACGCGGGGCATCACGACCATCAAACCGGTTGGCGTGGGGCCCTCTCGAAGTTGTTTGGACACAGCCACGATCACGCAGACTCTGTTGATGACGCGCTGACGCGAAGCGCGCGCGGGATTCGCGCCGTGAAGATCTCACTTGTTGGCTTGGGGATCACTGCGCTCCTGCAGTTGGTCATCGTGGCAATCACAAGCTCGGTCGCCTTGCTCGCAGATACGATTCACAATTTCAGTGACGCGATGACCTCCATTCCGCTCTGGATCGCCTTTCTCATCGGGAGGCGTGCCGCGAATCGGCGATACACCTACGGCTACAACCGGGCAGAAGATCTTGCTGGGCTGTTCGTGCTCTTGATGATCTTCTTGTCAGCCGTACTCGCCGCCTACGAATCCATCAATCGTTTGATCAATCCGGTCCTGGTGAGCAACATCCCGATCGTGATTGCAGCGGGGGTCATCGGGTTTGCCGGCAATGAGCTGGTTGCGCTCTATCGAATCCGCGTCGGTCGATCGATCGGCTCAGCTGCCCTCGTCGCAGACGGGTACCACGCGCGAACGGATGGACTGACCTCCCTTGCCGTGGTCTTCGGGGCGATCGGCGTTGGGCTCGGGTTTCCGGTCGCCGACCCACTTGTCGGACTGCTCATCTCGGTTGCGATCTTGCTTGTCTTGCGTTCGGCATGGAAGCAGATGCTGGGCCGTCTGATGGATGCCGTCGACCCATCGCTGACGGACCAGGTCGAGCGCACCGCTGGTTCGACGCCTGGTGTTCAGGCGGTCGAGCACCTTCGACTTCGATGGGTTGGGCACACGATCGAGACCTCGTTTGCGATCACCGTGGACAAGGAGGTGACCGTAGCGCGAGGACACGAGATTGCCGAACTTGTTCGCCACGAGTTGACCCACGAGATCCCGCGAATCGGCAGCGTGGAGATCCATGTCAATCCCTGTGCGCACGACGGGCACGACCCCCACGCGTCGCTCCACCACCATGTGCAGACGGAACGAGAGGTCTCCGCGCCAGTGCGCGCTTAGCGCTCGTCGTCCGAAGACAGCAGTCGCGCGCGCTTGATCACTCCGTCTCCGAATCTCGCGCGCAACTCGTCTGCGGCGACGGTGATGGCTTGCTCCCGCGCGGTGACTTCACCGTCAAAGAGTCCAAGCTGTTCATCACCCGTGAAATCAGATGTAGAGACGCCGATGAGTCGATACGGCTCTCCTTGTGCAACTGCACGGAGTAGCGTACGCGCAGATCCAAAGAGTGGACCGCTCAAGTTGCTCGCCTGTGGAAGCTTTACCTGTCGCGTAATGGTGACAAACTCGGTGTCCTTCAGCTTGAGGGTCACCGTGCGCGCGAGTAGCCCTTCGTTGCGCAGCGAGTGCGCAACCGACTCTACAAGATCAAGCAGGAGGGTTTCCAGCGCGTGCGGGTCGGCGACATCTTCGTCAAGCGTCATCTCGCGCCCGAGCGATTTCCTATCATCACCAGAGTCAACGGGGCTGTCATCTCGGCCAATGGCGAGCAGCTTAAGGGTTGGACCGTGCGCACCGAACCTGCGCAGTAGGTGATCTTCCGGAGCGGAGGCAAGGTCGCCGCACGTGGAAACTCCTAGCTCGCGCAGCGTCGCCTGCGCAACCGGACCAATTCCTGGGATGACGCCGACCGGCTGTGGTGCGAGCCACGCCGCCTGTTCTTCGGCGCGAATGATGAGCAGGCCGTCGGGCTTTGAGGCACTCGATGCAATCTTTGCTACTAGCTTGCTTGCGCCGCCACCAACGCTAATGGCAAGTCCTGTCTCTATCTTCACCGCTCGTTTCACTTCTTGCGCCACGTCGTGGGCGTCACCATGTAGTTGCTGTGTGCCAGCTAGATCAAGAAACGCCTCATCAACAGAGATCTGCTCGACGATCGGACTCCATCTGTCGAGAAGGCTCATGACCTGACGAGAGATCTCGCTGTAGCGATCATGACGTGGCTCCACAAGAATGAGTTGAGGGCAACGCGCGCGTGCCACATGCGTGGAGAGCGCCGCGCGCACGCCAAACGCGCGCGCCTCATAGCTGGCGGCGCAGATCACGCCGCGCTGGCCATCGCCGTAACCCACGGCAACTGGTTTTCCGGCAAGCGAAGGATTGTCGCGGATTTCTACCGACGCAAAGAAGGCGTCAAGATCAACGTGAAGGATGCTGCGCGGCGCGGAGGTGTTCGTGGCCGTCAGCCGTTTCTTCTCTTAGTCGCGCGACTGGCTAGCTCTTCGGTTCAACGGTGACCGTCACCTCAGCGATGAGGTGTGCCGCAACCTTCACCTGCACCTTGTACGTGCCGAGCTGCTTCAGCGGTTCATCAAGGAGAACTTGGTGCTTCTCTACGGTGATGCCGCGACGCTCGAGCGCGTCAGCGATCTCCTTGTTGGTGATCGAGCCGAAGAGCTTTCCGCCTTCGCCAACCTTGACGCCCATGCTCAGAGCCGTGGCGCTGATCTTCTTGGCAAACTCCTCTGCCTCCCGCTTGGCGCGATCAGCCTTGGTGGCCCGTGAGGCGATCTCCGCCGCAACCCGATTCGCCGCTCCGCCGATCGCGGGGATGGCGAGTCCGTTGGCGACCAGGTAGTTCCGGGCATACCCGCTCGAGACCTCTTTGACCTCGCCGGCCTTACCGACCTTCGGGACATTTGCGGTGAGGATGACCTTCACGATGTGCTCCTTCCTACGGGGCGGGGAGGGGCCCCCGCGCTGGTGCGGGGATTCTCCCACACCTTCGAAAACTACCCCTTGACAGAGAACAGATGTTCTATGACACTAATCGTGCCGAACAGATGTTCTAGTTCGCAGGAGACCCCGGAAGGGGGCCCCACGGGGCGGGAGGCATGAAATGGCAATGCAACAGATTGCTCCGGTCGCGGTCAAGGTGACCGCGCACTGGTGGACAGGGACGCCTCAGGCGGTCGGCTTCGAGGGGATCGTGCGCAAGGTGACCAGGGTGCTCGCCCTTCGCAAGGAGCACGGTGCGTACCGAGCCGACACCGGCCCTCGCACACTCTGGGAGCTCGATACGGAGGACGCCACGCTCGTGCTCGCCTTCTCGCGTCGCACCGGCGCATGGACGATCGAAGCCTTCGACGATACATGGAGCACGCTCCCATTCGCGTCGGCGCTTGAGCCGTCCGGAGGCCTCCTCAGTCACGCGTAGATCGCCAAAGTGTTCCGCCGTGCGATGCTACAGCGATGGCGACACTGAGACGATCCAAGGTCACGCAGGGCGGTAAGGGCGCCGTTGAGTCAGCGCGGTCCGCGTTGCGCCTGGTCGAGATTGTCCTCGACCTCACGCTCGCCGCAGTTCTCTTGGTCGCGGTGCTCATCATCGGCGGCGAAGTTGCCCATGAGATTGCGGTGGGAATTCAGTCAGGCGGCGTTGAAGCCGCGCTCAAGATTCTTGATCGCGTCCTTCTGCTCTTCATAATCGCCGAGCTGATCTATACGCTTCGAATTTCTCTTGCTCGATCTCAACTGATCCTTGAGCCCTTCCTCATCATTGGCCTCGTTGCAGTTGTTCGGCGAATCCTGATCGCTACAGCCCAAGTCGAGCAGTGGCTAGTTGCTGGCAGAGATATCTCTCCGCTGCTTTACGAACTTGGCGCACTAGCTGGTCTGGTGCTATCGCTTGCGATCGCACTCTCGCTCGCCCGAAAGCACAGTGGCCGCATGAGTGACTACGAGGCCGATTAACTTTCTCGTACGCGTTAGAGAGGCTTAAATGAAAGATCTGCCATCAACATCGCTCGCCGACTATCTCGATGCTCTCGCCGCGGCAACACCTGCTCCGGGCGGTGGCTCAGCGGCTGGGCTGATTGGTGCAGCGGGTGCAGCTCTGGTTGAGATGGTCGCGGGCCTCTCGCTTGCCAAGGGCGCTACTGAACACACGGCACTTCAAGACGATGCACGTCGTCGAGCAGCAGATGCGCGGAACGAACTGCTTGCACTTGCTGAAGCGGACGCGAACGCATACACGGCGTTCATTCACGCGCTGCGGCTTCCAAGCGGTTCAGAGAGTGAGCGCGCGGCGCGTGCCGAAGCCCTGTCGACTGCGGCACAACGCGCCGCGGAGGTACCCCTGGCAACCCTCCGCGCTGCCGTAGCCATTGCGGAGGCGGCTCAGACGTTGGGGGGACGTTCCTTACTCTCCGCGGCGAGTGACCTTGGGGTCGCGGCGCGCTTTGCTCGCGCTGCCGGTGAGAGTGCCGCAGAAAATGTTGAGGCGAACCTTCCGTATATAGAAGATGCTGAAACGCGGGTTAAACTTGCAAGACAGACTGAATCGGCTCTTGGTGCACTTCAGCGTGCAACACCACAGTGAGCCGAACGCTAAGTGCGCGCCCACGATCGGCCGAGCTTGCCGCTGAGGCTTCCAACCTAGTCAAACGTGCGGCCGCAGCGCGAGGCGGTCGCGCGCCCATACTTGCCGCTGTCGCGGCAACAGAGGATCTGGCGGCACTCATCTACATGGAACAACTCCTGAAGCAGGCGGCAACGGCAGGGTTTGCCGTAAAGAAGATCTCACTCCCCGCAACCGCGGACGAAGCTGAGATCACCGGTGTGTTGAAGCGCCTCTCGGCAGACGCGGATGTCGCAGGGATCATCCTTCAATCGCCACTCCCTGATGGAGTGGACCGCACGCGAGCCGCCATGGGAATTGCCGCAGAGAAGGACATTGATGGGATCACCGCTGCGAGCGCTGCGCGCCTGAGCGCGGGGGACCTGGGCAAGGCGCTGCTTCCAGCAACTGCCGCGGCGGTGATGGAGCTACTGCGAGCGCACCAGATTGAGATCCGCGGGCGACGCGCGGTGGTGGTGGGGCGGAGCGCCGTGGTCGGTCGCCCTGTGGCGCAGCTTTTATCCCTGGCGGGCGCCCAGGTGGGGGTCGTTCACTCGAAGACGCCCGACATGGGCGTCGTGACACGCAACGCCGAGATCCTTGTGGTCGCCGCAGGAGTTCGAGCGCTCGTTCGCGGTGAGCATGTCTCGCCTGGCTGTGTGGTCGTAGATGTGGGCATTCACGTTCAGGGGGACCAGATCGTCGGCGATGTTGATGAGGCGAGCGTCCGCGATGCGATCGGTGAAACGGGCGCGCTGAGTCCAGTACCCGGGGGTGTTGGCCCGATGACGAATGCGATCCTCCTGTTGCAGGCGGCACAGGCGGCCCTACGGCTCGCAGGGGCGTAAACTTCGGTCCATGTCGTTTCCATCTGATCTTGAGATCGCGCGCAGCGTCACGCCGAGAGCCATCGACGCCGTTGCGGCCGACCTTGGGTTCAGGCCCGATGAAGTAGAGCCGTACGGTCGCACCAAGGCGAAGATCTCCATCGAAGCGATCGAGCGCCTCGAGAAGCTCGGTGCACGCGGCAAGTACGTGGTGGTGACGGCGATCACACCGACACCGCTCGGCGAAGGGAAGACCACCACAACCATCGGTCTGGCGCAGGGTCTCAACGTCATCGGCAAGAGGGCAACGGTTGCGATCCGCCAGCCCAGCCTCGGCCCAGTCTTCGGGATCAAGGGTGGCGCTGCGGGCGGTGGATACAGCCAAGTCATCCCCATGGAAGAGTTCAACTTGCATCTCACGGGTGACGTCCATGCCATCGGCGCCGCACACAACCTCGCCGCGGCATTCCTCGACAACCACTTGCACCACGGCAACGCCCTCGGCATCGATACGCGCGCCATCACCTGGCCGCGGGTCGTAGATATCAGCGACCGAGCGATCCGAAAGACGATCATCGGCCTCGGTGGCAGGGAGAACGGCGTCGTCCGCGAATCGGAGACGGTGATCACCGTTGCAAGCGAAGTGATGGCGGTGCTCGCCCTGGCATCGGATCTTGCCGACCTACGCGCTCGACTCGGCCGCATTGTGGTTGCCGAAACCACCGACGGAAAGCCGGTGACAACTGAAGGCCTGAAGGTTGCCGGCGCGATGGCGGCACTGCTGCGCGATGCGATCAAGCCGAATCTACTCCAGACGCTTGAAGGGGGTCCTGCCTTTGTCCACGCTGGACCGTTTGCGAACATCGCGCACGGCAACAATTCCATCATTGCGGATCGAGCGGCACTTGCAACGAGCGAGATCGTTGTGACCGAAGCTGGCTTCGGCGCAGACATGGGCGCTGAGAAATTCTTCGACATCAAGTGCCGCGCCTCTGGCATTGCGCCAGATGGCGCAGTGATCGTTGCAACGGTACGTGCGCTGAAGATGCACGGCGGCGTTGGGAAGATCGTGGCGGGGAAGCCGCTCGACCCAGCACTCAACCAGGAGAACGTTGCGGCGGTTGAGGCTGGCGCGCAGAACCTTGCGAAGCAGATTGAGAATGTGCTCGCCTTCGGCATCCCAGCAGTAGTCGCCATCAACAAGTTCCCAACCGACACGCCAGCAGAGCACGAGGCGATCAGGCGAATAGCGCTCGCGGCAGGGGCACGCGCCGCCGTCGTCTCATCGCATTTCACCGATGGCGGCAAAGGTGCGGCGGAGCTCGCGGAGGCGGTCTGGGCCGCCGTGACGTCAGGCGAGGCAAGATACGCGCCGATCTACGCAGACGATGCACCGCTCGCAAAGAAGATCGAGACGATCGCCATGCGGATCTATGGCGCGGACGGTGTGGACATTGCGCCGGCGGCGGCAAGGCGACTCGCACGACTCGAGGAACTCGGCTACGCAAGGCTGCCGATCTGCATGGCGAAGACGCAGTACTCGCTCTCCCATGACGCGAGCAGACTCGGTCGGCCGACCGGTTTCCGAGTGCCCGTTCGCGGCGTCACGCTGGCGGCAGGGGCGGGCTTCATCACTGCGATCTGCGGGGATATGCGCCTGATGCCAGGCCTCAACAAGGCCCCCGGGGGAGAGCGGATCGATCTTGACCTGACGCGCGGCGGGGAGATCGTTGGCCTCTTCTAGCGCGTTTTCGACGCATGTCCGAGCACGGCCGTGCGCGGCTGGAACCCCCAAGCACTCTCTGGCGTTGGTAGGGTGAAGGACCTCACTGGTCCCAGAGTAAGGAGCAATTTGATGAACATGCGGAACGCCCTGATTACGCGACTCGGACTCCCAACGGCGCTCGGCGCCATCCTCGCCCTCGCCCTTGCGCTGGTCGCCGGTCTCGGAGGCGCTGGTGGGTCAAGTGTTTCAACCGGCATGCCCGACCTGGTCTCCCCAGATGTTGGAAAAGAGATGGGCGCTGGGGGTGTGGCTCCTCAATATGGCGACACTGTTACGGCGAATCGGGGCGACGGCTCTCGTGACGTGGTCCGTTACGGAAGTCTCTCCCTTGAAGTGGAGGATGCCGATGATGCGCTCGAACGCGTGACCGCGATTGCTGAGCGTGTGGGCGGATACATCACCTCAAGCTCGCGTTACGGGGAGGGCGAGAATCTCTATCTGAGCGCAACGCTTCGTGTCCCTGTGGCTGAGTTCAGCAGTGTCATGGCAGCGCTGCGCGACGAAGGCGAGATTCTGTACGAAGACATCGGGAGCTACGAAGTCACCTTGCAGGTTCTCGATCTGGAGGCACGTCTGGAAAACCTGCGCGCAAGTGAGGATGCATTCTTAAAGCTCCTTGATCGCGCCGAATCCGTTGCTGACGTAGTGGCCGTTCAGTCCGAGTTGAGCCGAATCCAAGGCGACATTGAGTCCTACGAAGCCCAGCTCAACGGCATGAAGTACCAGGTAGAGATGGCGAGCATCACGGTCTCGCTTTCGCTTCCTGTCTCTCCCGTGGAAGTTGCAACAGGTGAGTTTGACCTGGCGTATGAGCTCAGCAACGCACTCGCGAACCTAATCAATGTGGGGCGCGCGGTGATCGTTGCATTGATCAACATTCTCGTGATCGGCGCGCCGATCGCGTTGCTCGGAGGCCTCTTCGGCTCGCTGATTGGCCGAGCCGCGCGCACGCTTGCGTCTCGAGTGAGCCGCATGTTCGGAGGAACATCGAAAGGCACACGCCGCGTCGCGCGGCGCTGACGGATCCAGGGAGAACTGCAGACTGCCGCTGGGGCCTAGATGGCTCCGGCGGCAACTGCGATCACCGCGACGGTGATCAGGCCGATCGCGACGCCGACCGCTCCCGCAAGCCAGGCGCGAACGTTGATTGGTCCGAGATTCTCGTTCTCTTCTGACGCATGTGTTCCCATGCGGGCTAGTATCCCAGACGATGAGGATTGACATCGGTGATGGGTTCGAACTGATCGGCGTGGAGCGCGCCGAAGACCTTGCCCTTCTCCCGCCGTGCACTCGTGACGATGCCGATCACGGAACATGCACCTGGTGGGAGGATGCGGACAAAGGGAGCAAGGCGGCGCACCTTGACTCGCGGCCCGCGAGCGTGACGTCGCGCGCCACTGCGCCGGCGGGCGGCAAGGCGGCACTCGCCGCCTTTCTCGGCGCAGAGGTGAGCGAAGCGCCAGCCTTCAATCCATTTGCGCCAAAGGCGCCAACGCGAGAAGAGGCGCTCCGCGACGCCGCGGCGGCGCCTGGGCAGCCGGCGAAGCTGCGACTTCTGACACGTCAACTGCCGATCAGTGGACCGATGGGGTGGATACTTCTTGCGAAGGGCGAGCCAGTCGCCTACTGCCAAGCGGGCCCACTCTCCGCCTTTCCTCGTGCGCAACGACTTCGTGATCGCTATCCGAATCTCCCCTCCTCGCCGCCGCCAGCGGTGGTGACGTGCATCTCTGTGATCCCCGCAGCACGCGGGAAGGCGCTCGGGAGTGCGCTTGTTGAAGGAGTGCTGACGCGACTAGGTGGCGCAGGGTTCGCCGCGGTAGAGGCGTATCCAGAAGAGCCTGCCACGGCAGCGGCGCTCGATGCTGAGGCAACCTCTTCTGCGACGCAACGCTTCTGGGAGCGCCTCGGTTTTGCCGTCGCGGCCACTGGCCCAGACGGACGCTGGCCCGTGATGCGCCGAGTCTTGGAGTGAACGCGCGCGCGTCCCTGGTGATGCCACCATACGAGGTGGTCGCGAACGTCAGTGAGGGGAGAGATCGAGCGATCCTCGCCGCGTTTACGTCAGTGGTCGCCGGTTCGCCAGGGGTACAACTGCTCGACGTTCATCACGACGGAGATCATGACCGGAGTGTGTACACCTACGTTGGCGAAGCAGACGCCCTCATCCTTGCCACGCGAGCACTGGCGCGGCTTGCCGTGGCGACGATCAACTTGGCGTCGAGTGCGAAGAGCGGCGCGGGCCGCGGCGTCCACCCGCGAATCGGAGCCATTGACGTCGTCCCAATCGTGCCGCTTGGCCCCGCGGGTGACCAGCGCGGCGCAATCGCCGCAGCGCGCACGCTTGGTCGTGCACTCGCCGCAGACCTCAATCTCTCGGTGCACTTCTACGGCGAGGTTGCGCGCTCCGAAGCGCGACGCGCGCTTCCAGAGATTCGACGTGGTGGATTTGAGGATCTTGCAGCACGACAGAGCGATCCTGCGCACGAGCCTGACGAGGGCCCCACTGTGCCACACGCGACTGCCGGCGCAGTTGCGATCAGCGTCCGCCCACTGATGGCGGCATGGAACATTGAACTTGTTGGTGCCCCAGCAGTGGAGCTCTTGCGTGCAGCACGGGGAATCGCTGCCTCAATGCGCGGGAGTGCGCCCAGAGGAGTCGCGAATCTTCAAGCACTCGGCTTTGCTCTGCCAAGCGTGCAGGGCGCACAGCTCTCGATGAATCTTCATGACGTGATTGGTGCCGCCAGTGTGGGGATGACCCTGCATCGCATTCGTGATCGTGCGGAGCGTGAGGCGCGTGCGCTCGGCGTTCAGATTGGCGAAAGCGAGATTGTTGGGCTCGTCCCAGACGCCGCGCTTCGTGCGGGGGGCGACCCGAACGAGCTAAAGATTCGCGGCGGCTGGCAGCGCGCGACGATTGAGTCTCGAATCGCTAGATAGCGAGCAGCGTCACCAGCAGCACAACTGCCATAATTGGCAAGAGACAGCCACTCGAATGCGCGACGCTCTTCTCCTCGGCACGTGCGGCCTTTGCTGCGCGTCTCCCTTCGCGTCGACGCTGATCTTCTGTGATCGCAGCGAAGAGGACAAACTCATCGAGTCCGGTTCCGTTGTTGTTTAGGTCGAGTGGCCCACCGTCACCGCCTAGATCATCCCCGTCACCAAAGCCGCCATCACCAAAGCCGCCATCACCAAGATCTCCGTCATGCATGTTCGCCCTCCGTGTCAACCGGCGCAGAGACGCCCTTGGGCGACATTAGATCAAGGAGTTGTGCCAGCAGTATGTCTCGTCCTGTGCGACGAGACGGGGTTACTCAGCGCCGAAGGCTTCGCCTCGCGGCTCCACCACGATGGTGGTGGTCTCTTCTGGGAGGCCCGAGATCGTGATCGTTAGCTTTGGCTGCGCAGTTGGTGGTGTGGTGAGCCCCTCCTCCTTGCAGAATGCCTTGACAGCGGCGTTCGCCTTCGCAACGTCGTCGGTCATCGGCATTGGGATGACGATCTTTGGGCCGAGCTGGTTGATCAGTGCAGACGCCGCTTCGGCGCTCAGCGCCCCTCCAACCGGGATGAGCACAATGTCCGCACCTGGCAGCTCTTTGATCTGATCCGTAGAGAACCCTTCGGTATGGTCGCCAAGATGGACGACGTGGATGCCGTCGATCTCGGCGTAGAAGACGGTGTTGTGTCGCGCAGCGCCGCCGCGATGGCTGTCACGGTAGCTACGAATGCCGGTGATGAGCACTGACTTGACTTCGTATTCGCCGGGCCCCTCCAAGACGACCGCGTTATCCAGGCTGGTGGCAATGGGGGTGCGTCCGTCCCGTGGCGCCAGGCGACCTTTCACGCGCGCAAGCGGCGCGTCATCGGGGTGGCTGAGCGTGACGATGTCTGCCGTGATCCCGCGACCGGTTGGCCCTACGATGGAGGTGTATGGGTCGTAGGCGATCGTTGCCTCGCGTCCTCGGATTCGGACGCAACTGCGTCCGTAGTAGGTGAGTTCCACCCCCGTATTCTCCCACGCGCCACCCGCGGGTGTCGTACGGGGGGCGTGCTCAGTTGGGTCAGGAACGAGCGGACCGGAGTGGGGGTGTGCCAGGCGGGGGCAATGCCCATCGCCCCCGCCTGGCGGGAGGTCGGTTCTCAGGAGGGAGGTCCAGTGAACCGATCCCCATCTTCCGCCTCAAGGGTGAATCTCCACTGAGCAGCTAGGTAAAGACTTCTCAATCCTTTAGGCCGTTACGGCTCGCGGCCCATGGCGGCTCAGGCGCCCTGCCTGTTCGCCCTGAGGACGGGCTTACATTTCGGCGGGGGCGGAGATCCCGAGGAGGCGCAGTGAGGCGGCGAGGCTGGCAGCGGCCGCCTGGACCAGCCGGAGACGTTTCGCGGAGAGTGCAATGGCACTGCGGTCCACCACCTTCGCATCGCGGTAGAAGGCGGAGAAGGCGGTGGCAAGTTCAGTGGCGTATGTCGTGACACCCTGCGTCTCGTGGTGAGCCGCGGCATCCTCCACGACCTCCGGAAGTCGAACAATGACCCGAGCCAACACGGCATCCGCGCTCGATTCGTTGTCAAGAAGATCTCCGATCTTCGCGGCTGCGGTGAGCCCTTCTGCAGATGCTTTGCGCAAGATTGACTGCATGCGCGCGTGCGCATACTGCGCGTAATAGACGGGATTCTCACTGTTGCGCGCAGTGGCTGCCTTGATGTCGAAGTCAATTGCAGTGCTCGCACTTCGTGAGGCAAAATACCAGCGTGCGGAATCCGCACCTATCTCTTCAAGCAGCTCGTCAAGCGTCACGAACGTACCCGCACGCTTAGACATGCTCATCTCTACGCCATCTCGAACAAATCGTACCCACGCTACGAGAAGCATTTCGATGTGCTCTCTCTGATATCCGAGCGCTTCCCCCGCATTGCGTACTCGAGCGACAGTGCCGTGATGATCTGCACCCCAGACATACACCAGGTGATCAAAGCCGCGGCTGAACTTCTCTTCCACATAGCCAATGTCTGATCCAAAGTACGTGTACGCGCCGGTAGACTTTTTGACCACACGGTCTTTGTCGTCACCGAACGCTGTGCTCTTGAACCAGAGCGCGCCGTCTCGCTCTTCAAGCCAGTTTGCGGCGCGGAGCTTTTCAATTGCACGATCAACGTGCCCATCTATATAGAGGGACCCTTCGGAGCGCCACACATCGAACTCAACCCCGAGTGCGGCGAGAGAAGACTGAATGCCGATCCGGATACGCTCCGAAGCCCACTTCCCGATCACGGCAGTTTCGTCCTGATCAGGGTCAGTGCTGTGAGATTGACGCGCCTCTGAAGCGCGCGCCGCAATCTCGGCAGGGATCGATCTGGCGAGTTCGCCGACGTATTCGCCCTTGTATCCATCTTCAGCAACCTCATTGCCATCCCGCAGCGCGATCACGCTCTCGCCAAGTCGCCGCACCTGCTCGCCGAAGTCATTGAAGTAGTACTCACGAGTTACCTCTTGACCAGCCGCTTCAAGGACACGTGAGAGGAGGTCGCCGACAAATGCACCGCGCGCATTGCCGACCGTAAGTGGTCCTGTGGGGTTTGCGGAGACGAACTCCACATTGACACGAAGCGGGCGTGTGGAGTCCGCTGGCACGACGTGTCCCCACGCCGTAGGTGACGCGATGATCGCATCAAGGAGGTCGGCGAGAAGCCCTGTGCGGAGGCGCATGTTGAGAAACCCTGGTCCTGCAACGCTGGCCTGCGTGATGGGGCCGAGCGAACTGGCAGCACCGTGGAGCCGCTCTTGCGCTTCCCCGTCCAGCTCCGCAACGAGTGCCGCCGCAATCTGTGCAGGGGCACGTTGCAGCAGCTTCGCAGACTTCATTGCGATGTTTGACGCGTAGTCGCCGTGCTCACTGCTCGCAGGCACCTCAACTTCGATGCCACGGATGAGGGCCTCGAGTGCGCTCGCATCCGCAGGTGCGGGGAGGGCGCCGTTGGCAATTGCACGACGCAGGGCGCGACCGACCGCGTCGCGGACCACATGTCGCAGCGGGATGCCGAGGAACGGGTCGCGCGGGAGGGCTCGGGCGCGCTCAGCAGGAGTCGGACGTGCGCCAGAAGTGGTCATGGCTGAATCGTAGCGGCGAACTCTGGCACGATGGCGGCATGAGCCAGCATCCGAGCGAGCATCGAGGGCCAGACGGCCAGAACGAGTTCCCTGGGGCGGCGACCCCCCCTGCCGGAGTTGAGATCGCAACCCCTGTGAGCCGAGGACAGGTGCTTCGCGTGATGGCGTCGCTGACGGTTGCGTTTCTCGTTGGCGCGCTCCTCCTTCGCGTGCAGGCGGATCGCATTCGCTTGCTTGACCTCCCGCTTCCCGCAGGTTGGGAGGCGGTGAGCGCGGATACGGTGCTCGCTGGGATCTCTCCACAGAGTGCAGTCCGCGCGGCGCGCACCGCCGATGTGCCCGTTGGCGCGTCGCCACGCGTTCGGCTGATCACCTTGACATCTGCAGGAAGTGACGGGCCCTCGCTCAGTGGCGTCTATTGGCTCATCGTCACCGATGACGTTCGACCGAGCATGGAGATTCCGAGTGGCGACTCACTTGATGTCATTCGAGCGTATGTGCTGGTTGATCAGCGCGGCGGCATCGCCCTTGCGGTTGAGCGAGGATTTTCGGACGCAGATCCAACCCTCCCGCCAGACTGAAACAGACGCGGTTAGCGCGTTCGCGGTACGGGCCAGTGTTCGCCAGCCAGCTCCCACCGCTTCGTGACGAGCTCGTCAAACCCGTGTTCAAGCAGGAGGGCTCGTGCACGGTCAAAGTTAAGCGCAAACCAGTCTGGCTCGTGCGCATCAGAGCCGGTGACGATGTAGCGACCGCCAATCTCCTTGTACCGTGCAACGGCTTGCGGAAGTGGGTAGCAGATGCCAGTGCGCTGTCTCCAGCCAGAGCTATTGATTTCTAGCGCAGTGCCAGTCTTTACAAGCGCCTGCAAGAACGGTTCGTAGAGCTCGGGCGCAGCCTCAAAACCTTCGGTGCCGATATGCGGGTAGACATACTTGCGAACGTAGTCCGCATGGCCAAGGATGTCGAAAAGTCCGCTCTCGACCGCCCCAAGAACCTCATCAAAGTACGGTGCGGTCACGTTCGCGTCTCTCCCTGCAAACACTGCAGTGCGTGATCGCTTGAATGGGGAGTCAATCCCTGGATGGACGCTCCCGATCGTAAGGTCGTACTGGTTACGTTGCAGGTGATCGCGAATATCTTGCTCATATGCGCGCTCGTACGTGATCTCCACGCCAAGGAGAATCTCGATCTGATCGCCAAACTTCTTGCGCAGTTCCTTGACCGCCTCAACGCGGCGCTGATGGGGCGCGAGCGTTGCACCAGGCTCTCGAGGATCGAAGTCGAGGTGATCGGTGATGGCAATTCGCGGCATTCCGAGCGCGATCGCAAGCGCGGGATACACATCAACTGGGACGGCAGAATCGGGTGAGAGCAGGGTGTGGAGGTGCACATCAAGGGGGAGGTCGAAGGTCCCGTTGACCGCGAGGTTTTTTGGTCGCTCGTTCGCACTCATCGTGTCCGCCTCCTATTGCTCGTTCAACCAGTTGCGCGCCGCGCCGCTGCGCAACCCACGAATGAGGAGCAGTGCGAGCAACACTGGAGGAAGGCCAGGAAGCCAGTTGCCAAAGGTGAGGGCGATCAGCGGACCCGCTGGAATGAGGACGGTGGAGAGGCCGATCGCAAACCCTCGCCCCGCCTCTTTCCGTTGGATGACGAGGGTGATGCTGAAGATTGCGGCGGCGATCAGTGCCATCCAGACGACCCCCTGCAGCGTGACTGGCGCAGCGGTCGCCTGCTCCACGATCGGCCCAAGGGTGAGGCCGAGCCCCGCCAGTAGTAGGAGCGCATACGCGAGGAAGGCAGCGACACTGATCGGCATATGTTCAGGATGGCACGAGCGCGTCGGCACGTCTTGGCAAGTGTGGTGCCCCCAACGGGATTCGAACCCGTGATCTCCACCTTGAAAGGGTGGCGTCCTAGGCCTCTAGACGATAGGGGCGTGAGATCGGGAGGTTAGCACCCGCTCGAATCAAGCGGCGAGTTTGCCGAGGACGTTGGAGGCGGCAAGCGCAACGGCGGCGGCGATCGCAAAGCCGCCTGCGAGGAGGGCGGCGAGGAGCGCTCGGCCGTCCTCGGCTCGTCGAATTGCCCGGATCATGCTGAAGGCGAGCGTCAGGGCGGCGAACGCGCAGGCGAGCCCCACGACGAACGTCCCAATTGAGAGCTGCCCGATTTGGTCCGCGTTGCGAATGCTCGCAACCCAGAGGAAGTAGAGCAGTGAGCTGCCGAGGGCAACGAGGACGGCGACGCCCGTGCCGAGTGAGACCACTCCACGAATTCTTCGGCTGCGCTGTTGACTCATCTGCATAGGGTAGCCCGCCGTATCGAATACGGCGAGCCTCGTGGCGAGGGCGAACGAGCCGACACGAAACGGCCCCTCGGCTACGATGCGTTCATGGAGATCATGGGGATCAAGATTCCGACGATCATCACGGAGAACAGCGGGATCCGCTGTGAAGGGTGCCGCGAAGAGATTGCCGGCACCCCGTTTCGTGTCAGCGTGCTCGACATCATCGCCACCGAGGTTGCCCCGTCTTTTGAGCAGGCATCTCCGATCAACCCAGGTCCATTCCAGTTCTGCAAGAAGCCAGAATGCCCCGCACTCTGGATGTCTCGGAACAGCTGGTACACATGTCAACAGAGTGAGGTGCGCGAGATCATGCGGCCGGTCTCGCTTCAGCTACCGGGCGGCACAAACGGGCTCGGCCTCTGTGACGGACTACATCAGACCGCGCACGAGTTCATTCCGGCATAGGCCGGAGGGAGCATGATCGCCGCTGCCACCACGCTTATCGCCACGCTCTTCGCCGCTCTTCTGTTCAATCAGTACGCAACACGACGCGCGCCGTACCAACTTGCATGGGCGATCGGGGCGACCGCATTTGCGGTAGCGGCGGGAGCTGAAGCCGCTGCGCAGCTGGCGGGATGGAGTGAGCCGCTGTATCGAGTCTGGTATCTCACCGGTGCAGTATGGACAGCCGGCTGGCTCGGTGCTGGAACGATCCTGCTCCTCGCCAAGACACGGTTCGGATACTGGTATGCGCTCTGCCTTGCGCTTGCCGGCCTCTTCACCATTCTCGTTGCACGCCGCCTCGAAGATCCGAGCGCAGGGCCGATCGCGCTTGCCTATGCGCTGAGCGCATGGGCGGCAGCCGTAGCGATCGGATGGTTCTCGTATCTTGCGAGTCCGCGTTGGAGTCGCATCGCGATTGGATTCATGGTCGCGGTGAGTGCGCTTGCGCTTCCGCTCGTTGCCACCGCAACACTCCCCGCGCCAGGGTGGGCGGTTGATCCGACCACAGGGGCACCCGTTGCGGTGCTACTCCCGCCATCTCTTCGATTGTTGACGCCGCTCTTGAATGTGAGTGGGGCTCTCGCGCTTCTCACTGGCGCGCTCTTCTCAGCGTATGTGTTCATGCCGAAGCGGCGAACGCTGCCGTACTCAAGTGATCCGAACCAGCGCGGTGACGAACTTCTTTTCAATCTAGCGATCGCCCCCGTTGCGATCATCGTGAACTTCTTTCGCAGCGTTCCACTTGCAGTGCGCGCGTGGCGTGAAGGCACGTTGAACCGACGCGTCCCCGCAACGCTCCTCATTGCGCTAGGCGCGTTTCTCCCAAGCCTCACCGACACGCTCAATCGAGGGGGATCCACTGAGGCCTATGCGCTCGGCAAGCTGTTCGGCGCGGGGCTCCTCCTCATTGGCTTCCTCGCAAGCGTTGACGAGCCAAGCGAGATCAGCCTCCCGCTCGTTGGTGCACCGCTCCGTGCCGCCTTACGTTGGGTTCGTGGGTGAGAGCGCACCAGCGCACGGCTGCTATCCTCGTGACGAGCGCCGCACGGAGGAGTTGATGAAGATTCGTACTGCAGTCTTTCCCGTTGCCGGCTGGGGAACTCGCTTCCTCCCTGCAACCAAGGCGGTGCCGAAAGAGCTGCTCCCCGTCGTGGACCGCCCTGTCATCCAGTACGCGATTGAGGAGGCGATCGCCTCTGGGATTGAGCGGGTGATCCTCGTCACGAGCGAGCACAAGCGCTCGATCGAAGATCACTTTGACAGCGCGACGGACCTCGAAGCGGTGCTGGAAGCGCGCGGAGACATCGAGCATCTGCGCGCAGTTCGGGCGGTGGCCGACATGGTCCACCTGGTGACGGTTCGTCAGAAAGAGCAGCTCGGACTCGGGCACGCGGTGTTGATGGCGCGCGACGCAGTAGGGCGAGAACCGTTCGCCGTTGTCCTCCCGGACGATCTCATCGTTGGCGTGGAGCCAGCGCTCGGCGAACTGATCAAGGCCTTTGAGGCGAGCAGCGCCTCCGTCGTGGCACTGATGGAGGTGGCGGCTGACCAGACCCGACGCTATGGGATCGTGGAGCCCGACCCAACCTTCCCATCACCTGATGGGGGCCGAACCATCCCACTGCGTGGCCTTGTTGAGAAGCCCGAACCCGCAGTTGCGCCATCCAAGCTTGCGATCGTGGGCCGCTATGTGCTGAGCCCGAAGATCTTCGAAACGCTTGAGCGAACACAGCACGGCGCGGGCGGGGAGATCCAGCTCACCGATGCAATCCAGGCGCTCGCAGCAGACCAGCCGGTGGTCGGCTACAAGTTCAGTGGCACGCGATACGACGTCGGTGCTCCCGAGGGTTGGCTGCGGGCGAATCTTGACCTTGCGCTTGAACACCCAACCGTTGGCAGAAACTTGCGCGTGGCACTCGCGTCGCACCTTCGGGACGGGGAGAGGTGAGCGGGGCGCCCGAGATCCGCCTGAAGCCCGGCGATCTCATTGCGGGACGTTACCGACTGCAGGAGCAGATCGGCGAGGGCGCCGCCGCGTCTGTCTTCCGCGCAACCGACGAAGTGCTCGGGCGAGATGTGGCGGTGAAGGTACTCCGTGGCACACTTGCCGCATCTCCTGACGCCACCGCGCGATTCCGCGCAGAGGGTCGCGCCGCAGCAATCATTGCGCACCCAAATGTTGCCGCCGTGTTCGACGTGACCCCTGAAGGCGATGCGCCAGCGATTATCATGGAATTCGTTGACGGGGAAGATCTCGCCTCAATGCTGCGACGCGTTGGGCCACTCGTTCCTAGGCGTGCCGCCGCAATTGCCGCACAGGTTGCTCGTGGATTGGCAGCCGCGCATCAGCGTGGAATCATCCACCGCGATGTCTCGTCTCGGAATATCCTGATTGGGCGCGAAGGTCGCGCGCAGATTGCAGACTTCGGCATTGCACACGCAATTCTTGAAGACGGGCTTCCTACCGGTACGAAAGGATCTGCAACTCCTGCCGGGACCGCCCACTATGTTGCGCCAGAGGTTGCCGCTGGTGCGCCCGCCACGTCGTCGTCAGATCTTTACGGGCTCGGCGTTGTCCTCTTTGAGTTGCTCACGGGCCGACGACCGGCGCTGCGCGGTGCAGATGACGCAGTCCCATCACCGCGCATGCTGCGTCCAGAGATCCCAGAGGAGCTCGGATCAATCACCGTGAAGCTGCTCGCTGTCAATCCAGCGAAGCGAACACAGAGCGCCACGCTTGTTGCAGATGCGCTCGAATCATTTGTGGTCAAGGTTGGACGAACATCAATCCCGCCGCGAGCGGTTGGCCCTGCGGCAGGTGCGCCGCGCGCACTCGCTGGGACGCGCGTGGCGCGAGTTGCGGGGGAGGCGGGACCAGGTGAGCCGGAGATGCCAGTTGATCCATCTGATGAGAGTGCTCGGTATGATGATGATGAGGCGATGCCGCTGCGCACCACACTGCTGACGATCGCTGGTGTTGCGGTGACGGTCCTTGTGCTGCTCGCCGCGGTGATCTTCGGGTTGCGCCTCATCAATGCGGGAGCCGGTCCAGACGACAACGTCAAGGTGCCACCGATCACGTCACTCACACTTGCAGAGGCGATCCCGATTGCCGAACAGCTCGGGCTGCGCATCAAGGTGACCGAACGGGTCACCTCAGAGTCGCTCCCTGTGGACACCATCCTCTCCCAGTCACCGGATCCTTCAACGCTCGTTCCACTGGACAGCGTGATCGAGGTGCGCGTGGTGGCGGGGAGCGGGCTTGCGGTCGTCCCTGAACTGCTCGGATTGACAGAGGAGGAGGCGACGAGGCGACTCCGCGCCGCAAACCTGCGTCTCGGCCAGGTGATCTCCGCCTGGTCTCCAGATGCTCCGCTCGGGAGCGTGCTTCAGCAGAATCCGAGAGCGGGGCTCCAGGTGGCGAACGGGAGTCGCGTGGATCTTGTCGTTTCGCTCGGGCCTGAGCCATCGCCAGGTGCGAGCGCTTCGCCATCCGGCGTTGCAGATACTGCGGTGCCGGTGCTGCGCTGCGCCGCTGTCGGCGAGGCGTCACTCATGCTAGAAGCGGTGGGGCTCACGCTTGACCCTGCGTCAGCCGCCCTCGACGACACTGCGATCGTTGATGTGATTTCACCCGCGGCGGGAGTCTTGGTTCCGAGCGGAAGCGTGGTGACGATCGTTGCGTCGAGTCCGTTCGGTACGCCACTCGCTGGCTGTCCGTAGGGTTACGCCTCAAGGCCCTCCCAGAGGCCGCCACTCGCCCAGCTGAGTCGCGGCAGGCGCACGTCAGCACCGTCAACGCGGCGCCCATGACGTGCGGCGCGTTGCAGCTCCACAGGAGCCGTCCAACAAGGCCGGACATCACTCTCGGCAACCAACTTCTTCTTCTTGTCGATGCCGCAGTAGCTGATCTTCCCAACGACGGCGCGACGGAGATGTCTACAGGTTCCGCACGCGGTGGTTGGCGCCTGACAGACCCAGCAGCGACCCGTCTCCTCTTGCAGCGCGCCGCAAGAAGGGCACTGCCACGCGAGGCGTGCGCCGTCCACTACGGCTTCTTCTTCACGGTAAACGCCGTGGTCGCTTCAAGTGGATCACCTGCCGCAAGTGAGTACGTGACAAGGATCAGCCCTCGCCCCTCGGTGTTGTAATTCTCGGGGAATGTGTACTCGCCGATCGCGCGACCGTTTGAATCTGAGGTTGTACAGGGGAGCGAAATCGGTGCGAGGCCCGGTGCGGTGATCATCATGCAGACCGTTGCCCCGACAACGGTTGCACCAGTAGAGTCTGTGGCGGTTGCGGTAATGCGGAACGCCTTTGGTGACTTGTTCAAGAAGATCGTTGCAGGATTCGCGACCACGACGACTCGGCCAACCGAAGCGTTCGTGGTGATCTCCACACTGGTGCGCGAGCTGTTTCCCACGGCGTCAGTCGCCACCACTGTGAGAAGGTTCACACCGTTGCGGAGTGAGATGTTTACCGCATAGTTCCCACCATTATTCGACGTGCCCGATGCGGTGAGGCCAGAAGTGTCGTTTCGAAGTTGAATCTCCACGCCCGCCTCGCTCGTGCCACGCACCGTCACCTCCGCGCCACTCACCAGCTGACCGGGTGTGGGTGAGGTGATCTCGACAAGCGGCGCAGTGTTGTCACGCGTGACGATGATCCCAGCGCTCGGCGTCCTCTCCACGCCGTCAGCCACAACCACGGCGGTGATCGTGTTTTCACCTTCGGTCAGAGGGATACTGCTCACTTCAAAACCAGGCGTCCGCGGTAGTTCAATCTCTGCGCCAACGCGTTGCGACCCATCGGCCCCAAGAACGTTGATGCGAAGGACGGCATTGCTGAGCCCGAGGAGGTCATCTGGGAGTGAGCCTCTGACGGTGATGGTGGCGCTCGCGACGATCGCTGGGTCTGGCGCGACGATCAGGGGTTGACCTGCAGAGGCAGACGGGATCGCGTCGCTTGGGGAGGCACTTTGTGTGGGCTCACCGAGCGAGATCACCAGGCGCGCACCGAGGACCGCCGCAACAATCAAGATCGCAACCGCGCCGAGCCCGACGAGTCGCGTGATGAACGTGGTGACGGCACGGCCAAACGAGCCATCGCCGCGCTGAGGCGCACGTTGTGATGCGTAGGAGACTGCGACGCGTGTTGGCGCCGCTGAATCAACACGCCGTATTGGCTGACGACTGCCACCGCGACTCTCACTGCGGTTGCCGAAGAGACCGCGTCGCCGTGGCGGTTGCGATTCGGGTCGATTGAACCCTGTCATGAGCTTGATTGTGGCACGCAGGCCAGATTCACCGCTACGCTCAGTAGATGCCAGAGCTTCCGTCTGACCCCGCGGTTGTTGATGCGCTGCGGCGTGAGGTTGAATCTGCACGCGAGCGCATGCGCACCGCCATTGCAGAGGGTCGCAGCCTAGACGCGTGGGCGGCGGCACAGATTGCCATTCGCGCACGCGGCCGCTTCGGCGTCCGCCTTGGGCTTGAGCGCTCCGTAGCGCTTCTTGAGGCACTCGGACACCCTGAGCGTGGGGTGCGGGGCGCGCTCATCGCTGGGACGAACGGGAAGGGGAGCGTCAGCGCACTCCTCTCTGCCGCACTCAGCGCGGGGGGCATACGGCATGGCAGCACGCCGAAGCCGCACCTAATCTCCTATCGCGAACGCGTTCGGATCAACGGTGAGCCGCTCCTCCCGCTCCCGTTCGCGGCGGCGGTGGAGCGCGCGCTAAGCGCCGCTGATCAGGTGGAGAGCGCCGTTGGCCCAGTGACGGAGTTCGAGCTGCTTGCGGGGGTCGTCTTCGATGCGTTTCGCGCGGCGGGCATCGACCGGGCAGTGGTTGAGGTTGGACTCGGCGGTCGCCTTGACGCCATGCACGCCTGGGATGGCGGCGTCGCAGTGGTGACGAATGTCGGACTCGATCATCAGGAGTATCTCGGCGACACCATTGAGCTTATCGCCAAGGAGAAGGCGGCGATCATCATGCCAGGCGATCGTGCGGTTACGGGAGCGAGCGAACGTGGCGGGGCACTCCGCGTGATCCGCGAGCGAGCACGTGATGCTGGTGTCGTCCTCACTGAGGCAGCGCGTGGTGCGGTTCGTCCGCGAGGTCGCGAAGGGATCGAGGTAGAGCTTCCACGCCTCGGACTGGTGCAGGTTGGACTTCTTGGCCAACACCAGGGAGACAACGCGGCGGTTGCACTTGCAACACTTGACGCGATGCGCGAAGCGGAGATCCTGACGGTGAGCGACGCAGCAATTCGAGAAGGGTTTTCCACGGTGAGATGGCCTGGGCGCATGGAACTGATCCGTCAGCCGTTTGGCGCGCAAGATTCGCGAGATCTCCTTTTGGATGGTGCCCACAACGAAGATGGGGCAGCGTCGCTGGCGACGGGCATCCGCGATCTGGCATCTGTCCTCCAAGACGCGGATGGAGATGCGGGAGTGACGCCCTTGACGCTCGTGATCGCCGCAATGTCAGACAAGTCTATCCCTGAAATCTTCCGTGCGCTCGCACAGGTACCGATCCTGCAACACGCCACCGTGATCTGCACCAGCGTGGGAGACGCGCGCTCCGCAGCTGTGGATGACCTCGCCGCTGCTGCACGCGCAGCGGGACTCGGTGCACGGATCAGTGGCGCAGCAAATCCCATCCAAGCACTCGACAGCGCCGCTTCACTGCGCGGCGCGGTGGTCGTTGCCGGTTCTCTCTATCTCGTCGGTGCAGTTCGTGAGCGCCTGATGCGCGAAGGGCGCATTCCGAACGATGGGAGCCTCGACGACTAGGGCTGCAGTTACTGGTTTGGTCGCGTCCCCAACGTCACGGAGAGCTGGATGACACTCTCTCCACGCAGCACATCAAGCACGATGGTGGCACCAGGCGAGTACTGCACCAGGAGATCTTGCAACGGGTGAAGCTCATCGATTGCCACCCCTTCCACCTTCACGACGATGTCACCATCTGCAAACCCGGCCGCTTCGGCAGGACTGCCAGGGACGACCGCAGGCTCGGTTCCCGGCGTGAGCCACGCCCCCTGGAAGACGGGTAGGTTGTTCTGCGCCGCTGCACGACGGTCAAGCGACGTGTAGCGAATTCCAATCCAAGGTCGTGAGAGTGGTACGCCGGCGAGCGCCTGTTCCATGATCGGGCGAGCGATATCAATCGGAATCGCAAAGCCAATCCCCGCACCTTCATTGGAGATCGCCGTGTTGATGCCGATCACCGCACCACTGGAGTCGACGAGCGCGCCACCGGAATTTCCAGGGTTGATTGCCGCATCTGTCTGCAGGAGCCCGTCAAGTCGGCTGGACTCAGTGGCGATCTGTCGACCAAGTGCAGAGATGATCCCCGCTGTGACAGAGTTGGTGTAGACGCCTAGTGGCGAGCCCATGGCGATTGCGGTCTGCCCGACCTGGATATCTCGCGAACGCCCGAGCGTTGCTGCGGAGAGATCGGACGCCTCTACCTTTACGATGGCAAGGTCCGTCAGCGTGTCAATGCCGTAGATCGTGCCGATAAAGTCACGACCATCTTTGAGGTGGACGGTGATGCTGGTCGCGTCCTCAATCACGTGGCGATTGGTTACGATCCATCCATTCGCAGAGTAGATCACCCCCGAGCCAACACTTTCGCCTCCTGCCGTGGTCACCTCAAGGGTGACGATCGCCGGAGAGACACGCTCCGCAACATTGACGATTGCCGACTGTTCAGAGGTGAGCGTCTGGCGAATCTGCGTCACGATATCTTCGCCTCCTTGGGCTCCGCCAAGGACGAAGTAGGTCGCACCTGCGCCACCTGCGGCCCCGAAGATGATCGAGAGGACCAAGAGCGCGCCGATCGCGCGCCCGGTCAGGCCCGATCGTGGCTCGATCGTAGATAGCTCTTGGGCATCGCTGACTGCGCTCGGCTTGGGGACGCCGTCATCCAGGTTCTCAAGCCACGGTTGCCACTCAGAGCGCTCCGGCTCAAATCGGACCGGTCGCGCGCTCCGTCGCGAGATTGGCTTTCGAGTTTCGCTCACGTCTTCTCCTTCGTGGTTGGCGGCGCGCGATCAGGCGCAGGCGGCTCGCTCAGCGTAGACGATGAGGTGTCCGCGCGAAGAACACGACGTAGGCGAAGTGAAGTTTTCACAACCTCACCGAGGAGCGCCGCTGCGCGACGGCCAACACTGATCAAGGTTGCGGAGGGTTGCGTGGCTGGAGTTGGCTCCACCGCGCTATCCGCGTCCGCGAGCGGGTCGGCGGGGAGCGTCAGGGTGAAGGTTGTCCCGCTACCAGGGAGACTCTCAACAACAATGCGGCCGGCGTGCATGTCCACGATCGACTTCACGATTGCGAGTCCGAGCCCTGATCCAGAGGCGCGCGTCTCCTTTCTCGATGCGGCGAGTCCCTCAGTTCCACGATAGAAGCGATCGAAGATGCGAGGCAGCTCTTCAGCTGCAATGCCAACACCAGTGTCACTCACGGTGACTGTTGCAGCACCGGTGGCAAGTGGTCGGACCGCGACTGAGACACTCCCTCCCTTCGGCGTGAACTTCAGCGCGTTTCCAACAAGATTTGCAATCGCTTGGCCCACGAGCGTAGCGTCGTGTCGTATCACCACGCTCCGTGCCGGCAGTTGCTCATCGAGCGCAACGCCGCGGCGCCGCGCCCCCGCCGCTGCCTGTTCGATTGCCGCACTCACACTCGAACGAAGGTCAGACTCCGTAAGCTCTGGACGCGCAATCCCTGCATCAAATCGTGAGAGCTCAAGGATGTTGGCGGTGAGTGCATCCATGCGCTCCAGTTGGCGCCCCGCTTCACCCAGCAGTCGCTTCCGTGTCGCTGGATCTGTGGTCCCGCCTTCGTCGAGAAGATCAACAAAGGCGCGCAGTGCCGCCAGCGGCGTTCGCAGCTCATGGGAGACATCGGCGAGATGCTCTTGACCGCGATCTCGTTCGCGCTTCAGCGCGCCAACGGTTGCCTCAAGTCGGCTCGCCATGCGGTTGAATCCATCCAGCAGCGCCTCCATCTCAATGTTGGCGGCAACCTCTGGCCCGGTAGGGACGCGCGCGGAGAGATCACCATCGCCGATCGCACTCGCGGTCTCCGCGAGGAGTCCGACGGGCTTCGCAAATCTCCGTGCGGCCAGTGTGGCAAAGATGATCGTCGCGCCGAGCGCAAGAAGCCCGACGAGCGTGATCGCGCCGGTGACCTGCGCAACGCGCGCTGCGCGCGTGGAGAGTGGTCGCTCAAGCGTCACTTCGACCGCGCCGATCGTCTCCGTCCCCCCGAGGAGTACAACCTCAGAACCGCTATCGATCAGATCGCGCCGCTCACCTGGAGCGGCCTCAATGCCAGAAGAGTCGATTGTGAACGTGGCATCTTCAAGCGGGGTGAACTGCTGTTGCGCCTCATCCCACGTTCCGAAGCGAAAGCGAACATCAGCACGAGCGATCACTGTGGCGAGCCCTTGCAGTTCAGGATCTTGCAGCAAGAAGCGTTCTCGAACGAGCGGGTTCAGGGCGCCGTCTCTTGTGACGACGCTCTCATTCGAAGCGGCAGCGATTGCAATGCTTCTCGCCGCACTTGACACGGCCATGCGGCGAACCTGCAGCGAGGCGAACTCTTGTGACTGAAGTTCACTGCTGACTCGTTCAGTGACTAGAAGGCCGGAGATGGTCAAGGCGACCGCCAAGATCCCGAGAAATGCGGCGGTAAGTCGTGCGCGCAGGCCTCGCGGAGGGAGACTGTACAGTCGCGTGAACAGTGAGCTCAGGATCCGCTCCGCTCGCCGCGGTCACTACGATCCGCAAAGGCGTAGCCAACGCCACGCACGGTGCTGACAAAGCGAGGATTTGAAGGATCAACTTCAATCTTGTCGCGGAGATGACTGACGTGCACATTGATGGTCTTCTCGTCACCGCTGATCGCAGCGTCGTAGTCGCGCACGCGCTCAAGGAGGTCGCGTCGGCTGAAGACGCGCCCTGGCTTCTCCGCAAGGAGTCGCAGGATCTCGAACTCCGTTGGCGTGAGGGCAATCTTCTTCCCCGCACGGCTCACCCGCCTGCGCTCGAGGTCAATGAGGAGTTCGTCGGCGCGAATGATCCTTCCGCCGAGCGCGTCCGCGAGGTCGCCGTAGGCCCGGCGCAACTGGGACTTCACGCGGCTGAGCAGCTCACGGACGCGGAAGGGCTTCGTCATGTAGTCGTCGGCGCCGAGCTCGAGCCCGAGGATCGTGTCCACCTCTTCGTCACGCGCCGTCAAGATGATCACGGGTGCCTTGGAGCCGCCCGCGCGCAGGCGACGCAGCAGCTCAAACCCGTCGATCCCAGGGAGGCGCACATCAAGGATGAGGAGGTCGGGCGCTTGTGCAAGGCCAATCTCCAGGCCCTTGTCGCCGGTTGCTGCGAGCAGCGCGGTATATCCCTCCCCCTTGAGCGCCACTTCGAGCGCGAGGGAGACGGCGGGATCGTCTTCAACAACGAGGATCGTCGCAGCCATGCTCAGACTTTACACCCGTCGCGCGGCTATCCTGTCCCTCCTATGAGCACACCCCTCCCTCCGATCGCCGTCAAAGAGCGCGGCAAGGCGCTGTTGAGCCGTCCCACGTTGAACAAGGACACCGCGTTCACCAAGGAAGAGCGCCGACTTCTGGGGCTCGACGGACTCCTCCCTGCAACTGTCCTCACCCTTGAAGAGCAGGTCGCGGTTGAGTTGCAGAAGATTCGCCGAAAGCAAGATCCGTTGGAGCGCTACATTGGTCTTGCCGCGCTGCAGGATCGGAATGAGACGCTCTTCTACCGGTTGCTCGCAGAGAACATGGAGGAGTTCCTCCCGGTTGTGTACACGCCAACGGTTGGTGAGGCGTGCAAGCGTTGGAGTCAGATCTGGCGACGCGCCCGCGGTGCGTGGGTGACACCAGATGATCAGCGCCGAATCCCTGAGCTCCTTCACAACGCGGCAGGCAACAGTGAGACGCGGTTGATTGTGGTGACAGACAACGAACGCATCCTTGGACTTGGTGACCTCGGCGTTGGAGGGATGGGAATTCCAATCGGCAAACTCTCCCTCTATACCGCGGCAGCCGGCGTCCAGCCGTCGTGGGCGCTCCCCGTCTCGCTCGATGTGGGAACAGACAATCAGGAACTCCTGAGGGACCCTGCGTATTTGGGGTGGCGAAAGCCGCGTCTCCGCGGCGCCGCGTACGACGCATTCATTGAATCGTTTGTGGAGGCGGTAGCGACGGCGCTTCCAGGGTGCGTGATCCAGTGGGAGGACTTCAAGCAAGAGAACGCAATCAAGATCCTGGAGCGGTATCGCAACAGCGTCCCGTCATTCAACGACGATGTTCAGGGAACGGGTGCTGTTGCACTCGCTGGCCTCATCGCTGCGGTGAACGCGGGTGGTGGATCTGGAAGCATGCGGATGCGTGACCAGCGCTTCCTCTTCTACGGAGCGGGTGCTGCAACCCTCGGCATTGCGCGACTTCTTCGGAAGCACCTTGAGAGTGCGGGAGCGAATGAAAGTGAACGCGCGCGCGCGATCATCGCGATGGATTCGAAGGGGATCGTCCACGAAGGCCGGACCGATCTGACCGACGGCAAGAGCGAGCTCGCCATCAGCGGCGAAACGTATCAGGCGCTCAAGCTGCACACGCTGAGTGCAACACCAACCCTTGAAGAGATCGTGACGTTGATCGCCCCCACCGCACTCATTGGGACGAGCGGGCAGGCCAGCGCGTTTACCGAAGTGGCGATCCGTGCTCTGTCGGCCGCCGCGCCGTCTCCCTTGATCTGGCCACTCTCGAATCCAACCTCATGCGCAGAGGCCACACCAGAGCAGATCCTCGAGTGGAGTGATGGACGCGCACTCGTTGCAACCGGTTCACCGTTTGCGCCGGTCACCGCTGGTGGTGCGACGCACCCCATCAGCCAAGCGAACAATGTCTATATCTTCCCGGGCGTTGGCCTCGCCGGGATTGCTGGTCGCCTCCACAAGATTCCGGACGAAGCCTTCCTTGTTGCCGCGGAGCAGCTCGCCGCCCTCACCCCACCGGGCCGTGACTCCATCTATCCGCCCTTGGCAGAACTGCGCGCAATAAGCCGAACCATCGCGATCGCTGTCGTGCGCGCAGGCGTCAAAGGCGGGTGGGCGCCAGCAGTCTCCGAGGATCGCATCGCAGAACTGGTGGACGCAGCGATGTGGAGTCCTGCGTATCGGCCGTACCTTCCTGCCTAAATCGAAGAGGGCGATAGGATTGATCCAATGAAGATTGGCATTCTCCGCGAACGACTCCCTGGCGAACGCCGCGTGGCGCTCGTCCCGGACGCAGCCGCCAGGCTGATCGCCGCGGGACACCAGGTCGTTGTTGAGCGCGGTGCAGGAAGCGCCGCAGGCTTCTTGGATGCCGCCTATGAGAAGGCGGGAGTGACGCTTGTCGCGGATATCGCGGCGCTTGCTAGCGCAGCGCCCGATGTGGTGGTGAAGGTACGAAAGCCGACGGTAGAAGAAGTCGTCGCACTTCCAAAAGGCAGCACGCTCATTGCCCTCCTCACCCCTGGCGCAAACGAAGAGATCCTTCCAGCGCTCGCGGACGCCAAGATCACCGCACTTGCGCTCGAGCTTGTGCCTCGCATCACCCGTGCGCAATCCATGGACGTCCTCTCCTCGCAGAGCGGCGTTGCCGGCTACAAGGCGGTGCTGATCGGAGCCGCTGCACTCGACAAGTTTCTCCCCATGCTCACCACCGCGGCTGGCTCGATTGCGCCAGCGAAGGCGTTCATCCTTGGCGCGGGTGTTGCAGGGCTGCAGGCGATCGCGACCGCGCGTCGACTCGGTGCCGTTGTCTCTGCGTTCGACGTGCGCGGCGCTGCAGGCGAACAGGTGCGCTCGCTCGGCGCCCAGTTCGTCGAACCCGCTGCGAAGGCGGAGGGGAGCGGCGGGTATGCGCGCGCGCAGACGGAGGACGAGACGGCGCAGAACGCGAAGATCATCGCTGCGCACATCAGCAGTCAGGACCTTGTGATCACCACCGCGCTGATCCCGGGTCGGAAAGCGCCAATCCTTGTCACCGATGCAATGCTCGCCACGATGCGCGCAGGCTCGGTGGTGGTCGACCTTGCCGCAGAATCTGGCGGCAACGTGGAAGGTGTTCTCTCCGGCGAGTCTGTGGTCAAGCACGGACTGCAGCTGATTGGCGCAACCAACGTTCCCGCGAGCGTGCCGCTCCATGCCTCGCAAATGTTTGCGACAAATGTGCGTACGCTGATCAACCACCTCACGGCAGAGGGTGGCGCGCTGAAGATTGATTCCACCGATGAGGTCACGGGCCCGATGCTCGTGACCAACGCCGGCGAACTTGTGAAGCGATAGGAGCATTGAGATGATCAGCGTGATTGCAACCGCACTCGGAATGGCTACCGTCGCGATCACGCTGATGAGCGGTTCTTCGCCGACCGCTGCGAGCGGCACGGCGGGTGGCACGCTCGTGGACGCGCAGATCGTGGAGGTGTACGTCTTCCTTCTCGCCGCGTTTACCGGCTATCAGATCATCACCAAGGTGCCGCCGCTCCTGCACACGCCGCTGATGGCGGCAACGAATGCGATCTCTGCGATCAGCCTAGTTGCGAGCCTGGTGATCGCTGGTGCTGAGCGACCCTTTTATATCAACGTCATGGGCGCGGTCGCCGTTGCGGCGGCCACCATCAACGTGGTTGGCGGATTCGTGATCACCGACCGCATGCTCAAGATGTTCAAGAAGACGGAGGCGGCAAAGTGAACCCGGAGATCGGCGCACTCTTCGTCCAGGTTGCATACATCGCCGCATCGGCGGCGTTCATCTTGGGCCTGCGCGGTCTCACCAAGCCAGATACCGCGCGGCGCGGCATGCAGCTCGCCGCCCTGGGAATGCTCCTCGCCGTCATCGGCACGCTCCTCAACCATCAGATCATCAGCTACGACCTGATCATCATCGGGCTCGTGATCGGCACCGCGATCGGACTGCCGATGGGACTCCTCGTCCCAATGACCGCCATGCCGCAGCGCATCGCCGTCAGCCACATGTTCGGCGCGCTCGCCGTCACACTCGTGGGGATCGCCGAGTTCCTTCACTACCGTGATGTGCCGGGCGGACCAGGCGTGATCAAGATGGTCGCCCTCGGCTTCGAGACGGTCTTTGGCGCACTTACCATCACTGGCTCGTTCATGGCGTTCGGCAAGCTGCAGGGCTTCATCTCTGGGCGACCGATCACCTTCCCTGGCCAGAAGATCATCAATGCGGCGATCTTCATTGGCGCGATCGGACTCTGGATCTACCTGGTCGCCACGCAGTCGGGCGGCCCCGCGGCGAGCGGCGACAACGGAGTCATTCTCTTCGGCCTCATGACCCTCCTCGCCCTCGTGATCGGCGTGACCCTCGTCCTGCCGATCGGCGGCGCAGACATGCCAGTGGTCGTCTCGCTGCTGAACTCCTACGCGGGCCTCGCCGCAAGCGCGACCGGCTTTGCAATTGGCAATAACGTCCTGATCGTGGCCGGAGCACTCGATGGAGCGAGCGGCTTCATCCTCTCAATCTTGATGTCGAAGGCGATGAACCGCAGCTTCGCGAACGTGCTCTTCGGTGCGTTTGGCGGAGAGGTGGCGGCCGCATCAAGCAAGAGCGCCGAAGGGCTCACCACCCGATCGGTCAGCGCCGAAGACGCCGCCATGAGGATTGGATACGCGCGTAACGTCATCATCATTCCTGGCTACGGGATGGCGGTCGCACAGGCGCAGCACGCGGTGCGCGAGCTCGCGGAACTTATTGAGAAGCGCGGCGGACGCGTTCGCTTTGCGATCCATCCCGTCGCCGGCCGCATGCCCGGACACATGAATGTGCTTCTTGCTGAGGCGAACGTCCCGTACGATCACCTCTTCGACCTTGACGAGATCAACGAAGAGTTCGCTGCATGCGACGTTGCGCTCGTGATCGGCGCAAACGACGTGACGAACCCTGCCGCAAAGACCGACCCTGCATCGCCGATCTACGGTATGCCGATCCTGAACGTGCAGGACGCAGAGCAGGTGATCGTGGTGAAGCGCGGTATGGCGACCGGATTTGCGGGCATTGAGAACGAGCTCTTCTACTTGGAGAAGACCTCCATGCTCTTCGGTGATGCGAAGAGCGTGCTGTCGCAGGTGGTCGCCGAAGTCAAGGGACTCTGATGAATCCCGTCGCACGGGTCGTCTCTACAGTTGCACTTGCCGCTACCGGCTTCTTCACGCTCTACGCCTTCCAGACGCTCCCCGCTGACGCGCAGTTAGCGATCCATTGGGATGTCAACGGCGTGGCGGATGGTTTCGCCGGACGCGAGGCGCTGTTTGTTCTCCCTGCAGTGTTTGCGTTGACGGCGGCGCTGATCCTCCTGGCCATCAAGCTTGATCCAAAGCGCGCGAACATCGTGCGCAGTGCAGAGGCGATCGGGTACGTGGCGATGGGGCTCGTCCTCCTCTTTGCCGTCACACAATCGGCGATCATCAATTCCGGATTCAGCGAGGCGGCGCGACTCGACCACGCGGCACCGATCGCGCTCGGTGCGTTCTTTGCGCTACTTGGCTACACCATGCCGCAGATCAAGCAGAACTACACCATCGGTGTGCGCCTTCCATGGACACTCGAGAGCGAGAAGGCGTGGGACGTCACGCACGCGTTTGTCGGTCGCGCCTGGATCTCCGTCGGCCTGACCACCGCGGTACTTGCGGCAATCCCTGAGACCGTCCTTGACCTCGGCGGCGCACCAATCGCTCTGCTACTCGGCGGCCTTGCCGTCTCAGTTGCGGCCGCAGTTGTGATCGCGTACCGGACGTGGCGCGATAGTCAACGGCGGAGGCGTAGCGCGGCACGCCGTCGCACCCCTCGCCGTCGCACCCCTCGCCGATAGTGCTCTTCCCTGGCGCCGCAGATCCCGTGGCGATTGACTCGGCACAAGCCTCATACACCCTTCTCGCAGGTGCGCTTGCAACGCTCGTTGTCTTCGGGTTCGTTGTTGCTCGCAGGTTGAGCGACGGTGCAGCTGTCTGGGCGTGGGGCGGCGTCGCCTTCGTTCTCAGTCAGGCCGCGCGTCTCCCACTCCTGACGCTCTTCAACGCGCTGGTGATCGGCGCGGTTGCGCCAACACCAGGGAGTGGCAGCTGGTTCACTGCCGTCCTCATTGCGTCGTTCAGCGCCGGAATCTTCGAAGAGGGGAGTCGCGCGTTTATCTTGAGCAAGGCGGCGCGATATGTACGTACCGAGCGTGGCGGGGTCGCGTTTGGACTCGGGCACGCGGGCATCGAGGCGCTGATCTTCACACTCGTTCCATCCGTTGCAGCACTACTACTCCTCGGTTCGGTTGCCGACGGGAGCGCATTTGAGAACCTGCCGCCTGAATCTCTCGCGCAACTCGAGACCGCGATCACCTTCCTCGGAGGGCAAGATGCGGCAACGTCCCTCCTGGCATTCACCGAACGCCTCTTCGCGACGCTCCTGCACATCGTGCTGAGCCTCTACGTCGTGCGCGCGGTCGTTCAGAGCAGTGATCGTGGCAGCCTCGTTCGCGCCCTCGCCTTCCCGATCCTCCTCCACGGCACGGCGAATCTCGCGACCGTGCTGCTCCTGCCAGCCGTCGGCATCATGGCGGCAGAGTTGGTCTTCGCAGGGATTACCGTTGCAGCCGCGGTCCACTATCTGCGCACGCGACCGAAGGCGAGCGCGCCGCTCACCTGATCCGCTAAGGCGAAGGGCTCGGGCTCCCGCTCGGCGAGGGGGTCGGTGAAGCAGTTGGTTCACAGGCATCACCTATGCCGTCCCCATTGCCATCAAGCTGATCTGGGTTCGCGATGAGCGGACAGTTGTCAATGTCGTTGGTCAGGCCATCGCCATCCTCGTCGGCGAGCGGATCCAGCGAAGGTGACGGACTCGCGCCCGGATCCACATACCCTTCGGGGACCTGCAACTCACCACAGCCCTCGCCGATCACGCGCGTGCCGCCGTACTGCCGATTCCAGAGGAAGATGCGTGGCACCTGCTCGCTGCAGACGATCTCGTACGCAAGGTTCAGTCCGACGTAGCGCCAGTGCCACGGCTCGCTTCCGTAGCAGCTGAGCGCGACGCGCTTCGCCCCTGCTGGATATGAGCGCACGAATCCGAACTTGTAGGCGTTCTCACTCAACCAGACGGCGGTAGGTGACGTTGCAAACGCGGCGCTCCCCCACGGCACGCCCGCGCCAACGGTGGCGAGGTCGACCGATGTGCCGAGTTGATGTTCCGAGTGTCCCGGAAGCGCGCTGTACTTTCGTGCCAGCTGCAGCCCCGACTTCGCCACCCAATATGCAAAAGTCGTGTTCTGCGTCGCATACGAGCGATACGCAGAGATGATACGCATCCGCACGTCAGACTCGCGAGCAGCGAGCAGCATCGCGCGCAGCGCCTCTGCGGCATCACGACGCAGCTGGAAGACACCCTTTGCCGAAGGGAGTGCCTGTGGAGTGATCCAAGTCAGGTCGCGCGGCACGTAGCTTGCGGGAAGGCGATGCAGCGGGTCGAGCACGCTCGTCGCCCACTGGTTGCGCTTGTACTCCTTGGTGATCACGGCTCCCCGCACGCCAACGACTGTATTGGTGAAGATCACCTTCCGCGCAAGGATCGATGCGCAACTCGGAATATCAGGGATCACCACATCTTCCGCGCGCGCCGGCGTCGCCGCGCCAAACGATGCGACAAGAATCAGCCACGAGAGCGCCAGCGCCAGCGGCCCGGCCGCGCGTCGCGGCATCAGTGCGCCTACCTCTTCTTGTTGCGGTGCGTGTGCAGCAGCGAGGCGACGATTGACGCCGTCAGGATGCTGATCACCACAGAGAGGCTGACAAGCGGCGGGACCTTCCAGTCGTGGTTCACCGCGGGGAGGAGCATCTTCACGCCGATCCACATCAGCACAAACGCGAGGCCTGTACCAAGAAAATGGAATTGATCTTTTGCATTCGCAAGAAGAAAGTACATGTTTCGCAAGCCGAGGATTGCAAACGCGTTTGAGGTGAAGACGATGAATGGATCCAGCGTGATGCCGAAGATCGCCGGGATGCTGTCGACCGCAAAGATCAAGTCGATGATTCCGATCACCACGATTGTGAGGAAGATCGGCGTGAACTTCTTCACGCCGTTCACCACCACGCGGAATCGCTCTTCGTTGTAGTCCTCAGTGACGTGGATGAAGCGCTTGGTGAACTTCACCGCGGCAGGCTCACCCTCACCTGCGTGAACGCGAGTTCGCAACATGGCAAAACCCGTATAGAGGAGGAAGGCACCGAAGACCCAGATGATCCACTCGAACTGCTCAATGAGGGCGGCACCAATCAGGATCATGATGCCGCGCAAGACAAGGGCAATCATGATCCCCCACATCAAGGCGAGTTGCTGCAGCTTCTTCGGCGTCTTCAGCGACGCAAAGATGATCGTGAAGACAAAGATGTTGTCCACCGAGAGCGATTTCTCTACCAAGTACCCAACGAAGTACTCCGTGGTCTTGGTGCCGTCGTTCCAGTAGAACTGCATGCCAATCCCGAAGAGGATGGCGAGGACGATCCAGACCAGGGTCCAGGCGGCCGCCTCTCGAACCGGAACCACGTGGGTCCCCTTCCGCTTGAGGAGACCAAAGTCGATGGCGAGCGCACCGATGACGAAGATCCCGAACCCGAGTCCGAGCGGGGTGAAGAGCACGTTCTCGCCCACGGGTCCTCCTGAACTGAACGGCGTCATGGGCCGTCTCATGATGGTAGCGGAGGGTGCGTACGAAGGCCGAACGTGGGACTGGAGCCGATGGTGAGGATTGAACTCACGGCCTGCTGTTTACGAAACAGCTGCTCTACCACTGAGCTACATCGGCGCCGGAGGGGGATTGTAGCGGAGCGACGTGCTCTCGATTGCAGGCGCGTGTGACTTTGCATTGCCAGTGCAGAAAGTTGTATTTATACAACAACCCTGCTATTGTAGGAATACAACAGCCAGCCTGGCTGTGCAGTATGAGGGAGAGACGGTGGGCGACATGGTGATTGAGCAGTGGATGCCGTTCGCAGCACTGGTGGCAATCGTAGGGAGTAGCTTTCTCCTGAATGTTGCCGTCAGTCGCAAGGCCTCGGATTCGATGAACGTTGCGGTCTTTGAGTTCAACACGCCGTGGAAGCGCCCGGCGCTGCTATCAGGTAAGCGTCTGGTGATGCTCTGGTTCTTGGCAGCGGTCTTGTACGCAGCCTCGCTTCCCGGTGCAATCGAGGTGTCTTTTTTCGTTTGGGAGGTGTCAACGCTACCAGCGTTGTTCATCTTGCTTCTCATGACCGCCGCAGCAGTCAGTTACAAGCGCTCCCTCGCACAGCAGGCAGACACTCAACTTGACGAGCGCGAACGCGGCGTGCGCAACATGCTCTATCTCACCTCTTATCGCGTGGTCGCAAGCATCCTGGTGCTCACCTGGATCGCGGCGTTCTTGGCACTGATGGTGGGCGAGTTCGATCTTGCGCGATTGCAACTCCCTCGCGATACCGCGTTGGGACTCGCCTTCACGGGGGCCATGTTCCTCTGGGTGCTCCCCAGCCTTGTGCACGCGTGGGTGGATCCAGTTCCGGATGATGGAAGCGATGAAGAGCGTGGGACAGCGTGGTCGGCAGCCAAGCGCGAGATCAAGAAGGAGCTGAAGCGCGAGCTTGCGGAGTTGCGTGGCGACCTTGCGCAAGAGCGTATTCATTCTCCGAAGGCGGAGAAGGCGCTGCGCGCCGCGGAGGCGGAGCTGCGCAAGGCTGAGCGCTACCTTGCCGATGCCACGCCAACAAAGCGGCGGAAGCGTAAGTGACCGGCCGCAATCCCGCAGAGGAGTCACCGATCCCGAATCGGATTGCCGAACTGCGCGCCCGTGCAAAACTGAGCCGCGTCGAACTTGCGGAGCGCGTGGGCGTCAATCCGCAGACGATCGGCTACTTGGAGCGCGGTGAATACAACCCATCTCTGGCCCTTGCATTCAGATTTTCTGAGATCTTCGGATTGCCAGTGGAGAAGATCTTCCTTCGCCCCAAGTCCGAGAAGAAGGCACGCCGATGAGCGCGCCTGAGCCTCGCCCATCGATCTTCCAACGCATGCCACTCCCAGTTGCGCTGGTCTTGGGCTTCACCCTCCTGCCAATCGGCATCATCATCTTCCCCGTCACCCCAGAGTTTGGGATCCCGCTCCTGTTGATCTCCACGCGGCTTCTCGGTCGGCGCTTCGCATGGGCCCGTCGGTTCAACGCATGGGTTGACGCGCGTTGGAAGAGCCTTCGCGCGCGACTACGGGGAAGTACTCAAGGGGATGGCCCATCTCGATGGCGATGGATCTTTGGAACCCTCTTCATCATCGTTGCCTGGCAGGTAGTTGGCACGATCTTCACGTTGGGTGCGGTTGCTGGTGCAGGACTTACAATTGACGAGTTCCTGCCCGCCGCAGGGTACGGAGCAACACCCCTCGCGCCCGATCGTGCCGCACTGGTGCTCCTTGCTGTGATGGTCAGCTTCCTCCCCTTCATTGCGGCGAACCTGATTGCCTATCGCTACATCCTCAAGCTGAAGCTGACACGAATCTTCACGCAGGTCGGACACTTCTCGGGTCGCCGAGTGATGTTCGGATTCGCTGTCTGGCTCGCACTCGGACTGCTGGGAACGCTGGTCTTCGAGATCGCCAATCCAGGGGTCGTAACGTGGTCGTTTGATCCAACGGGCGTGCTTCCGTACGTTGCCGTGGCGCTCCTCCTGATCCCATTCCAGACAACCGCCGAAGAGCTCCTCTTTCGCGGCTGGTTCCTCCAGTGGTCGGATAACGGGCGTCGCCGGCGCACAACGCTTGCCGTGTTCAATGGTGTGATCTTCGCGCTGCCGCACCTCGCCAACCCCGAAGTCGCCGGCGAAGACTTGATCCGAATCGTCGGGTATGTCGCGGTCGGCGCGGCCTGGGCATGGGTGACCCTGCGAGATCGCACCCTGGAACTTGCCATTGGTGCGCATGCAGCGAACAATCTCTCAGCAGCTCTTCTCGTTGGTTACGTTGGGTCTGCGATCCCATCGGTCTCGCTCTGGACGATGGAACGTGTTCCGGTGGCACAGGAGATCCTGCTGGGAGTTCTTGGTGCTGCCGCGTTTGTGTCGATCACGGGGCGGATCGGCAAGACGGCGCACAATACCCGAACGTAGAGTTGCACATGTGATCGCAACGCTTGATCCTCTGCGAGTGCCGAACAGTGCGTTCTTTAACCCCTAGACATTCGCTGGAGTTATTCAGATACTTGACATCCAAGGTCAGCAGAGGGGGTCGGATGAGCGGCGCGAGCGATCAGTCACCGATTCAGTTGCGCATGCGGGAGCTCTCAGGCACCCACTACGTGAACGGCAGTTGGGTGGCGGGGAGTGGTGTACGGCATGATGTGATCGATCCCGCCACCGGCAAGCCATGCGCGCAGTATGCGGATGCAACGGGCGCGGAGGTCGATCAGGCGGTTGCACACGCAGCGCGTGCGCAGGCTGAGTGGTGGGCGATGAGTGCGCTGGATCGTGCCAACGCGCTGCACAAAGCTGCGGAGAAGATGATCGCGAACTCCCCGCGCACCGGCGAGTGCCTGACGCGTGAGATGGGGAAGCCGTTCCGTGAATCCAACTGGGAGGGTGGCGCCGCGGCGTCTTCGTTCCGTCACTATGCGGAGACCGCGCGCAGCGAGCAGGGCCGCGTCGCGGGTCCTGCGATCGCTGGTCAGTTGCACATGGTGCTGAAAGAGCCTCTCGGCACCGTCGTCTCAATCGTGCCGTACAACTTCCCGATGCTCCTCGCCGGTTGGCAGTCCGCCGCGGCGCTGGCGGCCGGAAACGCGATCATCATCAAGCCGTCCGAGCTGACCCCAGTCACGATGCTGATGTGGATGGAGGCGTTCGACCACCTTCCACCAGGACTGATCCAGGTACTCACTGGCGGTGCGGAAACCGGACAAGCGCTCGTCGGACATGCGCACACCCACGGGATCGCGTTCACTGGCAGCGTGCGCGCGGCACAAGCGGTTGCGGCAACGGCATCTCAGCGGTTCAAGCCGACGCTGATCGAGGCATCTGGAAACGATGCATTCATCGTGATGCCTTCGGCAGATGTCAGTGTCGCCGCTCGCGGTGCAGCGTTCGCCGCGTTCTTGAACTGCGGGCAGGTCTGCACCTCCGCGGAACGCTTCTACGTCCACGAGGACATCTATGACGAGTTCGTCGAGGCGCTCGCTGCGCAGGCGAAGGCGCTGCGAATAGGAAGTGGCCTCGATCGAGTGGACATCGGACCGATGTCCTCAGAGCGAGAACGTACGCGCGTCGAGCGGATCGTTGCGCGCGCGGTAGATCAGGGGGCGACGATTGTCACGGG
>Ga0172367_10000173_pt1 | contig 98273 bp, 85 predicted proteins | sample Lak10m_FD_114542 | JGI IMG/M metagenome (GOLD analysis project Ga0172367, IMG submission 114542) | Freshwater microbial communities from Kabuno Bay, South-Kivu, Congo - kab_022012_10m | ecosystem: Environmental > Aquatic > Freshwater > Lake | place: Democratic Republic of the Congo: South-Kivu... | reverse complement strand
GCTTCACCCCTTCGGGGTTCGGCTGCGCTCGGCTCGCTACGCTCGCCTTCGCTCCGCCTCACCCCGAAGGGGTGAAGCTGGAGGGAAGGAAGACAAATTACAGAAACAGGTTTACACCGGCCCTTGTGGGGGTGCCTGTTTGGTTGTGGCTATTCCTAATCGCGGTGACTTGCTTCTGCGTTCTCGCTGGGGGCACCTGTTTGCACGCCGGATTGTTGGGACGTTCACCGAGTTGGTTGTGTCCACGGCAAAGACGGAAAGGGCATCCGGCGGAAACTTCGGACGGGACTTAGTCAGAGCCTCCTCACGTCGGCTCCTACCTTGGAAACGAACCAGCCGGTGAAGTCTCCTTCACCGGCTGGCGCGTTGTTAAGTTTGAGGCGGCTTACTTCAGCACCGCAGAGTGGAACTCGAACCAGTCGTCGAGGTTGTTCAGATCCACCGCGCCGGGGAGGACGCTGCCGTCGTCGGGCAGGCCGCTGGCGCTGAGGATGCCCTTGCGCGTGCCGTCATCGTGGCAGTAGCCGAGGATGGCGAGGTTGTGGCGGTGGATGTCAGCCTTCGTCAGCTTTTTGCCGTTCTTGCGCACCCACGCCTCGAAGGCGGGATAGGTCGGCTTGTTGCCGGCGATGAAGCTCTTGACCGCCTCGGCGTCGAGGCCGAGCGCGTCGCAGGTCATCTGGTCGTAGCCCTTGCCGAGGCCGGGATAGCCGGCGGCGAGCTTGCCACCGGCTTCGAGGGAGACCTTCAGCCAAAGGCGGGGGAGGTGCAGCGCGCCGAGGGGGCCGGCGACGCCCGAACTGATCATGGGAACGTAAGTGCTCATTTGTGGTGTCTGTTTTTGAAACGGATTTCGCGGTGAGCTTAGGGAATCGCTTTCCCGTGGGTCAACGGGAAACTCGCGGGAAGCGCGCGGAACTTTTGGAGGTGCTGGCCGATCATGGCTTCGGACGCCCCGGCGGCCCCTGTGGATGGCGGGGGCAAAAAACGGACTCGCCAAACCACGGCGTTTCCCCAAAGTGTGCGCCCTGCTTTATGACCGGGCCGTTGTTCATCGAACTGCAAAGCACCTTGCTCAACCTCGCGTTCGCCGAGAGCGCGTATGTCGAGGACACCACGCTTTACGTGGCCGTCCGGGACGAGGTGCATGAGTTCGAGTATGAGGACGGCGAGCTGGCCGGCCGGGCCTTGCAGGAGCTGCGCACGCTCCTCGCCGCCCGCAACCTGCTCCTCGGCTCCATCAAGTAAACCGTTTTCCATGTTCACCGGAACCTACACCGCCATCGTCACCCCCTTTCTCGCCAGCGGCCGGCTCGACGAAGCCGCCCTTGAACGCCTCGTCACGGCCCAGGTCAGGGGCGGCGTGGACGGCATCGTCCCCGTCGGCACCACCGGCGAGTCGCCCACGCTCGACTACGAGGAGCACATCCGCGTCGTCGAGCTGGCCGTGAAGTTCGCCGCCGGCCGCTGCAAGGTCATCGCCGGCACGGGCGGCAACTCCACCACCGAGGCCATCTACCTCACCAAGGCCGCCGAGGAAGTCGGCGCGGACGGCTCGCTCCAGGTCGCGCCCTACTACAACAAGCCCACGCAGGAGGGTCTCTTCCAGCACTTCAAGGCCATCGCGAAGGAAACCGACCTGCCCCTCATCCTCTACAGCATCCCGGGCCGCTGCGGCATCGAGATCGGGGTGGACACCGTCAAGCGCCTCGCCGGCCAGTGCCCGAACATCGTCGCCATCAAGGAGGCCGGCGGCTCCTGTGATCGCGTCAGCCAGCTCCGCCAGGCGCTCGGCCGGCACTTCAACATCCTCTGCGGCGACGACTCGCTCACCCTGCCCTTCATGAGCGTCGGGGCCGAGGGCGTCATCAGCGTCGCCAGCAACGTCATCCCGCGCGAGGTCAGCCACCTGGTGGACTACTTCCGCTCCGGCCGGCCCGAGGCCGCGCTCCGGCTGCACGCGAAGTTCTACCCGCTTTTCAAGGACCTCTTCCTCGAAACCAACCCCATCCCGGTCAAGGCCGCGCTGGCGATGCTCGGTGTGATTGAAGAGAACTACCGCCTCCCCCTCGTCCGCATGGGGGCGAAGAACCGCGACGTGCTCAAGGCGACGATGAAGGCGTGCGGTGTGTTGAAGTAGCCAGCCCCGCCCTGCCGCGAACCAGGGGAACACGACGGCGGCGGACTGGAGCGATGCGCCGCGCGCGGACCATTACCGCGTGTGGAAGCAGGTGGTGGACACGGACACGGACTTCGTCGCTGTCGGCTCGCCGACGGACAGCGGCTTCCTGCTCGCGGGCCTGCTCCCCAGCGGCGCGACGGTGAAGGTGCGCGTGACGGCGGTGAACGACGCGGGCGAGAGCCTGCCCAGCGCGACGCAGCAGATCGTGGTGCCGTGAGGCGAAGGCCAGTCAACGAACGAACAACTATGAGCGCCAAACTTGGAATTCTGGTGGTGCATGGGATGGGGTCGCAGGGGCCGGGCTTTGCCAGCGAGTTCAGAAACGAGGTGGATCGTCGCCTGCGCCAGGCGGGCGGGCTGGACACGCTGGTAGCGTGGCAGCCGGCGTGGTGGTCCCAGCTCCTGGAACCGCACGAAACCGCGCTGTGGGACAAGCTCTACGCAGACAACGACCTGGATTACATCAAGCTCCGGCAGTTCATGATCCACAACTTCGCCGACGCGCTGGCGTATCAGCGGCTGGGCGCGGCGAAGAGCGACTACTACCGGAAAATCCACGAGTCCATCCGGGAATATCTGGCGCAACTGCGCCTGGCCCTGGGGAACCAGGACGCGCCGCTGATCGTGGTGGCGCACTCGCTGGGCAGCGTGATTCTCTCGAACTACATCTGGGACCAGCAGGCCACGAAGAAGCAGAAGCGGCTCGTGCAGGGCCGGGATCCGTTCGAGAAGATGGAGACGCTGACCAGCTTCATCACGTTCGGCAGCAACCTCGCGTTGTTCAGCCTGGCGCATGATCCCTACACCGGGTTCACCTTCCCGCCGGCCACGCTGCCGCCGCACCTCAAGCCGGCCGCGCAGTGGGCGAATTTCTACGACCCGGACGACGTGCTGGGCTATCCGGTCGGGCCGTTGTGTCCGGAATACGCGGGCAATCCGCAGATCAAGGATCATCCCATCAGCGTGGGCGGCCTGCTCACGTCATGGAATCCGCTGTCGCACGGGGACTATTGGACGGACGACGACTTCACGGAGCCGGTGGCGAAGCAGATCGCCAACGTGCTGGCGCGGATTCCATGAGGCGGTGGTCAGGGACGGCCCCCACGGGTTCAAGGCGCGGCCTTGCCCGATGACTGCTTGGTCCGGCTGGGCGGGGGGAGGTAGCGGTAGGCGTTGCTGGGGTTGTCCGCGTCGTAGGCGTAGGCGTCGCGGTGGGTGAGGAAGTGCTTCACCTGCTCGACCGGGATGGCGAATCCGAGGCCCTCGCCGAAGGTGATCTTCATGTTGGTCACGCCCACGACTTCGCCGCGCAGGTTGAAGAGCGGGCCGCCGGAGTTGCCGGGGTTGATCTGCGTGGTGGTCTGGAGGTAGAGCGTGCCCTGCATCTGACGGGTCTTGGTGCTGAGGATGCCTTCCGTCACCGTGCGCTCCAAACCCAGCGGGCTGCCGATGGCGAAGACGCGCTCGCCGACGGCCAGCAGGTCGGCGTCGCCGAGCGGGACGCGGGCGAACTTGGGGGCGTCCTTGTCCTCGATCTTGAGCAGCGCGAGGTCGGCGAACTTGTGCATGGCGATGATGCGGACCTGCCTGTAGGCGCGACGTTCCAGTTGGTTGTTGCGCTGGTGATAGACCTCGATGGAAAGCTGCGTCTCGCCCTCGATGACGTGGAAGTTGGTGATGAGATAGCCCTCGTCGCTGACGAAGAAGCCGGAGCCAAGGCCGCTGGGGGTGCGGACCTGCACGACAGCCTGGCCGAGCTGGGCCATGAGTTCGCGCACGGTGCGCTCGGGCGGCGGGGCGAGGTTGACGGTGAAGAGGTTTTTCGACGCGGTGGCGGGCGGGGCAGGGGAGGGGGGCTTCGCGGCGGGGCCGGCGGCCTGCTTGCCGGACTTGGCGGCCGGGGGCTTCTCGTTGGCGCGGACGATCTTCGTGATTTGGGCGCGCGGCACGGCGATGACGGTGTAGCCGATGTCCACGAAGATCTGGTCGGTCTTCTCGGCGAGGATGCGTCCGGTGACGGCGGACTTGTCGCGGAGCTGGACCTCGTCGGCGGAGAGGGTGGCGAGCGGGCCGGCCAATGCGGCGAGGAGGAGCAGCCTGTTCATGGCGGCGAAGGTAGTGGCCGCCGCCGGGCAAGACAAGCCGGCTCGTTCAGGGCAGCTCCTTGAGGCGGATGTTGCGCCAGCGGACTTCCATCGGGTTCTCCTTGCTGCCGACGCTGTGGACCTGGAGGGCGATGAGGCCGGAGGGGGTGTAGCTGTCCTTCAAGTCGGCGGCGGCCACGCCGTTGATCCAGGTCTTGAGGGAGTCGCCCCGGCACTCGACGCGGAATTGATTCCAGTCGCCCTGTTTGAAGGCTTTGCCGGCTTCCGGGCGGGCCTTGAGGTCGTTGAGCCAGCCGCGCCGGCCTTCGTCGTAGATGCCGCCGCTCCACGCGCGGCTGGACGGGTCAATCTCCACCTGGTAGCCGTGGACGCGGCCGGGGGAGACCTTGATCTTCCGGCCCTGCCACTCGTATTCGCGCGGCTCGTCGTAGTAGTGGCTGCGGATCTGGATGCCGGAGTTCAGGCTGGGGTCCACCTTGAACTCAACCTCAAGGATGAAGTTCGTGTAGTGGCGGTCGGTGCAGAGGAAGGAGTTGCCGGTGTTCGGGACGCATTGGCCGACGACCTGCCCGTCCTCGACGCGATACTTGGCGTGGCCGCCCGCCTGCACCCAGCCGGCGAGGTTCTTGCCGTTGAAGAGCGGCACCCAGCCGTCCGCGTCGGGCTTGGCGGCGGCGGCCGGTTCGGCCTTCTTCTTGCCGGTTTTCTCCGCCGCCGGAGCGGAGAGGACGGCGAGGGTGAGGGTGATCAGGGCGAGCGAAAGGGACGTTTTCATAAGGCGATGATGGGCGATGGCGTCCCAACCGGGACATCCGCCCCAAGGACGCGACTGGTTTGGCGCGGGTTACAGGGCGGTCAACGCAGCGCGAACAGGTTCGCGAAGCGCTGGGCGCGCTGGTGGTAGTCGCTCTTCACCCGGCTGGACTGGTAGTTCACCGCCTCGAAATGGCCGGGCTTGTTCCACAGGAGATACAACTCCAGCGCGTTTGGTTCCCGGCCGGTCGCGGCGCGGAAGGTCGCCGTGCGGTCGGCCAGGATGCGCTGCGTCACGGTCCAGGCGACTTCGGGATTCTCGTAATCCCGGGACTTCGTGTAGCGCCGCCAGACGGCGGGCATGATCTGGAACCGGCTGACCTCCCCGCTCCCACCGCGCATGAAATCCGCCGGGCCACGCCGCCAGGAGGTCGCTCCAGACTCGAACATGCCCAGCGACTGCCGCAGGGGCATCGCGTGGCAGGGCTGCAAACCCAGCCACCCGAGCAGCACCAGACCGATGATGGTTCTTTTCATAGGGGATCCGTCCCGGCGACACGCCGGACATAACCGTCGGGTATCCAATCCTATCCTTCGTTGCCCGGCAATACCCAATTTTCGCCATTGGGAAGGCGGGGAAAGCGGGAAAACAGGGGCCTGGGACCGGGGCCGGCCGGCCCCTCTTTCCACGAGGGCAATCCGGGAACCGGGGGACGGCTCCGTTTCGGCCTGAATCAGGATTCGCGTGCCGGGCTGGCGATGAACCGCTCCAGCGCCCGGCGCACGGAGGCGAAGGCGATGTCGTCCAGGTTGATCTCCTCGGGCCGCAGCCAGCAGATGTCGGTCACTTCGCCGGGATCGCCGTGGGCGTCGAGGTGCGGGGCGTGCCCCGTGAAGAAGAGATCCAGCACCTGATAGGTCACACCTTGGTAGTGATACTCGTTGGGCATCGAGCAGAAATAATCGAGCCGGGCCACCGCCAGGCTCACTTCCTCGCGGATTTCCCGGCGCAAGGCGTCCTCCGCCACCTCGCCGGGGTCCACGAACCCGCCCGGCACGGTGAGCTTGCCTTGATGCGGATTCTTCGCCCGGCGCACGAGCAGCACCCGGCCGTCCGGCGCTTGCAGGATGGCACCCACGGCGATGGCCGGGTTGAAGTAGAAGAGGAAGCCGCAGGCCGCACAGTGGAACGGGGCCTGCCCCGGCGGCGCGGCGCGCTGGCCGCACTTGGGGCAATGCAGAAAGAGGTCGCGCGGACTCATGTTGGCGGCTGGAAACCGGGCGTTCAGTAGCCGCCCGCCCCGATGGCGCCGGCCTTGGCTGCGGTCCCCGCCGGCTGCCCGGCCCGCTCCGCCGCCTCGCGGCGACGATACTCGTCCATCATCGCGGCGGTGGCCGTCGCGCCGCAGCGGGAGCCGCCGAGGTCGCGGACCTTGATGAGACCATCGAGGTCGCGCACGCCGCCGGCGGCCTTGACCTGCACTTTCTCGGATACGCTGGCGCGCATGAGCGCGAGGTCGTGCTCCGTCGCGCCCTTGTAGTTGTAGCTGCCGTCTGGCTGCTTCACGAACCCGTAGCCCGAACTCGTCTTCACCCAGTCCGCGCCCGCGCGCTCGGAAACGACGCAGAGCATTTTCTTGAAGGCGTCGGCGTCCATGCCCGCACCGCCCTTGGTGAGGTAGTCGTTCTCGAAGATGACCTTCACCTTCGCGCCATGCCGGTGAGCTTCCTCGCAGACCGCGCGGATGTCGTTGGCCACGTAATCCCAGTCGCCGGTGAGCGCCTTGCCGAGGTTGATGACCATGTCTATCTCCGCCGCGCCGTCCTGGCAGGCCAGCCACGTCTCGTAGCGCTTGGACTCCGTGCAGGAGTTGCCATGTGGAAAGCCGATGACCGCGCCGACGAGCACGCCCGTGCCCTTGAGCAACGCGGCGGCGCGCTTCACGTAGTAGGGTTTGATGCAGACGGACGCGACCCGATACTTCGCCGCCAGCTTGCAGCCGTCCTCCAACTCGCGGTCTGTCATCGTCGGATGCAGGAGCGAGTGGTCAATCATCCTGGCCAGTTCTTCGTAGGTGTATTTCATTCGTATCGGTAGCTGCGCAGGAAAGCCTGCACCGCATTATGGTCGCCAATCCAGAAAACCTCCACGGCCGTGTCCCGGTCCTTGAAGAGCAGGCGCAGGGCAGGTCCCGCGCGGCACTCGAACAGATGCGGGCGCAGCTTGCGAATTCCCAGCCCGGTGTGCGAGTGCGGATGGCCGAAAGACTCGGGAATCAGGCTCATGGCCTCCCAGGCGGCCTTCCGTTGTGCTGCCGGAAGCGCAACCAACTGCTTCAGCAACTCCGGCTTGATGACGAGCGGCTTGTTCAAAGCCCGAGCTTCTTCTTGAGTTCCTCCGGCGTCAGGACAATGAGCTTTCCCTGCTTTTTCAGGCGCTGGTAGTCCGCGTCCAGCTTCGCCTCGAAGCGGTCAAGCTCCGCGTCGGTGACGCCGTATTCCCGCCAAGCGTAGTCCGCAGCCTCGACTTCCACCTTGCGCAGCGCGATGACATCCGCGCCCGACATGATGGCGACTTCCTCGCCGCGCGCGGCGGCCTTGAGCCAGCGGGTGAGGTTCTTCTTCGCGTCGGTGATGGTCAGCGTCGTCATACGGACTTTTTATCGGCTGCAAATGTTCCTTTTGCAAGCTGGGTTTCGACGGAGCGCACCGTGCCGGCCACGCACGCCTCGTTCTTGTTCGCGCACAGCCGCGTAAGAAAAAACTCTTCGCAGAGGGCGGGCAAAGCGTGCTTGAGCGGCTCCAGCTTCCCGTAGTCACCCTGCCCCTTGAACTTGATGGTCACGATGAAGCGGCGGCAACGGCGCTGCCGCACCCAGTCCAGCACCAGTTCCACGCTCCGCTCCGGCGCGGCGATGACATCGCACAGCAGCCAGTCCACCGGCATTTCCGGCACAAACTTGAACGCGTCGCCTTGGTGAAACGTGACAAGCGGGTTCGCCATCAAATCCTCGCGCAGCGGCGAGCGGTCCACGGCGATGACGCGCGCGCCCCGGTTCACCGCCACGTAAGTCCAGCTCCCCGGACACGCGCCGAGGTCCACACACGTCTCGTCCGCCGCGATGCGCAAGCCCAGGCGCTGCTCCGCCTCGACGAGCTTGGCGAACGCGCGGCTGGGCGCGGCCTTGTCGCTCGCCACGGGCAGTTCACCCTTCACAAACGGCCAGACACAACGACGCAACTGCCACGGCAGCGGTGCGGGCGCAACCGAGAGAAAGCCCGCATCCGGCGCGGTGAGCAGAAGTTGCACGAGTGAGGTGGTTTCGCGGAAGGGAGCCTCGCCAGCCTCCAAGGTCCGCAGCAAATGCCGCCGCTTCTTACGCAGCAGTTCGCGAAATGCCTCGCGGATAAAGCGCACACGGTTCGACCCCGCGCCGCCAGTTCCGTAGTGCGGTGCGACATGAAATCGCCACGGCTGGCCTTCCGGCAGACGCGAAGCGACCGCTTCGAACAGCCGCTCGCTCCACTCACGGATGGACGTGGCGCTCACCGGCTCGGCGTTCGGAAGCAACTGTCGGGCGAAGGCCAGCACTGGCGGCGTGGCGGATTGCATTCCCACGTCCGTCCGCAAGAGACCGGGCGCAAGCAGCTCCGCCTCCGCGCCGACGAATGCGCGCTTCAGCTCGTCGGAGAGCAGTGGCTCATCGCCCGGTTCGGTGAGGAAGATGTGCATTGAGAGTGACTCGCGGGCGGAGCGCCGGTCTCCGATCCGGCTTGCCTCCACTCACTGAGTTGAACGCGCCGGGTCGGAGACCGGCGCTCCGTGGTCAGGCCAAGTCCAACCCCCGCATCGTCCCCGTGCTGCTGGCGAACTTGCCGGCCTCGATGCCGAGGCGTTGCAGCAGGGAAACGTAAAGGTTCGGCAACGGGTAGTTCTGCTTGTCGTCGAACGCGAGGTGCTGGCCGTGCTTGAAGCCGCCGCCCGCGAGCAGCATCGGCATGTTGCGCGTGTCGTGGCTCGACGCGTTGCCGAGGTTCGAGCCGTAGAGGATCGACGTGTTCGCCAGCAGGTCCGCGCCGGACTCCTTCGAGGCCTTGAGCTTGGCGAGGAAGCCGGCGAGCAATTTCATTTGCTCCAGCTCAATGACCCGAAGCTGCGCGAGCTTCTCGGGGTCCTTGCCGTGGTGCGAGAGGTTGTGCCAGTCAATCGTGATGCCCTTCACCGGCGGAACGCTGTTGTGGCCGGCGATGGCGAGCGTAATGACGCGCGTCGAGTCGGTCTGCAACGCGAGGTGCGCGAGGTCGAACATCAATTGCGTGCGCGCCACGAAGTCGGCGGCGTTCTGCACGTCGGTGGGCGGCGGGACGTTCACGGACGGCTTGGGTTTCTTCGCCCACTCCTCGGCCAGCTTGAGACGCTGCTCCACCTCGCGGACGGTCGTGAAATACTCATCCAACTTCTCGCGGTCGCGCGCGGTCACGCGGGCGGAGAGGCGCTTCGCGTCACCCGCCACGGTGTCCATGATGCTCTGGCCGTCGCGGAGCCGGTCGCTCTGCTGCGCGACTTCCTTCGCCGTGCCGTTGACGAAGAGCTTCTTGAACACCTCGCTGGGCCGGTAGTCGGCGGGCACCTTCACGCCGCTGCGCGAAACGGAAAGCCCCGTGCCGCCGTTGCCGGTGTTCAACACGAGGCTGCCGAATCGCGTCGCGGGCGGAAGTTTCTCCAGCACCAACTGGTCGAGGGAAATCGTGTTGCGGAAGCTGCTCGCGCCCGGATGCGGCGCGGCGCTGAGGAAGCTCGCCTCGCTCGAATGCCCGCCGTCCACCTCGGGATGCGACACGCCCGAGAACACCGACAAGTCACCGCGAAACTCCTTCAACGGCTCCAGATACGGCGTCAGCTCGAAGTCGCGGCCCGCCTGCTTGGGAAACAGGTTTTCCGCGTGGATGCCCAGCGTGGTGCAGCACGCGACGAGTCGGCGCACCGGCCCGGCGGACGCCGTCGCGCGTGTTCGCGGCGTGAAGGTTTCCAGCGCCGGCAGCGCGAGCGAGACGCCGGCGGCGCGGAGGAAGGAGCGGCGGGAGAGCGGGGTGGTCATGGCGCGGCGTTGTTGAGCGGAACTTAGTTCGCCTTCACACAGACGGCGAGGGGGATTTGCCGGATTCAGCCGGACGCGAAAGCTTCGCCGCGAGCCGCACGGCAGCAAAGAGATTCTCCGCGCTGGCCTTGCCCTGCCACGCGATGTCGAACGCCGTGCCGTGGTCCACACTCGTGCGGACGACGGGCAGGCCGAGCGTGGTGTTGACGGCAGACTCGAACGCCAGCGCCTTCATCGGGATGAGCGCCTGGTCGTGATACATGCAGATGAAAGCGTCCGTCTCGCGGCGGCGCGCGGGCAGGAACGCGGTGTCCGGCGGAAGCGGCCCGACGACGGTCAAGCCCGCCCGGCGCGCGGCTTCAATCGCCGGAACGATGATGCGCTCCTCCTCGCCTCGTCCGAACAAGCCATGCTCGCCCGCGTGTGGGTTCAGGCCGAGCACGGCGAGGCGCGGTTCGCGTCCTCGCTGGCAACGCACGGCATCAGCGGTGAGTTCAATCACATCGAGAATGCGCCGGGTGGTGAGTGCGGCGGGAACTTCGTGGTAGCCGATGTGGACGGTGACGAGACTGCACGTCAGCTCATCGGAGAAGAAAGTCATGCAACTGCGCTCCGCCCCCATCCGCTCGGCGAAGATTTCCGTGTGGCCGGGATACTTGTGCCCGGCGGCGTGCAGCGCCTCCTTGTTCAAGGGCGCGGTGGTGATGGCGTCCACCTCGCCGACCAGCCCGGCCGCGATGGCGGCGATGACGTAGTGGAAGGCCGCGTCACCGCACCGGGTGTCCACCTTGCCCGGCGTCACGGCGGCAGCGTCCACGCACTGCAAATCTAGCACTGAAGCTTGGCTTGAATCTCGAACCGCCTTTGGCCAATCGGCTTTCGCAATCACCGGCGCGTCGAAGGGAAGCCCGAGTTCCTCCGCCACACGCCGCAGCACCGCCGCGTCGCCGAAGACGACGGGCACGCACTCGCGCGCAAGTTCCGCGTTCGCCAGCAGTCGTAGGCAAATCTCCGGGCCGACCCCGGCGGGGTCGCCCATCGTAACCGCAAGCCTTGGCAAATGCGCTGGCACCGGCGTCATGCTGATGGAAGCACGCTCGCTTCGCAACCGTGTCGCTCACCCAAGCCGCAGCCCCGGAGCGCGGCCCACCGGGCCGCTTTGGGCATGCCTGCACCGGTCAGTGTTTGGTTTCGCATAGGTGTCCAAAAACGCGAAGCGGGCGGGACGCCCGCGCTCCGCTTCACGGCTTGATTTCCACGATGCAATCAAACAGCTCCCCCAATCGCTTCCCGCCACGAGTGATGTCGAAGGCCACATGGCGGATGCCGGGCGTGGCGTCCGTAGCGGCGGCGAGGCGCAGCGTGAACTGTGTGCGGCTTTGTGCCGGCACCGTGCTGGTCCAGCGGCCCGACGTGGCCGACAAACCCGGCGGCGCGTGTGGCAGGATGTCGAACGCGAGGGGCTTCGTCTCGAAGTTGCGCACGTTCACCGTGACCTCGACCGACTCGCCGCGCTTCACCGACACACGATGCGGCTCGGCGCGCACCCAGAACGGGTCGAACCACCAGCGGTATTCGCTCTCTGAACTCAGCGACTTGAAGGCGTCGCGCATGTCGTAAGACCACTTGCGGTAGCGCTCGATGAACGCCGCCGGCTTATCCATCACGAACGAGTGGCCGCCCAGCAGGATGTCGGGCTTGAGCTTGCTCAAATACTCCGCGCCGACGATGTAGCCCTCGTCGAGGATGCCGCTGGTGCGGGCACACATCGCCTCGTGCCCGTTCTGCTTCGGGTCGGCGGGGTTGCCGAAAATGTTGTCGCCGGTGAACGCGACCCGGCGGCCGTCAATCACCCCCGTCATGCACAGCGCGAACTCGGTCTGGCCAGGCATCCAGTCAATCGTGAAGCGGTAGCCCTCCCAGTCGAACGACTCGCCGGACTTGAACAGCCGGTCGAACTTGATGCGCTCGACGCCGTTGCCGTAGGCCTGAATCGGCGCGGCATAGTCGAACGCCTCGGGCCGCTCGCACACGTCCTTCATGCGGTCCAGCGCCCAGAACTGCGCGCCCCACGTCTTCTTCAGGTGCGGCGCTTGCAGGAAATGGTCGCCGTGCATGTGCGTCAGCACCATCGCATCAATCGCCTTCAGCCCGAGCTTCTGGCGCATCCCGTCGAGCGCGGTGTCGAGGATGTTGGTTTGAATCAACCCGCAATCCACCACCAGCGCGCGCCCGCTGTCGGCGAGGATGAGGTAGAAGTTCGGCGCGAAGTTCGGGCCGCGGAACTTGTAGATGTGCGGCGAGACCTGCCAGACGTTGGGCACCACCGTCGGCTGCGACGTCGTGTCCTGCGCGGCGGCGGCGAAGGACATCACCGGATAGCCGCGCACCAGCAGGCGTTCGAGGTTGTAGAGCTTCTGCTGGAACTCCCCGATTTGCTGCTTCGCGTTCGCGATGGGCGGCCCGTGCGACGGCAGCATCCACGCGGGATTGTAAGCGGCGATTTGGCCGGTGCCGTTCGCGATGGCCCACACACCGGCGGCGAAGCCGTAGTCCCAATCCGTGTCGAACCAGGTGTGCATCTTCCCGCCATCCAGCATCGAATCGCCCGTGAAGGCCAGCCAGCGCCCGCCCTCGTTGAGGAAGTAGGACATCCCGCCGGGGCTGTTCCCGCGCGTGTCCACGCAGCGGAACTCGCGCCCGCGCCAGGTGAACGTGTCCATCCGCTGAAAAGTCTGGTCCAGCTTGACCGGCTCGACCGGCGGGCGGACGTAGCTGGCCCCGTGGACCGTGAACGGGTCGCCCAGCCGGACGATCATCTTGCGGTAAGCCGCCGGGTTCTCGAACAACGCGCGCTCCGCCTCGGGCGCGGCGAGCTTCGTCCCCGTGCCCTTCAACTTCGGCGCGCCCTGGCACTGCTCGCGATGATGATGCGTGAACAGCACCCACTCGACCCGCTTCACGCCAATCTCGCCGAGATGCTGCAGCACGCTCCCATCGCCAAGGTCAATCAGCAGCGCCGCCTCGCCATCGCGCACGACGTGGACATTGCAGGTGTCGGTCCAGGTGAAGAGGTTCGGATGCCGTTTGGCATCGAGCTGGGAGAAGCGCGGCGCGGCGGCTGCGAAAGGAGCATGACAGCAGGCCGCAACGAGAAGGAGCCAGAGAGCTTTCATGGGCGAAGCGTAGGAGACAGACGCCCGGCAGGCGAGCGCTAGTCAGCCTTGGCATCGTGCCCAAGCCACTGCGGGCAGATTGGCACCTTGAATTTCCGTCGGCCGGCTCAAAACGGTCACAGCCGGATATTGGCGAAAAAATACACAAACAAGGCCGCCGCATCCAAGACGACGGCCTGGGCGCTGGTATGCTGGCGGCACATTCATCCAAGCCATGAAAACGAACCGAATCGCCCGTCGCACATTTCTCCGTGGCGCTTGCGCCATGATTCCGCTGCCGCTGCTGGAGGCGATGCTGCCGCAGCACGCGGCGCGCGGCGCGGACACAAAAATCACGCGCGCGGGCGCGATTCCCGTTCGGCTAGGCTTTTGCGAGCACAGTTTCGGCGTGTGGCCGGAGCGGTGGTTTCCGAAGGCGGCGGGGCGCGGCTATGCGATGTCCGACGCCTTCCAGCCGTGGGCGGCGAACCGGCGGCACTTCACCATCTTCGGCGGGCTGGAGAACGCCGGGCATCGCGATGACGCGCATCATGCGATGGAGTCGTTTTTGTCCTGCTCGCGCACGGACGCGGACCCGGCGCGCTCGATTTCCTTCTCCATCACGGCGGACCAGGTCGCGGCGCGGCATCTCGGCAAAGACACGCGCTTTCCCTCGCTGGTGCTGGGCAGTTACGCGACGCCGCTTTACGGCACGCGGACGTGCTCGCTGTCGAAAGACGCGAACGGCGTGGCGATTCCGAGCGTGGCCAGCCCGATGGAGGTGTTTGCGATGCTCTTTGGCAAGCGCGGCACCTTCGAGGAAGTGCGGCGGCAGATTGCCTCGCGCCGCAGCCTGCTGGACGCGGCGTATGATGAGATGAAGTCGCTCCAGCGCGCGCTGGGCACGGCGGACAAGGAGAAGCTCGACCAGTATTTCACCTCGCTGCGGCAGACGGAGCAGGAACTGGAACGCGAGCACGCGTGGTCAAAGCAGCCGAAACCCGCCGCGCCGCTCGCCGCGCCCACGGAGGACCCGCCCGTGCCGCTGCGCAGCCGCGAGCATATGCGGCTGATGTTCGACCTCCTGGTGGCGGCGTTCCAGACGGACTCGACGCGCGTGTTCAGCTTCCACCTGCCCACGCTGCATCCGCTCACGGAGCTGGGCGTGTCGCTGAACCGGCACGCGACGAACCACCAGTCCGCCAGCGGCGACAAACGCGCGCAGGAGTGGGAGCATCTCATCGGCGCGTTCGTCATCGAGCAGTTCAACTACCTCACCGAGCGCCTGAAGGCGGTGAAGGAAGTGGACGGCAGCCCGCTGCTCGACCACTGCCTCATCATGGGCGGCAGCGCGATGGAGGAGGCGGGCAAGCACCGCATCCGGAACCTGCCGGTCTATCTGCTCGGCCACGGCGGCGGCCGCATCCGCCACGACCAGTTCCTGAAAGCGCCCGCCGGCACGCCGCTGGCAAATCTCTTTCTCACGATGCTGCGCGAGGCGGGCGTGCCGGCCGAAAAGTTCGCCGACAGCACGGGCACGCTCACGCCGCTCACCCAGGATGCCTGAAAACCGATGTCGCGCGCCGTTCTCATCGCCTGTCTCGTTTCCGCGCTGCCGCTCGCGGCGGCGGCGGCGGACGCTTCGCACGAGCGGGCCTTTCGCGAGGCGGTGAAGCCCTTCCTGCAAGAGCACTGCGTGCGCTGTCACAGGCCGGAGAAGCAGAAGTCAAACGTGCGGCTCGACGAGTTCAGCGGTGCCATCACATCGAAACGCGACGCGGACCTGTGGACGGATGTGCTCGGCATGCTGGCGTTGGAGGAAATGCCGCCAGCGGAGGAGAAGCAGCCTTCCGGCGCTGCGCGGGAGAAAGTCACGGCGTGGATTGAGGCCGAGCTGCGGCGCGCGGCGCTGGCGATGCAGAGCACCGGCGGGCGCGTGGTGCTGCGGCGGCTCAACAAGCGCGAATACGTCCGCACGATGAGCGACTTGCTCCTGCTGCCGGAGGAGGTGGTCGAGGAAGCCGCCGCGAGTTTCCCGCCGGACGGCGCGGCTTTCGGCTTCGACACGGTCGGCGCGGCGCACGACATCACGGCGGTGCATCTGGGCAAGTATCAGGAGACGGCGCGGACGCTGCTCGACCGCGCGCTGGCGCGGGAGACGCCGCTGGCGAAGCCCTTCCGCTACGAGATGACGCCGGACAGCGCGGAGCTTGAGAAGGACAAGCGCTATCTCAAACGGGTCACGGAGAAGGGCAACACCCGCGAGGTCGAGCGCATGACAAAGCAGAACGCCGAAGCCGAGCGGCGCATCCGCGAGCACGGGCCGGAGCCGTGGTGGATTCGCCCGCGCTTCGACAACCTGCCGCGTTTCGTCACAACCAAACGCGTGCAGGAAACCTTCGGCGAGGACCATGTGGCGAAGGTGATGCGCGACGCCGACGGGAAGCCCATCAAGAGCTACAACGACTTCCATGTCGGCTCGGCGCTGAGTTTTCCCGGCTCGCTGATGATTCCGCAGGACGGCCACTATCGCGTCACCGCGAAACTGGGCGCGCGCGACGCGCACGGCGGGCCGCTGACCTTCAACCTGAGCGTGGACAAGGGGCGCAAGGACCCGAACTCGGAGGAGTTCATCCAGATGAACCAGTGGCGCGCGCTCGTGGACTGGCAGGTGGACACGCCGCTGGCGGACATCGCGCGCGACCACCATGAATCCGTCGTGTGGCTCGACCGCGCGAAGTATGGCGTCTGGTGCACGGAGCCGGTGACGTTCCAGCGCGAGGTTTTCCGCTGGGGCGAAATGCGCGGGCAGGTCTTCCTGCTGTCCTTCGCCATCGAGGGACCAGTCGAGAACTCGAAGGGCACCGGCAAGGCCCGCAGCGCGTTGTTTTCCCGTGGCGACGGCAAGGCGGGAGACGAAGCTTACGCGCGCGAAATCCTCAGCCGTTTCGCGCGGCGCGCGTTTCGTCGTCCGCCGCAGGAGGCGGACCTCGCGCGGCTGCTCGGCATCGCCACGGCGCGCTGGCGGGATGGCGCGAGTTTTGAGGAAGGCGTGCGCGAGGCGCTGGTTTACGCGCTGTCGTCGCCGTCGTTCCTCTACCTGCGTGAAAGCCCTGCGCCCGGCGGCGGCACGGAGAAGGCGTTCACGATTGACGACCACGCGCTGGCCTGCCGCCTCGCGTATTTCCTGTGGGGCACGATGCCGGACGAGCAGCTCTTCCGGCTGGCTGAAGAGGGTGCGCTCCGCGATTCAACCCGGTTGCGCGCCGAGGTGGAGCGCCTGCTGAACGACGAACGCGCCACAGCCTTCGCGCGGCACTTCACGCGCCAGTGGCTGCGGCTCGGCGAACTGCCGGTGCGCAATCCCTCGCTCGAAAAGTATCCCGACTTCGACGAGCACCTGCGCCGCTCGATGCTCGGCGAGACGGAGGCGTTCTTCACCGAAGTGCTGCGCGGGAATCTGCCGCTCGAAACATTTCTGCGCTCCGACTTCGCGATGCTGAACGAGCGTCTCGCCGCGCATTACGGCATCAGCGGCGTGAAGGGCGACCGCATCCGCCGCGTGCCGCTCGACAGCGGCTTGCAGCGCAGCGGCTTGATGGGCCAGGCGGCGGTGCTCATGGCGACCTCGACCGATGTGCGCACCTCGCCCGTGTCGCGCGGCGCGTTTGTCATCAAGACGCTGCTCGGCAAGTCGCTGCCGCCTCCGCCGCCGAACGTGCCGGACCTCGAGGAAGTGCCGGAGATGGTCAATGGCCGGCCCATCACGGTCGCGGAGCGCATGGAGAAGCACCGCAGCAACGACGCCTGCCGCAAGTGCCACCAGAAAATTGACCCGCTCGGCCTCGCCTTCGAGAACTTCGACGCCACCGGCCGCTGGCGCGCGGACGCGGGCTTCCCCGTCGCAGGTGGCGGGCGCGTCGCTGGCTCGCCCATCGTCGCCGCCGGGAAGTTTCCGTCCTCGGGTCTCAGCTTCGCGGGGCCGGAGGAGTTCAAGGCCGCGCTGGTGAAGACGGACGCGGAGCGGTTCGTCCGCGCGTTCACGGAACAACTGCTGACTTACGCGCTCGGCCGCGGCCTCGAATTCACCGATGAGGAGGCCGTGACCACGCTGCTGCGCGACTGGCGCGCCCGGAAGGGCGGCCTGCGCGACCTCGTTCATCTCATCACCGAAAGCACCCTGTTCGCGCGCAAATGAAGACTCTCCGCCCTTGCCAAACACTCGTCGTCGGAATCGCGCTCGGCCTGGCGCTGATTCCGACGGCACCTGCCGCCGCGCCCGCGTCGCACGAGGATTTGAAGCCGTTTTTCAGCCAGTATTGCGTGCGCTGTCACGGGCCGGAGAAGCAGAAGGGCGACTTCCGCGTGGACACGCTCAAGCCGGCGCAGTCAAAGGAGGACGCGGAGAAATGGCAGGGCGTGCTCAAGCAGTTGCGCGAGGGCGAAATGCCGCCCGCGAAGGAAAAGCAGCCGTCGGCGACGGAGGCGAAGGCGGTGATGGCCTGGGTGGATGGCGAACTGGGCCGCGCGACGAAGCTGCTGGCCGGCGCGGCGCGCGAAACGGTGCTGCGGCGGCTGAACCGGCACGAGATGGAGAACACGCTGCGCGATTTGTTCCAGCTCCCGGCGCTCGAAGTGTCCGACCTCATCCCGGCGGACACAAAGAAGCACGCCTTCGACAATGACGGTCGCGCGCTCGACCTCGGCAGCGCGCACCTCGACGGCTACCTGCTCGCCATTGACGCCGCGCTCGCGAAAGCCGCCGCATGGGACAACAAGACCGGCGGCATCGTCGCGAGTCCCTACGAGAAGCTGGTCAGGAACTACGGCCTCATCCCGCAGGGCATTGACGAGAAGAAGTTCGACGAGCAGCAGGCGCGGCACGGCTCGAAGCTCGATGTCGTCGCGCCGCTGCCGCACGCGCGGCGGACGATGTATTTCAATTCGTTCGTCTTCAAACCGAAGAGCGACGGCACCTATCGCATCCGGCTGAAGCACTACCTGCACAAGCTCGACGCGCGCCTCGGCGACGTGGTGGTGCGCGGCTCGCAGCCGAACTCCGAAATCATCCCGCGCACGGTGGACGTCTTCGAGGCGAAGCCCGGCAGCGCGGAGAGTCCGCACATTTACGAGCTGGAGCTTTACCTGAGCGCCGCCGAGCAGGTCATCATCACGGTGAACTCGCCGAAGCGCGAGCCGGGCCTGCCGGGCTGGTATCAGCGTTTCAAGAATCCGAAGGACGCGGAGAAGTTTTTCGCGAAGGGCCGGCCGGACGACGAGTATCAGAAGGCGCTCGCCATCATTGCGGAGAACAAGCAGATGGGCTGCTGGGCCGTGATGAGCGAGGAGGTGGAAGGCCCGCTCGAACACGCGCAGGCATGGCCGCCGCGCAGCCACACCGCGCTTTACGGCGCGGCGAAGAAACGAGACGCCGTGACGGAGGCCGACGCGCTCGCGGCCTTGCGCGCCTTCATCCCTCGCGCCTTCCGCCGTCCCGTGGGCGAGGCGGAGATGAAGCCCTTCCTCGACCTCGTGAGCGCGGAAGTCCGCCAGCACCGCACGCCGCCGCACGCCGCGCTGGCCGCCGGGCTGCGCACCGTGCTCACCGCGCCGCAGTTCCTCTACTTGAACGAGGCGAAGGGCGCGCTCGACGCTCACGCGCTCGCCTCGCGGCTCTCGTATTTCCTCTGGTCCACGATGCCGGACGAGGCGCTGCTGAAATCCGCCGCCGCGGGCCAATTGCGCGGCGATGGCTTGAAAGCGGAGGTCGAGCGCATGCTCAACGACACGAAGGCGCGCGCGCTGGAGGAGCGCTTCCTCACGCTCTGGCTCGACCTCGACAAGTTCGGCGACACCACGCCCGACGCGGTGCTTTACCCCGAATACACGGCGAACCTCGGCCAGCTCATGCTCCAGGAGACGAAGCTGTTCTTCCGCAAGATGCTGCGCCACGACCTCAGCGTGATGAACGTGGTGGATTCCGGCTTCACGATGCTCAACGAGGAGCTGGCGCGCTATTACGGAATCCCCGGCGTGCGGGGCTACCAGTTCCGCAAGGTGGCGCTCACGCCGGAGCATCGTCGCGGCGGCCTCATCACGCACGGCAGCGTGTTGAAAGTGACCGCGAACGGCACGGAGACCTCGCCGGTGCTGCGCGGCGTGTGGCTGCTCGACCGCATCTTCGGCGACCCCGTGCCGCCGCCGCCGGCCGCGCCGCCCGCCATCACGCCCGACACGCGCGGCGCGGTGACGGTGCGCGAGCAGCTCGCGAAACACCGTAACGACCCGAGCTGCTTCGACTGTCACCGCAAGATTGACCCGCTCGGCTTCGCGCTGGAGAGCTACGACCCCGCCGGGACATTCCGCACCTTCTACCGCACCACCGGCGACGCCGGCAAACCGGTGAAGGCGGAGGTCTCCCGCGCGTCGCGCGGCGGCAGCACGCTGCGCGATGGCAACACGCGACCGGTGACCTACCGGCAGGGCCGCGATGTCGAGACTGGCGGCGAAATGCCCGGCGGCAAACCGTTCCGCGACCTCACCGAGTTCAAGACGCTGCTGCTCTCGCAGGAGCGCGCCGTGGCGGAGAATGTCGTGCGCCAGTTGCTCGCCTACGCGCTCGGGCGCGAGCTGGACTTCACCGACCGCGCCGCCATTGAGCGGATTCTCGCCGACACGAAGCCCGGCCATCACGGCCTGCGCAGCCTCATTCACGGCGTCGCGCAGTCGCCGCCTTTCCAGACCAAGTGACCGCAACTTCCATCCCCACCGATTCACCATGAACACACCCGCCATCACCCGCCGCCGCTTTCTCAAGGCCACCGGCGTCAGCATCGCCCTCCCGTGGTTCGAGTCCGCGCAGCTCACCCGCGCCGAGGAGAAATCACCGCGTCCCACGCGCATGGTCCTGTCGTGGTATGGACTCGGCTTCCACACGCCGAACCTTTTCCCGAAGCAGCCGGGCCGCGCCTACGAGCCGTCGCGCTACCTTGCGCACTTCGCCGGCCTGCGCGACAAGATGACCGTCATCTCGAAGCTGCATCAGGAGGGCCGGCGCGGCGGACACGGCATCAAGTCGTATGCGTGGCGCGGCATGCCCGAGGGCAACTACCTCGAATCGTTCGATGTCTTCGCCGGGCGCAAAATCGGCGGGCAGCACCGCTTTCCCAGCCTCTGCCTCGGCGAGGGCGGCCAGTCCTTCGCGTCGAACGGCGTTGCCATCTCGCCCTTGCGCAAGCCCTCGGCCATTTTCTCCGCGCTCTTCGTCGAGCCGACTCCCGCCGCGCGCGCCGAGGCCGCCACGCGCATCCGCCAAGGGCACAGCATCCTTGACCGCCTCGTGGAAGAGGCCAAATCGCAGCGCAGCCGCCTCAACGCCGCCGACCGCGAGAAGATGGACCAATATCTCGCCGCCATCCGCCAGTCGGAGCTGGACCTGAAGCGCCAGGCTGAATGGGCCGCCGTTCCGAAGCCCGCCACCAACGCGAAATCGCCGAAGGACATCGTCAGCAAGGCGCAGTTCGTGGACCAGGCGAAGCAATACTTCGACATGATTTACCTCGCGCTCAGTTCCAACTCCACGCGCGTCGTCTCCAGCATCATGCCGAACTACAACGTCGTGCCCGACGGCATCCCCGGCGTGGACGGCGACCACCATGTGCTCACGCATCACGGCCAGATTGCCGACAAAATCCGCCAGCTCAGTCTCATCGAGGACGAGGAGATGAAGGCGGTCGCAGCGTTCCTAAAAAAGCTCAAGGACACGCCCGATGGCGACGGCACGCTGCTCGACCACACGATGGTCTGCGTCGGCAGCGAGTCCAACGACCTCTCGCGCCACGCCGGCGAGGAAGTGCCGCTCCTGCTCGCGGGCGGCCCGCTCAAGCACGGCCAGTTCCTCCAGCGCGAGGCGCTCGTGCAGAACCTCTACCTCACGATGCTGCGCAAGCTCGGCATCGATAACCCGAAGTGGGGCAACAGCACCGGCACCCTCAGCGAACTCGGCTGACGCGAAACGCATCACTCGCCCACCATGACTTCCCGCCCGCTCGCAGCGGCCTTCGCCGCGCTGTTCCTCCTGCTCACGCCGCTGCTTTTCGCCGCCTCGCCCGTCGAGGCGTTGAAGGCGCGCGGCTTTACCGGCTTGAAACTCGACCAGGACGGCCGCCTGCTCGAAATCAAGGCCGGCGGCAAGTCGCAGGAGTTCACGGACGCCGACTTCGCGCACCTCGCCGGTCAGTCAACGCTCGCCGTGGTCGAGTTGAGCGGCAATTTCACCGACGGAGGCATCGCGAAGCTCGCCGGCATGACTTCGATTCAGAAGCTCATCCTTTCCAGCCCCGCGATGACCGACGCCGCATCCGCCACTGTCGCCACGCTCACCGGATTAAAGGAACTGCGCCTCTTCGGCCACCTCACGAGCGAGTGGGCCAATCCGCTCGCCGGCAAGCTGCCCGCGCTCGAAGCCCTCACCGTCAACGGCCGCGCGCCCGACGGCAAATTCACCTTCCCGCGCCAGACCGCCGCCGCGTTCCGCCATCTGCCGTCGTTCCCCGCGCTCAAGGCCCTCAACCCCGGCCAGCACCACGTCTATTACATCAACAACGAAGTCATCCGCGTCTTCGCGCAGTGCCCCGGCCTCGAAGTCATCAACATGGGCGGCAGCACGTGGGGCGGCGACCCGCGCACGCCGGACTACTCGCCGCTGCTGCGCTGCCAGGGCCTGCGCACCTTCGTGGAGTTCCACGCCTCGCTCTACAACGACCCCACCTGCGCCGTGCTCGCGCAACTGCCCGAACTGCGCCGCGTGCAGCTCGACTTCGTGACTGACGAGGGCGCACGGAAACTTGCCGCGCTGCCCAACCTCGAACGCCTCACGCTCGGCGACAGCCTGCTCTCGCCCGAGACTGTCGCCGCGCTCGCGCGCTGCCGTTCGCTGCGGCAGTTGGAAATCAGCGGCCCGTGGTCCTACGCCATCCTCGATTCGCTGAAAGCCTTCCCGCATCTCAAAAACCTCGTCTGGTCAGCCTGCCCCGACGGCAAGCGGGCCAACGAAGTCCTCCGCGCCGCCCTCCCGAAAACCCAGCTCGAACTCACCCCCGGCGACCCCGCCGCCCTCGAAGCCGCGTGGGACAAATCCGTGTCCCGAGTGAATTCCCGCGCCCAACTCGCGCCTTTCCTCACCGCCGCGAAGGCGTATCGTGACCGGCATCCGCTGCCGAAGGCACCATGATTCGCGTCATCCTCCACATCGTTCGACACTACTGGCTTGGCATCGCCCTGTTTGTGTTCTGCGGCATCGCTTTGGCCGCCCCGAACGAGCAAGGCTCCAATCGAGGCCCGTTCGACGTCCTGATTTTCGCCCCGCATCCCGATGACGAAGTGCTCGGCTGCGCGGGCGTCGTTTTGCGGGCCTTGGAAGCGAAGAAGCGCGTCGGCGTGATCGTGCTCACAAATGGCGACGGCTTCCCGAAGGCAGCGTCCGTCGTCTCCGGAAAGCCGCAGGACCAGCTCACGCCCGCCGACTTCCTGAAGCTCGGCACCGAGCGGCAGCGGCAGAGCATCGAGGGCGTGAAGCTGCTCGGCCTGCCCGTCGCGAACCTCACTTTTCTCGGCTATCCCGACTCGCTGCTCGCCAAACTGTATCAGAGCAACGGCATTGAACAGTTCCGCCAGCAATTCACCGGCAAGGACACGACCCATTCCCTCGCTGCGGCCGATTTCCACAGCGCGGTTCATGGCCGCCCAGCACCCTTCACCCGCGCGGCTTTGCTCGCCGACCTCGTCGAAGTCATCCAGAAGGCCGCGCCAAAGGAAATCTACGTCACCCACGAGCTGGACAACCACGCTGACCACCGGGCCGCCCATTGGTTCGTGCGCGACGCCGCCAGCAAGGCCGGCTTCCGCGACCCGCTCCGCACCTTCATCGTGCATGGCAGCAAGACGCCCGAGCTTCCGATGGTCCGCGTGCAGCTCACCGCCGCCCAGGTGGAGAAGAAGCGCGCCGCCGTCAAGCCGCACCAGATTCCCATCGTCCACGACACTCTGCACGAGCACGCCAAGCCGGAGGAGGTCTTCTTCCTCGCACCAGTGACCGCTGGCAAGCCGCAGTAGGCGCGTGCCCGGCCGGCAAGTTTCCGTTCAATGCCCTTGCGCCACCGCACGCCGGTGCCTCGACTCCGCGAATTATCCCCGCGCTGTCAGCGTCCGCCTGCCATGCCCACCAGCGCAGCCTTCAAGCAGGCGTTCGCCGAACGTCTTGACGAGCCGCTCCAGCTCGCCCGGCTCTTCGAAGAGCTGCCGGACATCTACTTCTTCGCCAAGGATCTCGCGGGCCGGTTCGTCCTCTCAAACACCGCGACGCTCCGGGCGCTCGGGCTGCGGCACGAGGGCGATTTGATCGGCCGCACCGACTACGACATCGTGCCGCACGAGATTGCGGACGAATACCGCCTCGCCGACCGACGCGTGATGACCACCGCCCGCCCCGTGCGCAACGTCGTCGAACCGGTGCCCAACGCCGCCGGCGTCCTGAACTGGTTTGTCACCAGCAAAGTGCCGCTCTTCGCGCGCGATGGGCAGGTGGCCGGCGTCGCCGTGGCCATGCGCGACGTGCGCAGCATGGGCGCGGTGCTCGGCCCCTACGCCGAGATGACGCGGGTCATCGAGCACATCCACCAGCACTACGCGGAGCCGGTCGAGGTCGCGACGCTCGCGGAAAAGGCGGGCCTTTCGGTGCGGCAGTTCGAGCGCCGGTTCAAACGGCTTTTTCATGTGCCGCCGCTCGGCTACGTCAACCAGCACCGCGTCCGCGCTGCGTGCGTCGTCCTGCGGGAATCCTCCGCCTCCATCGCCGACATCGCGCTACGCGTGGGTTTCTACGACCACAGCCACTTCGTGCGGCAGTTCCGCAAGTTGAAGGGCATCACTCCGACGGAATACCGGCGCGGCACCGCGACGCCCGCCACTTGAAGCAGGGCGCGGCCTCGTGCCTCACTTGGACTGAAACGTCGTGCTCGCCACGACTTCATGCACCAGCGAGCGGAAGCCGAAGTTCTTCGCCTTGGCCTTGCGCACGATGTCGCTGATGACGGCTTCGTCCGTGAACTCCAGGCCGTGGCCGGTCGAGTAGATGAGTAGCTTCTCGGCAAGACCGCGCGTGATGGCTTCCGGCTCGGTGAGCAGCAGGCGCTTCAACTCGGCGAGGTCGCGGAACTTGCGGCCGTCGGCGAGCGCATCGCTCGCGTCCACTTTCGGGCCAAACGCAAGGCGCATATCGCGCTGGTTCACGTTGATGGTAATCCACTCGACTCCGTTGCGTTGGTTGGGCGCGGGCGAAATCCGATAGCGCTCGCGCCAGCCGCCGATGACGTCGTAGCTCTCCAACGCGAAGCCCAGCGGGTCAATCCGCGCGTGGCAGCCGGCGCAACTCTCGACTTCGCGGTGCTTAGCAAGTTGGTCGCGGATGCTCTTTGCGCCGCGGATGTCTGGCTCGACGGCGGGCACGTTCGGTGGCGGCGGGGGCGCGGGCTTGCCAAGGATGCGGTCGAGAATCCACACGCCGCGCAGCACCGGCGAGGTGGTCGTGCCGTTGGCCGACACCTTGAGCACGCTCGCGTGCGTCAGCACGCCGCCGCGATGCCACTCGGGTTTCAGCGCGACGCGGCGCACGTCCAAGCCGCCCACGCCCGGTATGCCGTAGTGCTTCGCGAGCCGGCCATTCAGCATCGCGAAGTCGCTGTCCACGAAGTTCAGCGCGCTCAGGTCCTTCGTCAGCAGCTCGTCGAAGAAGGCATGCGTCTCCTGGAGCATTGAAACTTGCAGCAGCTCGTCGAACTCCGGGTAAAGCCGCCGGTCCGGCGTGGTGAACTCGATGTTCCGCAACGCGAGCCACTGGCCGGTGAAGTCCTCGGTGAACGCGCTCGCCTTGGGATGTTTCAACAGCCGCTCGACCTGTGCGCGTAGGGCGGCGGGTTTGGACAAATCGCCTTTCGCCGCCGCCACCAGCAGTTCCGCGTCCGGCGCGCTGCTCCAGAGGAAGTAGCTCAGGCGCGCCGCGAGCGCGTGGCCGTCGAGCTTGCCGGGCTGCTCGTCCAGCATCAGGAAGCGCGGGGAGACGAGGATGGCCTTCAAGCCCACGCGCAGCGCGTCGCCGAACTTCACGCCTTTGTCCAAGCGCTCGCGCACGAGCGCGAGATACGGCGCAAGGTCAGCGTCACTCACGGGCCGGCGGAAGGCGCGCCGGGCGAACTGCTTCAGGATGCGCTCGGCGTCGGCGAAGATGCCGCGCTCCAAGTCCGCGTCACCGAGCAGTTGCCGGCGCGTGGCGGGCGGCCATTCCTTCGCTTCGAGCGGGCCTTCGACCTCAATCCACTCCACGGCCACGCCCGGGCCGGTGTATTCGTCGGCCTTGTTTTGCCACGAGATGGTGCCGTAGGGCAGGAGCTTGAGCGTGTCGCCGCGCGTGTCGAGGAATGCCGTCACTTCGGTGAGCTGCGGCTTGTCCGGCGGCGCGGCGAAGTGGCCGATGAGCTTGGTCTTGCCGCCGACGTTGAAGTTGCCCCCGTAGAGCCGGAACGTGACCGGCGCGTTGGACGACTGGAAGCCGTAGGCCGAGACGCGCACGCGATACGTGCCCGGCGCGGGAGCGCGGAAGCGGCGCAGCTCCGTGGGCGAATAGCCGGAGTTGAAAATCACCAGCCCGCCGCCGTCGAGCCGCCGCTGCGACTTCGCCTCCCAGCCGGCAATCAGGTTCGTTGCCGCGAAGCGCTGCTGGACGAACTGCGGCTTCGGCCCGATGCCGATGGCCGCGTCGAGCGCCACGTCGGCGGCTTCGAGATACTTCTCCACCTGCACGGGCGAGAGCGTCAGCGCGTTGGAAACCTTGTCGAAGCCGTGCGCCGAGCCGTCCTCGGGCAGCAGTTCCATGAGATTCACCTCGATGCCGAGCAGGTCGTGCATCGTGTTCTGATACTCGAAGCGGTTCAGCCGCCGCAGTGCGACGCGCCCCTCCGCCTGCTGCCGCGCGGCGACCGCCACCCGGAGTTCGCGCCCGAGCCAGTCGAGCACCGCCTGCCGCTCCGCCTCCGACGGCTGCGGCTTCTTCTTCGGCGGCATCTCCCGCTTTTCGAGCTGCGCAAAGACCTTGCCCCACGTCTCGGCGGACGCGGGTGAGGCGAAATCCGGCGCGAGCGTGTCGAGGCGGAGCTTGCCCTTCTGCGTGTCGGCGTCGTGACACTCGGAACAATGCTTTTGGAGAAAGGCCCTGGTCGGCGCGGGCAGCGGGACGGCGGCGCTGGCAAGCAGCGGCAGCGCGGCCAGAACAGCGGCGGGAAGGTGGCGGCGGAACAGTCGGTTCATGCGGTCGGTCGCTTGGACGGAGCGTGCCGCAGTGGCTTCAGTTTGTCACTCGCGCTAGCCGGTCGGATTGTCCAAACCGCGTGGCGATTGTTTTCATGGGAAGGACGCCCTGCCCACGTCAAACTCCCCGCTCATGTTTGCCCTGCGTGATTTGAAGAAGCTGTTGTTGGCCAGCCTCGGACTTGGCGTCGCCTTGACTGCGCCCGCCGCTGACGCGCCTAGCTTCAATCGCGATGTGCTGCCCATTCTCTCGGACAACTGCTTCGCCTGCCACGGCCCCGACGCGAAGCAGGCCAAGGGCGGCCTGCGCCTAGATCTGCGCGCCAGCGCGACCAAGCCGGCCAAGTCAGGCGAAGTTGCCATCGTCCCCGGCAAGCCCGCCGCCAGCGCGCTCGTGAAGCGCATCGAGACCAAGGACGCCGATAAGCTGATGCCGCCGGGCGATTCACACAAGAAGCTCACCGCTGCGCAGAAGGACGTGCTGAAGCGCTGGGTCGCCGCCGGCGCAAAGTATGAGGCGCACTGGGCGTTTGTCCCGCCGCAGCGCAGTAGCGGGGACACTCTTGTCCCCCAGTCCAAACCCCCAGCCACCGGGGACAGGAGTGTCCCCGCCACGCACCCGATAGACCGCTTCATCCTCGCCCGTCTCGCTCAGGAGAAGCTCACGCCCTCGCCTGAAGCCGCCCCGCACACGCTCATCCGCCACCTGAGCTTCGACCTCACCGGCCTGCCGCCGACGCCTGCCGAAGTCGAGGCGTTCGTGAGCGAGTTCGCACTTTCTCACTCTCCCACTTTCACACCTGCCAGCGGAGAAAGTGAGAAAGCGAGAAAGCGGGAAAGTGAGCAACACGCCGTTACCAAGCTCGTGGACAGGCTCCTCGCCTCCCCCCACTTCGGCGAGCGCATGGCGATGTGGTGGCTCGACGCCGCGCGTTACTCGGACACGGATGGTTATCAGGCCGATGCCACCCGCTCGAACTGGCCGTGGCGCGACTGGGTTGTCGCCGCTTTCAACGCGAACATGAAGTTCGACCAATTCACCCGCGAGCAGTTCGCCGGCGACCTGCTGCCGGACGCGACGCCGGAGCAGAAGCTCGCGACGTGCTTTCACCGCAACCACATGACCAACGGCGAGGGCGGCCGCGACCCCGAGGAGTCGCGCGTGGACTACGTGATTGACCGCGTGAACACCGTCGGCACGGTCTGGCTCGGCCTCACGCTCAACTGCGTCCAGTGCCACGCGCACAAATACGACCCGCTGCCGCACGCGGACTTCTACCGGCTCGCCGCGTTCTTCAACTCGATTGACGAGGACGGCAAGGCCGGCGGTGGCGCGAAGCCCTACCTCGGCTATCAATCCCCGCACGCCGCACGCGCCGTGACCGAGGCGCAGGCACTCGTGGACGCGCGCAAGCCGGGCGAAGCCGAGGCGCGCAAGGCGGCGGAAGCGCCGTTCGGCGAGTGGCTCGCCGCGAGGGCGAAGGAAGTGGCAAAGGGCTTTTCTGCGTGGCATCCGCTGCGCGCGAGCGAGTTGGAGAGCATCAAGGGAACTCGGCTTGCGCAGGAAGCTGGCGGCATCGTGCAGGCCAGCGGACCAAATCCGAACCACGAGGATTACCGCATCATCGGCCCGGTGAAGTTGCCGCGCGTGACCGGGCTGAAGCTGGAAGTCCTGCCGCACGCGTCGAACACCGGCGGTGGCTTGTCGCGCGGCCAGTCCGGCGAGTTCATTCTCACCGACATCAAGGTGCAGGTGCAGCGCCGGGGCAGCTCGCAGATTCGCGACGTGCTCGTGACCGGCGCGGTCGCCGACGCCTCCGCCGACCAGAAGGGCGCGCGCGCCTACGGCGACATCAAGGGCGTGCTCGATGACGACCCGCGCAACGGCTGGACCACCAAGGGCCTCGACCCGAAGCAGCCGCGCACCGCCGTCTTTGCACTGGCCGAACCGCTTGTGCTCGACGCCGACGAAGAACTCATCTTCGAGCTGCGCCACCGCTCGACGCTTGGCGACGCGAACATCGGCCGCTTCCGCGTTTCGGTGACGGACCAGGCGGGCGCGGCGGTGCGGGAGGTGGGGGTGGCTCCGATGGAGGAATTCGCGGCGCTCGTGAGGAGTAATCAGTTTTCAGTAATCAGTAATCAGTCCGAGCGTGTTGGTTCGCCGCAGCCGACTCAGCCCCCCACCGCTCCACTGAAAACTGAAAACTGGTCACTGAATACTCCTGCCAAGTTGCGCTCCCGCCTCTTCGATCAATGCCTCGCCGACCACGCGCCCTACCAAGTCACCAAATCCGCCCTCGACCGCGCGAACCGGCAGTTGAGCGAAGTGAAGGCCGCCGCCGGCAAGCTGAACGTCATGGTTCTCGCCGAGCGCAAGGAACCGCGCGCCACGCACATCCTGCTGCGCGGCGTGTGGGACAAGCGCGGCGAGAAGGTCGAGCGCGGCGTGCCCGCTGCCGTCGCCTCGTGGCCGGCGAACGCCGAGCCGACACGCCTCGGCCTCGCGAACTGGCTGACCGCTCGCGACAACCCGCTCACCGCGCGCGTCGTCGTGAACAATCTTTGGGCGATGCTGTTCGGCAACGGCCTGGTGCGGACGCCCGAGGACTTCGGCCTGCAAGGCGAGCGTCCCACACACCCGGAGTTGCTCGACTGGCTGGCGGTCGAATTCATGGAGAGCGGCTGGGACGTGAAGCACATCCTCAAGGTCATGGCCACGAGCGCGACGTATCGGCAAAGCTCTGTCGCCTCGCCCGCACTGCTCACCCGCGACCCGGAGAATCGCCTGCTCGCCCGCGCGCCGCGCTTCCGGCTGCCGGCGTGGATGCTCCGCGACGCCGCGCTCCGCAGCAGCGGCCTGCTCAACCCCGCGCTCGGCGGCCCGCCCGTGCGCCCGCACCAGCCCGAGGGCGTGTGGGAGGAAATCTTCATGGGCCGCTTCAAATACGAGCCGAGCGAAGGCTCGGCCCAGCACCGCCGCACGCTCTACGCCTTCTGGCGTCGCAGCATCGCGCCGACGTTCCTCTTCGACTCCGCCCAGCGCCGCGTCTGCGAAGTCCGCACGCCACGCACGAACACGCCGTTGCAGGCGCTCACGCTGCTCAACGATGAAACCTTCCTCGATGCTTCGCGCGCCTTGGCGGCGGAAGTTCTCCGCGCAGCCATCAAGCCCGAAGACCGCCTTGCTGAAATCTACCGCCGCATCCTCGCCCGCCCGCCGACCGCCAAGGAAGCGACCGTGCTCCAGCGCGAGTTGGACCGGGCGTTGGCGCTCTATCGCACCAAGCCCAACGAAGCGACGAGGCTGATGGCCGGAGCAAAGCTCAAGGCCGGCCCCAATTTCAACGTCGCTGATCTGGCTGCCCACACCGTCATCGCCAGCCTCGTCTTCAACCTCGATGAAGCCATCACGCATGAGTGAGAAGGGCAGGAAAATTATGGGCAGGAAGAATTTGAAAGACGGGAAATTGGGCTGAGGTAGCCATGCCGATTCACGTTCCCATCCCGTTTCCGCGCCTGACAGAACAGGAGATGGCTGAACTAGATTACAGCGTGATGGGCCAGGTCTTCGCAGTGCAGTCCGATTTGGGTCGGCTCTGTGACGAGTTGGTGTATCAGAGCGAATTGGCAGCCCGTTTGCATTCTGTCGGCCTCGGCACTGTCCGTCGCGAACTGCCGGTTACTGTTTCGTTTCGTGACTTCTCGAAGCGTTACGAACTGGACCTCGTAGTCGGCGACAAGGCGGTTTACGAACTCAAGGTCGTGGCGAATCTCACCGCACCCCACACGGCGCAGTTGCTGAACTACCTCCTGCTCTGCGACGGGACGCGCGGCAAGCTGGTGAACTTTCGCCCGGCGTCCGTGGAAACCTGTTTCGTGAACACCTCCCTCGACACCGCCCTGCGCCGGCAGTTCCGCATCAACACGCGGCGCTCGCAGGGAGCGGATGAGTTCGAGTCCATGGTGGTCGAGCTGCTGCGCGACTGGGGCACGGGCTTGGAGCACGCCCTTTACACGCAAGCCGTAACGCACCTGCTTGGGGGCGAGGAACGGGTGCTCCGCCAAGTCCCGATGACTTTCGACGGCCGGCCAGTTGGAAGCCACCGCTTCCATCTGGCCGCACCTGACATCGCCTTCATGCTGACGAACTTCACACGTCGAAGCACAGCCCACGAACCGCAGTTCCAACGCCTGCTGGACCTAAGCCCGTTGCGTCAGCTTTGGTGGGTGAACATCTCCCTGCACGAACTGACCTTCACCACACTCCGTCATTCCTCTTCAAAATCTGCCTGCCCCTAATTTTCCTGCCCAACAATGAACCTTCCGCTCACCCAAACTCGCCGCTACTTCCTCGGTCAATGCACCGGCGTGAGCTTGGGCGCGATGGCGCTCGGTCAATTGCTTGCTCGTGCCGCCACACCGGCTCCCGCCGTGACAACCGGCCTGCCGCACTTCGCCGCCAAGGCCAAGCACGTCATCTTCCTCACGCAGTCCGGCGGGCCGTCGCAGTTGGAGTTGTATGACTACAAGCCGCAGTTGGAGAAGTGGGCGGGCGTCGAGATTCCTGACTCGGTGCGGCAGGGCCAGCGCGTGACCACGATGACCTCGAACCAGAAACAGCTTCTCATGCCGGGGCGGACGAAGTTCGAGCGATGCGGGCGCAGCGGTGCGACGATAGGCGAGTGGCTGCCGCATTTGCGGGGCGTGGCGGATGACCTGTGCTTCATCAAGTCCATGCACAGCGACCAGATCAACCACGCGCCGGCGATGACCAAGATGCTGACCGGTCATCAAATCCCCGGCCGGCCCAGCATGGGCGCGTGGGCCAGCTACGGTCTCGGCAGCGAGAACAAGAATCTGCCCGACTACCTCGTGCTCATCTCAAAGATGCAGCGCCCGAGCGACCAGCCGCTCTACGACCACTATTGGGGCAGCGGCTTCCTGCCGTCGCGCTTCCAGGGCGTGAAACTCCGCAACTCCCGCGATCCGGTGCTCTACCTGCGCGACCCCGACGGTTTGCCCCGCGAGTTGCGTCGGGGGATGCTCGACGGCCTCGGTGAGTTGAACCAGATGCGCCTTGCTGAAACCGGCGACCCTGAAATCGCCACGCGCATCCGCCAATACGAAATGGCCTACCGCATGCAGACGAGCGTGCCGGAACTCACCGACATGAGCGGCGAGGCGGAATCCACCTTCGAGCTTTACGGCCCGGACTCGCGTCGCGCCGGCAGCTACGCGGCGAACTGCATCCAAGCCCGCCGACTCGTCGAGCTGGGCGTGCGCTTCATCCAGCTTTTCCACCCGGACTGGGACCATCACAGCCGCCTGCCGAGCTGGTGCGTCGCGCGCTGTCGCGACACCGACCAAGGCACTGCTGGCCTCATCCGCGACCTCAAGCAACGTGGCTTGCTCGACCAGACGCTCGTCATCTGGGGCGGCGAGTTCGGGCGCAGCCCGGTGGGTCAGGGCAAGTGGGACAGCATCGAAGCCGGTCGCGACCATCACCCGCGCTGCTTCACGATGTGGATGGCCGGCGGCGGCGTGAAGTCCGGCACGACCTACGGCGCGACGGATGACTTCAGCTTCAGTGTCGCGGAAAATCCCGTCCACGTTCACGACCTGCACGCCACCGCGCTGCACCTGCTCGGCGTGGACCACGAGCGGCTTACCTATCGTCACCAAGGCCTCGACTTCCGCCTCACCGGCGTCGAACCGAGCCGCGTGGTGAGGGAACTCCTCGCCTGAGCAGCCGGGCATCGCCCGAGAATATCGCGATTCGGCTGAAAGTAGCGCCGCCGGACAGCGTCGGTTTTTCACGCAGCCGACGGGTGTGACTTGTGGTTCGTTCACCCGTCACCGATCGCCATGTTGATGCCGCTTCATTCGCCAACCCGCCGCCCAAGGTGCGCGGTTCTGATGTTGGCCGGACTGATGTTGGCGCTGGCCTCGCCGGCGGCGGACATGACCCCCGAGCGGCGGGCCTTCTTTGAGAGCAAGATTCGCCCGGTCCTGGTGAAGCAGTGCTACGAGTGCCATTCAGCCAGCGCCAAGAAAGTCGGCGGCAAGCTGCTCCTCGACAGCCCCGGCGAAATGCTCGGTGGCGGCGAGTCCGGCCCGGCGATGCTCCGCGGCAAGCCGGACGAAAGCCTCATCATCCAGGCGTTGCGCTACGAGGGGCCGGAGATGCCGCCAAAGCATCGCCTGCCCGAGTCCGTGGTGAACGACTTCGTGACGTGGGTGAAGATGGGCGCGCCCGACCCGCGCGTGGATGCGCCGAAGTCCGCCCGCAAGCCCGCGCCTGCGGACAAGGCGTCGCTTTGGTCTTTCCAGCCGGTGACCAATTCCAAGCCGCCAACCGTGCGCGCGAAGGACTGGCCGCGCGATCCGCTGGACGCCTTCATCCTCGCAAAGGTGGAGGCGGCCAAACTCACCCCCGCAAAGGACGCCGCCCCCGCCACGCTGATCCGCCGGCTGCACTTCGATCTACTCGGGCTCCCACCCACGCTCGATCAGATCACCGCATTTGAGCGCGCCTGTGCCACCGGCAATCGCCAGTCCGCCGTCGCCGGCCTCGTGGACCAGCTCCTCGCTTCCCCGCACTTCGGCGAGCGCTGGGGCCGGCACTGGCTGGATGTGGCCCGCTACGGCGAGTCGAACGGCAACGACGGCCTGAGCCGCAATGCCAGCTTCCCGCACGCGTGGCGGTATCGCGACTACGTGATTCGGGCCTTCAACGAGGACACGCCCTACGACCGCTTCATCACGGAACAGATTGCCGGCGATTTGCTGTCCGCCGAGACGCCCGCGCAACGCGACCGGCACTTGATCGCCACCGGTTTCCTCGCCCTCGGCTCGAAGCCCGCGAAGGCGATGAACGACAACTTCGACATGGACGTGGTCGCGGACCAGATCGCCGCCGTGGGCAACGGCATCATGGGCCTAAGCGTCGGCTGCGCCCGTTGTCATGACCACAAGCACGACCCTATCCCCGCGCGCGATTACTACGCGCTGGCCGGCATCTTCAAGAGCACCGAGACGCTCTGGGGCGCGGGCGCGTATGAGAAGCTCACCGCCCCCGAGACGCCGCTGCACGAATTGAAGGCCGCGCCGAAGGTCGAGCCGGCCGGCGACAAACTCACCCCGGTCCGGGCCAGCAAGAAAGCGCCCGCCAAGCCGACGTTCAGCTACGCCCCCGGCACGCCGCTCGCGATGGGCGTGCGCGAAGCCAAGACCGTCGCGGACTGCAAGCTGAACATCGAAGGCGAATCCAAGAAGCTCGGGGCCGCCATCCCGCGCGGGTTCCTCTCGGCCTGTGCGAGCAGCACCAACGCACCCATTGCGATTGAGCCGCAGCAGAGCGGCCGGCTCCAGCTCGCCGAGTGGCTCACCCGCGGCGACCATCCGCAGACCGCACGCGTGATGGTCAACCGCGTCTGGCTGCACCTCTTCGGCCACGGGCTGGTGCGCACTCCGGATGACTTCGGCGTGTATGGCGACCGACCTTCGCACCCTGAATTGCTCGACCACCTCGCCACGCGCTTCGTGCAGGACGGCTGGTCGGTCAAGCGCCTCATCCGTGCGCTCGTGCTGTCCCGCACCTACCAGCTCGACAGCGAGTGCGACCCGCGCTTCCGCGCCGCCGACCCGGACAACACCCTGCTCGCCCGCCACACACGCCGTCGGCTGGACGCCGAGTCGCTGCGCGACACGATGCTCGTGGCCAGCGGGACGTTGGACGCGCGGCCGGGGCAAGGCTCGTTGATTCAGGGGCATGACGTGCTCATCAACCAGATGGGCAACCTCCACCGGCCCAGCAATCACCGCAGCGTGTATCTCCTGCATCTCCGCAACTCGATGCCGACGGAGCTGACCGCCTTCAACCTACCGGACGGCACCGCCGTCACCGGCCAGCGCGACGTGACCACGCTGCCGACGCAGACGCTGTATCTGTTGAACAGCGAGTTTCTCGTCGCGCAGTCCAAGGCCTTCGCCGCCAGCCTCCTCAAATCCGCCGAGGCCGAACCCGCCCGCGTCCGCAGCGCGTTTGTGCGGACCTTTGCCCGCGAGCCGAGCAAGACGGAAGTCCAGCAGTCCGTGGCTTTTCTGCGCGTTGCCGAATCCGGCCTGATGCAGAACCAAACCGACAGCGAAGCGCGGCAGCACACCGTTTGGGCCGCCTTCTGCCAGGCCTTGCTCGCGAGCAATGAACTGCGCTACCTCGACTGATTTTTTCGCATGAACACCACCGCACTCTCCCGCCGCGACCTGCTCCGCCTGTCCTCGTGTGGCTTCAGCTATCTCGCGCTGGCCGGCGTCGCTAATGCCATCGGGGCGGACCTGACGCCCCGGCCGCCGAAGCTCAACGCCCGTGCCAAGCGCGTCATCTTTCTCTGCATGAGCGGCGGCCCGGCGCAGCTCGACACGTTCGAATACAAGCCGCAGGTGGGGAACAAGCCGCATCCCGGCTCCGTCACCCCGTTCCAGCAGCGCGGGCAGAGCGGCGCGTGGGTGTCCGAGCTGCTGCCGCATACCGCCCGTCATGCGGACAAGCTCTGCGTGCTCAACGCCATGTATGCCGACACCGGCAATCACGCGCAGTCCTTCCTCCAGCTCCACACCGGCGACCGCCTCCGCCCCTGCCCGAGCCTCGGTTCGTGGGTCACTTACGGCCTCGGCAGCGAGAACCAGAACCTGCCCGGCTTCGTCAGCCTGAACACCTCGAAGCCCTCGGTTTACGCGAGCGCCTGCCTGCCGCCGATTTTTGAAGGCACGCCCATCGGCATCAATGGCGAGGACATGTCCAAGGCCACGATCAGCAACATCAACGGCGAACACCTGCCGATCTCAGTGAAGCGGCAGCAGCTCGACTTGATTCAATCACTGAACCGCAGGCACCTCACCGCGCGCCGCGATGACGAGCGGCTGGACGGCGTCATCCAGACCATGGAACTCGGCTACCGGATGCAGGCTGCCGCGCCGGGATTGCTCGACCTGAGCAACGAATCGCAGGCCACTCTGGACCGCTACCAGGTCGGCAAGAGCTACGATGTCGGCACCTGCAAGCCCTCGGACTTTGGCCGGCAATGCCTGCTCGCGCGCCGTTTCGCCGAGGCGGGCGTGCGGTTCATCGAGTTGAACCACGGCAGTTGGGACCAGCACACCGACCACCGCCGCGACCTCGCCGCGAACTGCGCCTCCACCGACGCGCCCGTTGCCGCGCTGCTGGATGACTTGCAGATGAGCGGCCTGCTCGACGACACGCTTGTGGTCTGGGGCGGAGAGTTCGGTCGTCCCGGCCTTGTGCCGGGCGATGGCAAGGACCAGACCGGCCACAGCCACCGCGCGTTCACCTTCTGGCTCGCGGGTGGCGGGGTGAAGGCGGGCCTGACCCACGGCAAGACCAACGACACCGGGTCAGACTGCGTCGCCGGCAAGGTTCACTTCCGCGACCTGCACGCGACGATTCTTCATCTGCTCGGACTCGACCACGAGAATCTCGCGGTCACGCAGGGCGGCCGCAGCATCCGCCTCACGGGCCTGCAGGGCGGCAAGGTCGTGCGGGAGATTCTCGCCTGACCGAACTTGCCCGGCTCAAGCCGCCGACAGCTTTCCCCATGAACATCCTGGTTGCCTCGCTTCTCCTCAGTGTCCTGGGCCTGGCCGCGAATGCCGCCGCCCTGCCCGAACTCAAGCTGTGGCCGAACGGCATGCCCGAGCCGGTCGTCCCCGCCGACCCGCCGGAGAAGATCGAGAAGGGAGCCGACGGCACCTCGCGCCGATACAATGTTTCGCAGCCGCGCCTGTTCGTGCATGAGCCGCCCGCTGGGGTGACGCGCACCGGTGTGGCCGTGGTCGTGGTGCCCGGTGGCGGGTTCAGCAAGCTGGCGGATGAGCACGAAGGTGCCGAGGCCGCCGTGTGGCTCGCGAAGCAGGGCATCGTCGCCTTCCAGCTCGCGCATCGCACCCCCACGACCAAGCACAAGGAACCGCACACCGGCCCCACGCAGGACGTGCAGCGGGCGGTGAGCGAAGTGCGCCGGCGCGCGGCGGAACTCAAGGTGGATGCGAAGCGAATCGGGGTGCTCGGCTTCTCCGCTGGCGGGCAAATCTCCCTCATCGCCGCGACGAACGAGCGGCTGTTCCCCGGCGAAGCGAACGCCGCTTCGCACCGGCCAGACTTCCTGCTGCTCATCTACCCCTACAAAATCTACGACCCTGCCACCAAGGCCATCCGCGCCGACATCCGCCTCGACGCCGGCCTGCCGCCGACGTTCATCGCCCAGGCTGGCGACGACACCGGCTCGCTCCCGCAGGGCAGCACGCTGCTCTACCTCGATCTCATCACTCGGAAAACCCCCGCCGAACTCCACATCTACGAAAAGGGCGGCCACGGCTTCGGGATGCGACCGCGTCCGAACGCCACCGGCCCGACCGACTGGCCCCTGCGCGCGGCGGACTGGCTGCGCCTGCGCGGGCTGGCGGCGAAGTGAGGAGCGCGGGCTTCAGCCCGCAGAAACGTGCTGCCACACGAGCGCGCACGGAGTTCGATCACCCTGCGGCATGAATGCCGCGCTCCCTATCGCTTACAGCTTCAACATCCCTTCAAGCTTCTTGCGCTCGTCCTCGGTGAGCGGCTTCCACTCGATGGTCACTTTGGGCAGGTCGGCGCGCAGTTTCGCGATGTCCGCCTCGGGAATGTCCGCGCGCTGGAGTGAAAGTTTCTTCAAGTTCGGCAGCGCCTTGAGTTGCACCAGCCCCGCGTGCGTGAGACGAACTTCGTCAAGCCCGAGCGACTCCAAGGACTTCAGCTTCGCCATCGTGGCGAGCGTGGAGTCGTCAATGCTCAGGCCGTTGGGCTTGCCGCCGTATTGCCGCAGCCGCTGCCCAAGCATGAGCGAGCGCAGGCCGGTGAGCTTGAGGAGATGCTCGTTGCCCGCCTGCGTCTGGTAGGTGTGCCAGGTGCGGAACTCCTTGAGCTGCGTCAGCTCGGCGACGGCGGCCATGCCTTTGTCGTTGAACGGCGTGCCCGCGACGGTGAGCCGCTCCAGCTTGGGCAGCGACTTGAACGCCGCGAAGCCTGCGCCGGTAAAGCCCTTGTCCGGAAACGCGATGTGGAAGAACGACGCCGAGCGGAGGTTGGGCAAATTCGCCAGGTGCTTCAGCCCCGCATCGGTCACTTGGATGCCGTCGGTGCCCAGCTCCTCCAGCGCCGTCAGCCCGGAGAGGTGCGCGAGCGTCTCGTCCGTAAGGCCGTGGCACTTGCCGTAAAGCGTGAGGGACTTGAGCGACTTGAGCTGGCCGATCTGCTTGAACTCCGCCGCGCCCAGCCTCGAACAGTCCTTGAAGTAAATCTTCGTCACCGCGCCGCCGGTCTGCGCTACCTCGCCGCCCAAGGCGCGCAAGGTGGCCGCCGTGGCGGCGTCATCGGCGCGCAGGGCGGTCGGCCAGGCGAGCAAGGTGAGGGTTGTGAGCAGTGAGAGAGCCGTTGAGTTCAGTTTCATGGTTGTCTGGTGATTCGATTAACCGACGCAGAATGGCCACAGCACGTTCCCGGCGACGCGCAGCGCGTCCTGCCGGCCCGCGAGCGTCTTGCCGAAGGTCGGGTCCTCCACTTCGATGCACACGGGGCCGCGATAGCTCGTCGCCATCAGCGCGGACATGAACTTGCCCCAGTCCATCTCGCCATAGCCGGGGATGCGCGGGGTGTGCCACTCGTTCGGGTGCGCGAAGACGCCGACCTCGTTGAGCCGGTCGCGGTGGAGCTGCACATCCTTGGCGTGCAAGTGGAACAGCTTGTCCTGAAACTCGCGCAACGGACTCGCCGGGTCCATGTGCTGGAGCACGAAGTGGGAAGGATCGTAGTTCAGGCCGAAATGCTTCGACGGAATGTCGCTGAACGCCCGCCGCCAGATGACCGGCGTGGTGAAAAGGTTCTTGCCGCCCGGCCATTCGTCCTTCGTGAAGGACATCGGGCAGTTCTCGATGCCCACCTTGATGTCGTGGTCCTCCGCGAAGGCGATGAGCGGCCGCCACACCTTGAGGAAGCGCGGCCAGTTGCCGTCCACGCTGCGCGTCCAGTCGCGCCCGACGAACGTGTTCACGTTCTTCAGGCCCAGCACGGCGGCGGCGCGGATGACCTTCTTGAGATGCGTCACTGCGACCTTGGAAACCTCCGGGTTCGGGTCGAGCGGATTGGGATAATAGCCGAGCGCGGTGAGCGACACTTGGTGTTTGGCGCACAACGCGTGGACTTCCTCCGCCCGCGCCCGCGTGAAGCCCTCCACGTCAAGGTGCGTGGCCCCGGCGAACTTCCGCTCCGCCCGGCCCACCGGCCAGCACATCACCTCCACGCACCGGAACCGCTCGGCAGCGGCAAACGCGAGCACCTGGTCGAGGGAGAGTTCCGGCAGGATGGCGGAGACGAAGCCGAGTTGCATGGGCGGAGGCTAGCGAAGTCCGCGTGTGCCTGTCGATGGGTTGCGAACGCGCGGAGCGCTTGGACTGCGGCGTCTTTAGCGCCGCTTTCCGAACCGCACTGGCCACAAGGACGCCTAAAAAGGCGGTGCTGAAGCCACCGCAGTCCAGACGCTCTGCGACTCCGCAGCCATTGGACCACGCTCGCCTGTTCAGCCTCCGGGAGCAGCCCGGTGCTTCACCCCTTGAGCTTCCGCTCCAGAATCTCGCCGACGAGGGCGGGGTTGGCCTTGCCTTTGGAGAGCTTCATCACCTGGCCTTTGAGCGAGTTCAGCGCGGCCAGCTTGCCGCCCCGGTAGTCGGCCACGGCGGCGGGGTTTGCGGCGAGGGCGTCGTCGCAGAATTTCTCGATGGCACCGGTGTCGCTCACCTGCGCAAGGCCCGCAGCCTGCACTATGGCGGCGGGCGACTCACCGTTCATAAACATTTTCTCGAAGACAACCTGCGCGGCGGAGTTGCTGATGGTCTTGTTCTCGATGAGGGACACAAGTTCCAGTAAGGCGGCGGGCTTGAATTTGAGGCTGTCCAATCCAGTGAGGAGCATATCGGCAGGTTCCACGCCGAGGGCTGCCAACGCCGATTTTTCCGTTTCGTTAATAGCGGCGAGCTTGGCCTGAAGGTTGTTGATGACCCAGTTCGCGACGGCCTTGGGGTTCTTGGCTTGCTTGGCGACGCCTTCGAAGTAGTTGCCGAGTTCCACGTTGCTCTTGAAGACCTCGGCGTCGCCGGCGGGGAGCTGGTAGTCGCGCATGAGGCGCTGCTTGCGCGTGAGCGGCAGCTCGACAAGGCGCGTGCGGACGGCGGCGATCCAGTCGTCGGCCGGCTGCATGGGCATGAGGTCCGGCTCGGGGAAGTAGCGGTAGTCGTGGGCGTGCTCCTTGGTGCGCATCTCCTCGGTGATGCCGGCGACGTCGTCCCAGCGGCGCGTGGATTGCACGAGCTTGCCGCCCTGGGAGACAACTTCAATCTGCCGGGCGATCTCATACTCCGCCGCGCGCCGCACGCCGGAGAAGCTGTTCATGTTCTTGATCTCGATCTTCGCGCCGAGGGCGGTCGTGCCCTTGGGGCGGACGCTGATGTTCACGTCGCAGCGGACCATGCCCTTCTCCATGTCGCAGTCGGAGATGCCTCCTTGGTGGAGAATCTCGGTGAGGGCGTTGAGATACGCGTAGGCCATGTCCGCGCTGGTGAGGTCCGGCTCGGAGACGATCTCGAGGAGCGGCACGCCGGCGCGGTTGAAGTCCACGCCGGAGTGACGGTCGAAGTGAGTCAGCTTGCCGACGTCCTCCTCCAAGTGCGCGCGCGTGATGCGGACGCGGGCGAGGCCGTCGGTGGAGCCGGGGTCGTTGAACTCGAAGTCCACATGGCCGTGAGCGGTGCTGGGCTGGTCGTATTGGGTGAGCTGGTAGTTCTTCGAGGCGTCGGGATAGAAGTAGTTCTTCCGGTCGAACTTCGCGTGGCGGGGGATGGTGCAGTTGAGCAGCAGGCCGGTGAGCACGGTGAGGCGGAGGGCCTCCTCGTTGGGCACGGGCAGCACGCCGGGCATCCCGAGGCAGACGGGGCAGACGTTGGTGTTCGGCGGCGCGCCGAAGGTGTTGGCGCAGCCGCACCACATCTTGGACTTGGTCTTGAGCTGGACGTGCGTTTCGAGACCGATGACTGCTTCGTATTCCATAAGGGCGGTGGCAGGTTATCCGTGGAGGGCGAGGCGGGGAACTCCAAATCCCAAATCCCAAGCTCCAAATTCCAAAGAAGCGCCAAACACCAGGCACCGAAAGCAATCCGTTCCGGGCGTGATTCGAGGTTTGTGGCTTGGAGCTTCTTGGAGCTTGGGATTTGGAGCTTATCTCTTGTTCTTGCTCCGCGCCTGCTCCAGCAGCCAGGTGTAAAGCGCGTCGGTGCCGTAGGCGTCGTCCCAGCAGTTGTGCCCGACGCCGGGATACTCGGTGTATTTGGCGTTCGCGCCGGTCTTGGTCAAAGCCTCCGCCATGTCGCGGTTGGCCTTGACCGTCTCTGCCCGGTCCTTGTCGCCGCAGAAGTTCCAAATGGGCAGGCGCGCGGCGGCGAACTTGGCCGCACTTGCGACATCGGGCCGCGAGCACATCGGCACGATGGCCGCCCATGCGGACGGATCCTTCGCCGCGATGCTCCAGGTGCCGCTGCCGCCCATCGAGAGGCCGGTGAGATAGACGCGGTCGGGGTCGGTGCCGAACTCGGCCTGGGTCTGCTTCAGCATGGCCAGCGCCCATTGGGCGTCGGGGCCGTCGGCGAGCCAGTTGGAGCCGGTGCGGCATTGCGGGATGACGGCGACGAAGGGGAAGGCACCCTTGCGCTTCCAGATGGCGGGTCCGAGGCCGACCATGATCTGGTCAATGTTGTTCGTGCCACGCTCGCCCGCGCCATGAAGGAAGAGCATCACCGGCGGCTTGCTGCCCGGCTCGAACTTCGTCGGCACGAAGATGACGAAGGGATGTTTCTTCCCCTCCGCGTCCCTGAACATGCGGTTCTGAAAACCGCGCGCCGGGGCGGCCTGGGCGGCGGACGGGACGGAGGACTTGCTGGCCGAAGCGCAACCGGTGATCAACGCCAGTCCGACTGCGGCGAACGCAACGCGAAGTGAAACAGGCTTCATGCGCCGCACGGTGAACAAGCCGCCCGGCGGGCGCAAGTTGGAAACCCACGTCCGCCGGGCCGTCCGGAAGCGGGACGAGAATTGTGCCGAATCTGCTTTGGTGACGGGGCACGAGCTGATACGCTGCCGCCCGATGGCTACTCAGAAATCAGCTCTATCCTCCATGCCCGCACTGGAAACCGGCCAAGTCTGGGAGATGGCGAACTCGAATCTCCGCATCGGCCTGATCGGCAAGACGCTCGTGCATTACAAGCACTACAAGGGCACCAGCCCGCGCGCTTCCGTGTCGCTCACCGGCAAGGCGGCGCTCAAGGAGTATCTCGTCAAGCACAAGGCCGTGCTGTCCAAGGAAAAGGCCCCGCCGAGCAAGTCGCTCACCGGGCGGCGCGCGCCGACGGCAGTCAGTGCTTGAGCAACTCGGCGACCCGCTGGTCGAACTTCGCCTGAAGCTTCGCCTGCACGTCGTTGTTCTTCTTCGCCGCGAAGACGGCGGCGGCGGTCTCAAACTCGCCGCCGGGCTTGAGGAGCGCCTTGACCTCTTCCGCGTAGGCGGCGGACAGCACGGCGTCGAGTGACTTGCCGTTCTGCTTCAGCTTCGTGGCCAGCGCGTCGCGTTGCCGGGGCGTGAGCTTGGCGGTTGCCTGGAAGGACTTCCCCTGCCCGGCATCGAACCGCACGCGCACGCTGCCGGCACCGGCGAGGTCTTGCCACGCGGTTTCCGCCTTCTTCAACTGCGCCGCGTCCAGCCCGAACGCCTGTAGAACGCCGCGCGCCATGAGCTGGTCGCCCGGCGGGGCCATGTGGACGCCGTCCGAAGTCAACTGCCGGCCCGGTTTGCCCGTGGTGTTCGGGTGCGCCTTGAGCGCGGCGGCGAACTGCGAGTAGAGGTCGGCGAGCGGGGCCTTGCGCTCCTTCGCGAGGGCGCGGAGGAAGTCGTTGTAGGTCTCCAACTTCTTGTTGTTGTCGCCGTCCAGTTCCTCGGTGATGACGGTGGCGGTGAGCACGACGACCTTCGTGCCGGCCGCGGCGCACTGGTCGAGGATGGCGGTGATGTTGGTCTTGTATTGGTCCAGCGGGATGCCGCGCGCGCCGTGCCACACGTCATTGACGCCGCAGCTCAACGTCATCCAGTCCGGCTTCTTGTCGAGCGCGTCCTTCTTCAACCGCGCCAGCATCTGGTCGGACTTGTGACCGCCGATGCCGGCAGGGATGGGCGTGACCTTCACGCCGTTGGCCTCCAGGCCCGCCACCACCAGCCGCACGTAGCCGCCGGGACTGCCCCAGCCGCCCGCCGTGATGGAGTCGCCCATGAACGCGACCTTCTGCCCGTCCTTGACGAGAATTTCCGCGCGGGCGGGGAACGAGTTTAAGGCAAGGGCGACAGCGACGGCGGACAGACGGAACAATGATTTCATAAAGTGTGCCGGTGATTACAACAGAAGCCCGGCCCAGTGCAAACCGGGAGTTAATCAATCTCAGCCTCGCGTGGTCACGGCCAAACCCCGGCTTCCCATCCCGAGTATACGTTTGTAATCTCCCCGCATGGCACGGAAGAAACCCGCTGAAGACCCGCCCGCCGCCCCGGCGAAGCCCGCCAAACCCTCCGCCCTGCTGGACACCCGCGTCATCTACTGCGGCGACAACCTCGACCAGCTTCGCAAGCTCCCGCCCACGTGCGTGGACCTCATCTACACTGACCCGCCCTTCAACTCCAACCGCAACTACGAGGTCTTCTGGGGCGAGACCAAGGAGAAGCGCGCCTTCGAGGACCGCCACGAGAGCACCCCCGCCTACATTGACAACATGCGCCCCCGTTGCGTGGAACTCGCCCGCGTCCTCCGGCCCACCGGCTCCTTCTACTACCACTGCGACTGGCACGCCTCCCACTACGTCAAGGTCATGCTCGACCAAATCTTCCGAGGGACCTGGAGTAAATGACCTACGAAGAACGAATTAATTCCCTCTTGGTTCCCACCCGTCGGGGAAATCCTCGCGTGCTGGACTTGTTTGCTGGCTGCGGTGGCCTTGCACTGGGCTTTGAAGCCCAAGGTTTCACCACGCTCGGTTTTGAACAGGATGCGGATGCTTGCGAAACGTATCGCACCAACCTCTCAGGTGAATGCAGGCAAGTTGTCTTGACCCCGGAGACTGATTTTCCCGAGGCCAAGGTCATCATCGGAGGACCGCCCTGCCAACCATTCAGCGTAGGCGGGCATCAACTCGGCTTGAAGGATTCACGGGACGGATTTCCCATCTTCATTTCCGCAGTGGAGCGCCTTCAGCCGGAAATCTGGTTGTTCGAAAACGTCCGCGGCGTCCTCTACAGCAACCGCTGGTATTTCGACCAGATTCTCAACGCCCTCAAAGCCCAAAATTACGTGGTCGAAGTTCGCTTGCTCAACGCAGTGGGCTTCGGTGTCCCGCAGAATCGTGAACGAGTCGTGGTCGTAGGTCACCGGGGGGAGTTTCGATTTCCCAAGGAAGAGGATACCCGCGTAACCGTCCGGGAAGCACTTGGGGAGTGGTTCCACGAAGCCCCGTTAGAGTCAAAGTTCCTCACGCCCAGCATGGACGAATATGTGGCGAAATATGAGCGCGCCTCCTTTTGCACTCGGCCACGCGACTTGCACCCCGACCAACCCGCCCGAACGCTGACCTGCCGCAATCTTGCGGGCGCGACCGGCGATATGCAGCGCATCCGGCTGCCGGATGGTCGGCGCCGCCGACTCCTGATTAGAGAAGCCGCCAGGCTTCAAAGCTTTCCAGATAACTTTGCGTTCTTCGGAGGTGAAACGAGCCAGTTCAATCAAATCGGAAACGCCGTGCCTCCGCTCTTCGCTTGGCATCTGGCCGGTGCAGTGCGGGCCTACCTCGACACGAAGCAAAGGTTCACCTCCTCGGAGATTCTTTATCGCAACCTTCCTGACCAATTCGCCCTCGCTTTGGAATTCAAGGAGACGCCCGAAATGAAGACACCCCAGTTTGTCACGCCCAAGGGCAAATCCCCGAAGCTCACCAAGTTATTCAACGAGGCGCTCTACCTGCTCTCGAAGCTCGGCATACCGCTCGATGACCTGAACCCCCGCCAGTTGGAGAAAATGGCGATGGCCTTTCTGGCGGTCGCCAATGTCCGACGCAGTGCGGACTGGCCCAAGGCATGCCTTCGTGCGGGCAAGGACACCTTGAAGTCACGCGACGTCATTGACTATTTGAACGAGCACTTCGGCGAGCAAATCTCCAAAGGCTCCTACGACGACATTCGGCGCAAAGACCTGAAAATGCCGGTCGTCGCCGGCATCATCATTGCCAGTGCGAACAAACCCAATGCTGCCCGGAACGACCCAACGCGCGGCTACTCACTCGCGCCCGAGTTTCTGGAAATCATTCGCCGCGTGCAGCAGCCGGGGTGGGCGGAAGAGGTGGAGGAATTCATGGCCGACCGGCCCACGCTCGCCGAACGCCTCGTGGCGGAGCGACAAATCCAGCAAGTCCCCATCAAGCTGCCGGACGGGCAAACCCTTACCTTCAGCCCCGGCGAACACAATCTCCTCCAAAAGGCCGTCATCGAACAATTCCTCCCCCGCTATGGACACGGAGCCGCCGTGCTTTACGTCGGCGACACCGCCAAGAAATTCCTGGTGCGTGACGAGCGGAAATTGAAGGCCCTCAAGTTCTTCGAGCTGGAACACGGCGAACTCCCCGACATCCTCGCCTATTCCGAAGGCAAGAATTGGTTGTATCTTATCGAGGCCGTTCACAGCTCCGGTCCCATCTCGCCACTTCGGCTCGTTGAACTTCAACGCTTGGCCAAGGACTGCACCGCCGAACTCGTGTTCGTCACGGCCTTTCTGAACCGTGACACGTTCCGCAAGTTCGCCCCGGACATCGCCTGGGAAACCGAGGTGTGGATAGCCGATGCTCCTGACCATCTGGTGCATTTCGATGGCGACAAATTTCTCGGCCCCTACAAATCGAAGTGAATGACTGCGCCCTTCGAGTTCGAGAACTGGGCCGTCATCGCCCTCGGCGGCATCAAGAACAAGGTGCAGGTGGGCGACATGGGCATTGATGGCCGCATCTTCCCGCGTCGGGGCGCGCTGGCGCGGCACCGGGGTTCACAGAATCATGCCGGCCCATGATTCTGTTGAACATGATTCTGTGCCGCCTTCCCCGCTGAACATGGGACGATGCACGCGCACGCGGCCGGCTGGACGCAACCACCATCGGGGTTGGCCCCGTTTCCCCTCGCACCCAAGGTAGCCTCGGTGACTCTCCCAGCGGGAGCGGGAGCCACGCAGGCCGCGTCACTGGCCGCCGGTGGTTCGTAGCCCGAGATTCCAGCGTCGAGTGCTTTGGGGCTGGCCGGGTGCGACCGGTCCCGACAGCGGAGTGTCGAGCTACGTTGGTCGGGTCACGCCATCGCGCGGCGATAGACCTTCTCGTATTCGTCCGTCGTGCGGTCCCATGAGAAGTCGGCGGTCATGGCGTGCTTGCGCATCTGCGTCAGCAGGTCCGGCGTGCGGTAGAGGACGTGCGCCTTGCGGATGGCTCCGGCCAGCGCGCGCGAGGTGAACTCGGTGAACTTGATGCCGTCCGCCAAGTCCTCGTTTTCCGTCAGGTCCACCACGGAGTCGTCCAGCCCGCCGGTGCGGCGCACGATGGGGATCGCGCCGTAACGCAGCGAATACATCTGGTTCAGCCCGCACGGCTCGAAGCGCGAGGGCATGAGGAAGAAGTCGCACCCGGCCTCGATGCGGTGCGAGAGCGCGTGGTCGTAGCCGATGCGCGCGATGGCCTTGGCCGGGTAGCGGCGCGAGAGGTTCTGGTAGCCGCGTTGCAGGTTCGGGTCGCCGCTGCCGAGGATGACGAACTGCATGTCCGTGGCGAGCATCTCCTCGAGCGCGGCGAGGAGGATGTCCATGCCCTTCTGGTCCGCGAGGCGCGTGACAGTGGCGAAGATCGGCACGTCGGCGCGCACCGGCAGGCCGAGTTCGCGCTGGAGGTCGGCCTTGCTCGCGGCCTTGCCGGCCATTTTGCGGAAGGAATACGGATGGCGCAGGTGCAGGTTCCGGTGCGTGTTCCACTCGTCGTAGTCCACGCCATTGAGGATGCCGACGAGCTTGCCCTGCCGGGCGCGGAGCACGGGGTCGAGGCCGCAGCCGTAGGCTTCGGTGCAAATCTCGCGGGCGTAGCGCGGGCTGACGGTGGTGAGGAAGTCGGAGTAGATGATGGCGGCCTTGAGGCAGTTCAGGTTGCCGTAGAACTCCACGCCTGCGGGCGTGAAGTAGTCGAGCGGCAGATTGGTGAAGGCAAACGCGCCGGCCATGAAGCCGCCCTGGTAGGCGAGGTTGTGGATGGTCAGCACGCTGCGCGGCGCGCGCCAGCCGGTGCGGTGCGCCTCGTGACGGAGCAGCACGGGCACCAGCCCGACCTGCCAGTCGTGGAGGTGGACGATGTCGAACGGCCCGAACGGCTGGAGGTGCGCGAGCTGGACGACGGCCTTCGAGAAGAAGGTGAAGCGCTGGGGGTTGTCGGGGTAGTCGGTGTTGTTCTCGCCGTAGAGCGCGAGGCGGTCGAAGTAACCCGGCTGGTCCACGAAATAGACCGTGAGCCGCTGGCTCAAGCGCAGCTCGAACACGCCTGCCGAGACCCGCGTGTCGCCCAGCGGCACGTCCAGCCGCAGGTCAGTGGGCTTGAGGTCCGTGAACCGGCTGCGGATGCCGCGATAGAGCGGCGTGACGATGGCGACCTCGTGACCCGCCGCCGCGAGCGCCTTGCCGAGCGCGCCGACCATGTCAGCGAGGCCGCCCGTCTTGGAGAACGGGTGAACTTCGCTGCTGGCGAGGAGGATTCTCATGAAATGCGGAATGCGGAATGCGGAGTGCGGAATGAAACGTCAGCCGGGCAGATGAACACCACCGGCTTCGACATCCTAGCGTGTATCCCCTCTCCCCCATCGGGGGAGAGGGTTAGGGTGAGGGGGCAACCATGCGAAGGAGATGGGCGTGCGGATGGTGAGAAGGCAAGCGGCGAGTTAATCTTGGACGCGCCGTTGGCTGCTGTTCGCCCTTCCCCCTCACCCCGGCCCTCTCCCCCGGTGGGGGCGAGGGAGAAGAAGCGCGCCGTGGCCGCGCGATTCGCCACCCGCCGTTCGCCATTCGTAATTCTCTTCACGCGGTGATGCGTTCGGCTCCGCGCAGATACGGGCGCAGCGGCTCCGGGATGAGCACGCTGCCATCCGCCTGCTGATACGTCTCGATGAGCGCGACGAAGAGGCGGGCGAGCGCGGTGCCGGAGCCGTTGAGCAGGTGCGGGAACTTGTTGTGCCCGTCGGCGTCCTTGTAGCGGAGGTTCATGCGGCGGGCCTGGAACTCGTCGGTGTTCGAGCAGCTCGACACTTCGAGGTAGGCGTTCTGGCCGGGTGCCCAGACTTCGATGTCGTAGGTCTTCGCGCTCGCAAAGCCCATGTCTCCGGTGCAGAGCAGCACGATGCGGTAGTGCAGGCCGAGCAGTTGCAGCACCTTCTCGGCATTCGCGAGCATCTTCTCCAGCTCGGCGTAGCCGTCCTCCTGCCGGACGACCTTCACCAGCTCGACCTTGTCGAACTGATGCACGCGGATCATCCCGCGAGTGCCGACGCCCGCCGCGCCCGCCTCCGCGCGGAAGCACGGGCTGTAGGCGCAGTAGTAAATGGGAAGCTGCGTGTGCGGCAGGATTTCCTCGCGATGGATGTTCGCGACCGGCGCTTCGGCGGTGGGGAGCAAGTAGAGCTTGCCCAGCGTGCCTTCATCCAAGCCCTCGCGCACCGCGTAGGCTTGGTTCTCGAACTTCGGGAACTGGCCGACGCCCACCATGCAGTCGCGGCTGACGATGTGCGGCGGCGCGACTTCCGTGTAGCCGTGCTGCGTGGTGTGCAGGTCGAGGAGGAACTGGATGAGCGCCCGCTCCAGCCGCGCGCCCCAGTTCGTGTAGAGCAGGAAGCCGCTGCCGGAGAGCTTCGCGCCGCGTTCGAAGTCCACGAGCTTGAGCGACGCGCAGAGGTCAACGTGCGACTTGGGCTTGAAGGCGAACTCCGGCTTCACGCCCCAGTGCTTCACCTCCGGGTTGTCGGCGCTGGACTTGCCCAACGGCACGCTGGCGTGCGGCGGGTTCGGCAGGCGGATGAGAATAGCGTCGCGCGCGGCTTCGGTTTCGGCGGCAGCTTTGTCGAGCGCGGCAATCTGGTCGCCCAGCGTGCGGGTCTCAGCCTTCTTCGCCTCCGCCTCGGCGAGCTTCTTCTGCCCCATGAGCGCGCCGATTTCCTTCGAGACCTTGTTCCGCAGCGCCTTCAAGTCCTCGACCTGCTTGAGCGCGTGCCGGCGCTGCTCGTCGAACTGGAGCACCTCGTCAATCTTCGCGTCGTCCCCGCCGTTGCGCGCCGCGAGGCGCTGCTTCACCAGCTCGGGCTGCTCCCGAATCCATTTGATGTCAATCACGCGGGAGGTTGTAGGCAAGCGGTGGCGGAGCGGCAAGGCGCGATTCACCCTTTCCCAGTCGTGCGCGCGGTGGTAGATGGGGGGGCATGAAGTTCAGCCTGCCCGTCGTGCTGGCCTTGGCGATGTTGTTGGTTTTGCCCTCGTGCAAGCGCCGCAAGGGCGATGCCGGTCCCGACAAGGTCGCCCTCCCGCTCGATCAGGCGCCACGAGCCAGTCAGCCCACGCTCACCGCCGCCGACGCCCAGGCCAGCGCCGAGGTGCTCAACGCCTACGTGAAGCAATGGAACACGCTGATGAAGCGGCCCCTGAACAACCTCGATGAACTCATCGCCAGCAAGATCCTTCCCAGCCTGCCTCCCGCGCCGCCCGGCAGGCAGTTCAAGCTCGACGTCGCGGCGCAGAAAGTCTCGCTGGTGGAGGCGGGGCAATGACCTGCCGGGCCAGCCGCACGCTTGACACTTCCACCCCCAGCCTGAAGCCTGACACTGACCTTATGAAAACGGCCGCCAAGCGCCCTGCGGGGTTCACCCTGATCGAACTGCTCGTCGTGATCGCCATCATCGCGATCCTCGCCGGCATGTTGCTGCCGGCCCTGAGCAAGGCCAAGGCGAAGGGGGACGCCATGAAATGCCTCAACAACATGCGCCAGATGGGCATTGGCTTTCAGATGTATGGCCAGGACTTCAACAGCACCATCCCTTACAACTCCTCCAGCTTTAACACCTTCTGGCACGGGCAGATTTTCCCGCTCACTGCCAACAGCGACGCCATCCGCTTCTGCCCCATCACCAAAAGTGTGAGCGCCGGCTTTGGCAACGTGAAGACCGCCTGGACCTTCATGGGCAAGTCCGGCAGCTACTGCATCAACACCTGGACGCAGCCGAACAATCCCTGGGCACCTTCGACCGGCATGCTCATCATCAACCTCGAGATGGGCAGCCGGGACACCCCGATCTTCTTCGACAGCACCTGGGTGGATGTGATGCACAGCGCCGGCCAGGGAGCGCCGGCGAACCTTCAGGGGGCGGACCGCATCGTCATTGACCGCCACTCCCGCGGCATCAACGCCACGCTGATTGACGGCAGCGCGCGGCTGGTGAAACTGCCGGACATCTGGATGCTCCCGCATCACATGGGCTACGTGGCCCCGGCCAGCGCCCCGGCGCTGCCCGGACGCTGATCCCGCCCTTTCCGCTCGACGGTCCCTCGCCCGCCCGAAACACTCCGCGCCGCTCGTGAAACCGGCGCACCTCATCCTGCTCCTGCTGTTCAACGTCTTCTGGGCCGTCTCGCTCTCGGCGATTCAGGCGCTCAAGCCGCATCTGGACTCCGGCGGCATCGCCACGCTGCGCTTCGGCGGCGCGGCGGTGAGCATGGTGCTCGTCTGGCCTTGGCTGCCGGGCGCGACGCCGCGCGGGCGCGACTTCTGGAAAGCGTCGTTGATGGGCGTGATCGTCTTCACGCTCGGCCACCGGCTGCAAGTGTGGGGCAACCTGCTCGGCTCGGCGGGCAATTCCTCCGTGCTCATGGCCGTGGAGCCGCTCCTGACGGCCGTGGCGGCGGCGGTCTTCCTCCGCGAGCACATCGCCCCGCAGCGCTGGTTCGGCTTCAGCCTCGGCATCGTCGGCGTCGCGCTGCTCAACCGCGTCTGGGCCGCCGACTTCAAGTGGGCCGGGCTGACCGCCAGCGCCGTGTTCATCGCGTCGTTCCTCAGCGAAGCCGCCTACTCGATCATGGGCAAGCCATTGATGAAGCGCGTCGGGCCGATGAAGATTCTCGCCGTGTCGCTCGTGGCCGGCACGCTGGCCAACCTCGCCATTGACGGCCCGGCCACCTTCACCGCCGCCGTGAAGCTGCCCGCGAGCGCGTGGGCATGGGTCGCCTTCCTCTCCCTCATCTGCACCAGCCTTGGCTACGGCCTCTGGCTCGTGGTCATCCGCGAGACGGACGTGAACATCACCGCCATGACCATCCTCGCGCAACCAGTCGCCGGCGTCCCCGTCGCCGTGCTCTGGCTCGGCGAACCGCTGCACGCCGGGCACCTTTGGGGCAGCCTCGCCATCGTCGTCGGCCTCGTCATCGGCCTGTATGCCAAGCCACATGACCCGTAGTCGCTGGCTTCAGCCTGCGCTTTCCGCTGTAACGGCTGTCTGTGGACCCCGTCGCGAAGCCCGACGCGCCGGGCGAGCTGCCTTGCGCCCGAACTCCAAAATGGAATTGCCGAAAGAATCGAAAGCCGCCGAAAGAAGTCGTGACGGCAACCGGGAAGGTGCGGGGGAAATTGTTCCGCCCGTGTTCGCGAAGCGCTTCTCTCCCTTTCGTTTTCTTTCGTTCCTTTCGGCCAACTTCGGAACTCGGATCGAGGCGAAGGAAAGCAAAAGGCGGACGGTTCACCCCGTCCGCCTTGGTTGCATGGTAGGGACGACCTGCGGGTCGTCCGGGCGCGCGGCAGCGCGTCCCTACCATCTCTCACGCCTTGAGCACCCCGGCTGCCGTGTCACTGCGAAGGCCGATCTCGGCGTCGTCCGACACATACACCGCCTGATACTCGCGGCGCTCGGTGGCCGCGCCGCTCAGGTTTGGGCGGTTGTCCACGTAGGGCGAGAACGTGTCCCGCGCCAGGAACGTGAACGCCGTCTCGCTCCCGCGCTTCGCATAGATGTTCACCCCGTCCGAAATGCTCTTGTTGAACCCGATGGTGATCTGCCCGTTCTGCGTGTCCTCCACCGTGAGCGTGGGCTTGGATGTGCTCAGGTCCGTCGTGTCCTCCGGGCCGATGATGCCGAGCTGCTGGCCCAGCGCGGCGGTGTAGGCCGTGTGCTCCTTGAGCCGGCGCGCCAGCGCGCGGGCGGCGGTCTTGATGGTCCGCAGCGAGGTGGCGCACGCCTCCGTGGCCGTCTTGGCGGCGTTCCGAGCCGCGACCTTGGCGTCCACCTTCGTGTGCGCCGTGCCGTTGTCGGTGGCCACCGCCGCCACCTCCGGGTCCGTCAGGCCGAAGGTCGTCTTCAAGGCCGTGACTTGGTTCTTCAGGTTGTCGTGCCAGAGCAGCCATTGGGGGTCCTGGTCCGGCATGTAGTCTTGCTTTGCCATAACTTTGGTTCTTTCAACTGTTTGCGAACGGCTGGCAGGCCACGGTGGAACGATTTTCCCGCACGGTGAAATGATTCTACCGTGCGGCGGAAACAGTCCGCCGTGCGGATAAAACCCTCGTCCGTGCGGTGCTTGGGCTTCCCCGTGCCCGGAACACAGTTCCGGGCGCCCTGAATCCTTTTCCCTGCGCGGGAAAGCAGCCCCACCGCGTGGTGGACGCCCTCACCCGCGCGGGGAGCGCCGCCGACCGTGCCCGGTTACGTGAGCCGGACGCGGGCAGACGGCTGCTCCGCGCTATGGATTTAGGAATCCAACCTCTGTCTGCTGTTCGGGTTTAGGAGTAGCGCGGCGAGCGGGGGAGGGCAAGGGGAAACTGCGGTGTGCTTACCAACACGATTTGAATCATCCTGCCGAGCAAGCTTTGCACATCAGCCGGAGGTTGATGAGTCAGGCGACAATGGTGGCACGGGTTCTTTAGGATTGGGTCCCTTCTTTTCGCTCAACATCATAGCCAAGGTTTCGATTGTTTTGAACTCCGATTCCCAGTTCTTTCGCGTTGCGTGAGTCTCTAGTGTGGTCGTCACCTGCTCGAAGATCTTGTCAACTTTCTTGGGGCCTTTAACCGATGCGTAAACCAATCGCCTAATAGTGTCGCGCCAAAATTCGAGTTCCTTGGACAAATCGGACATCCGTGCAAACAGGAGAATCCGCAGTTTCGCCGCAGAAGCCCTGACTTCTCCAAGATTTTTCTCTGCTGACTGGACCTTAGCATCGAGCTCGCGCTTATTCGCCTCAAGTCGGCCCATCACTTCCTTAAGTTCTGCACTAAACTTTTCAGACTGCTCTTTAAACTTCGAGGCTTGTTGCTTCATCCAAAGGGTGAATAGTAAAAAGAATACAGAATAGACACCGGCATTTACGGAAGCTCTTTTCAGAAGATCCCATCTAGGTCCACGAGTCTCTTCTACACTTTCAACGCTTAGATTCTTCTCGGCGGAGTTTACGATTTGAAGCGGCGCTGCGGTCTGATTAGTCGAGAGGGAGACGAGAACGCGCGTTGTGGATCTCGGGGGGATGGCTGAAATGACGAACAGCGTTGATTGAGCAGTCCCAACGAGGTTTGTGAGGCTGTCAATCTGTATCGGACCCGAAGGATTGAAGTCAGATCGCTCGACCGAACGCGGAGCGCGAATTAAGAGACCGTCGATTGGCTTTTTGCTGAAGTTGACGATGTCGACACTCGTATAAAGTTGTCCCGATAACATCATCTGTTGGCCAATCAGAATCGTCCCATTGTCTGCAGAAAGCACTTCCACCACAAAATTCACAACGAGGGTGACGAGGAAGGTGATAGCCGTGATTGATGCGGCTTGAGTTAGCTTCTTCATGGTTCAGTAAGCGGACTGGTTTCTGTAGATTACTTCCGCGCCATGCTCGGCAGCGTATGCAAGGTGCTCTGCTCGGTCAACGTGGAGGTGGCTCAACAACCCAGATGCTGGCCCACATCTACAGAGAAAGCGGACGGTTGCCCGTCCGCCTTTGCGAATCAGATGGAGAACGCGCGGCAGCGCGTCCCTGCCTCAGTAGCGGTAGTGCTCCGGCTTGACGCCCCTTGGGAAGCCGCACAGCCTCGCGCGCGTGAAGCTCGCCCCCGTCACCCGCTCCGACCTCATCCGTCGCCTGCGCGCGCTCGGTTGGGCCGGGCCTTTCTCTGGCACGAAGCATCAGCACATGGTCAAGGGAAGCGTGCAACTGACGATTCCCAATCCGCACGGGAAGAAGGAAATCGGCGTGGGTCTGCTGAAGATTTTGCTGAACGAGGCCGGGGTTTCCCGCGACGAGTGGCTCAATGCGCGGTAGCCAGCTCGGCTTCCGGCTCCTTCACGCGGGGCAGCCCCAGGCCGCGCTTGAGCGCGAGGTCCACCCAATCCGCCAGCGCCGTCTCCAAATCGGCCAGCGCGGCGCGCTTGGTCTCGCCCGTGCCCAGCAACCCGCGAAAACCGGGGATGCGCGCGACGTAGCCCTCGCCGTCGTCGAGCGCCGTCACCTCGGCGAGCTTGAGCGCCTGCCGACGGTAGGTTTCCAGAGTTTGCACGGCGGCAATGTCGGCGAATGCGCCGTTTGCTTCAAGACGGAATGTTCCGCTGGGCGCTGGAAAGCAAAAGGCGGACGGTGGCCCGTCCGCCTTTGCGGAATCAGATGGAGGACGCGCAGCAGCGCATCCCGGCCTCAGTAGCGGTAGTGCTCCGGCTTGTAGGGGCCGTCCACGGGGACGCCGAGGTAGGCGGCCTGATCCTTGGTGAGCTTGGTGAGCTTCACGCCGATCTTCCCGAGGTGCAGGCGGGCGACTTCCTCGTCGAGCTTCTTGCTGAGGCGATAGACGCCGACCTTGTAAACGTCCTTGTTCTTCCAGAGGTCGAGCTGCGCGAGCGTCTGGTTCGAGAAGGAGTTGGACATGACGAAGCTCGGGTGGCCAGTGGCGCAGCCGAGGTTCACGAGGCGGCCTTCGGCGAGCATGAAGATGCTGTGGCCGTCAGCGAAGGTGTATTGGTCCACCTGCGGCTTGATGTTCTTCCGTTTCACGCCCTTGGCGTTGTTGAGGCGGTCCACCTGGATCTCGTTGTCGAAGTGGCCGATGTTCGCGACGACGGCCTGGTCCTTCATCTTCGCCATGTGCTCCAGCGTGAGGATGTCCTTGTTGCCGGTGGTGGTGATGTAGATGTCGGCGCGGCCGAGGGTGTCCTCGATGGTGGTGACTTCGTAGCCTTCCATCGCGGCCTGGAGGGCGCAGATGGGGTCAATCTCGGTGACGATGACGCGCGCGCCCTGGCCGCGGAGGGACTGGGCGCTGCCCTTGCCGACGTCGCCGTAGCCGCAGACGACGGCGACCTTGCCGGAGATCATCACGTCCATGGCGCGGTTGAGGCCGTCCACGAGGGAGTGGCGGCAGCCGTAGAGGTTGTCGAACTTCGACTTGGTGGTGGAGTCGTTGACGTTGATGGCGGGGACGAGAAGCTTGCCCTGTTCGAGCATCTGGTAGAGGCGGTGGACGCCGGTGGTGGTCTCCTCGGAGACGCCCTTCCAGTCCTTCACGATGCCGTGCCAGTAGCCGTTGCCGCGCTTCTTGGCGATGGCCTTGAGGAGATCCTTGATGACCTTGACCTCGTGGTTGTCGGAGGGCGTGTTGACCCAGCCGTCGCCGTTTTCGAGGTCGTAGCCCTTGTGGATGAGCAGGGTGGCGTCGCCGCCGTCGTCCACGATGAGTTCGGGTCCGAGGCCGTTGCCGTGGTCGAGCGCGCGCTCGGTGCACCACCAATACTCTTCAAGGCTCTCGCCCTTCCACGCGAAGACGGGGATGCCGGCTGCCGCGATGGCGGCGGCGGCGTGGTCCTGCGTGGAGAAGATGTTGCAGCTCGCCCAGCGGACGGAGGCACCCAAGGCCGCGAGCGTCTCGATGAGGACGGCGGTCTGGATGGTCATGTGGAGCGAGCCGGTGATGCGGACGCCCTTGAGGGGCTTGTCCTTGGCGTGCTTCTCGCGGATCGCCATGAGGCCGGGCATCTCGTGCTCGGCGATGTCGAGTTCCTTGCGGCCCCAGTCGGCGAGGGTGATGTCTTTGACTTTGTAGTCGGCTTTGGTGGCGGTTTTCTTGGCCATAATTTTGTTCGGTGCGTGGTTAAAGGGTTAAAAGGGTGAAGGGTTGAAGAGGAGGCCGTTCTGACCCTTTAACTCTTCAACCCTTCAACTGAATTAGTTACTTCACGGCCTTCTGCAGCGCGCCGACCTTGTCCGTGGCTTCCCACGTCAGATCCTTGTCGCTCTTGCCGAAGTGGCCGTAGTTCGTGGTCTTGCCGTAAATCGGGCGCAGCAGCTTGAGCTGGGCGACGATGTCGGCGGGTTTGAAGCTGAAGACCTTGCAGACCGCGTTGGTGATGGCCTCGTCGGACAGGCCTTCCTTGGCCGTGCCGAAGGTGTTGACGTAAACGCTGACAGGCTCGGGATAGCCGATGGCGTAGGCGAACTGAATCTCCGCGCGCCGGGCGAGGCCGGCGGCCACGATGTTCTTCGCCACGTAGCGGCCCATGTAGGCGGCGCTGCGGTCCACCTTGGACGGGTCCTTGCCGGAGAACGCGCCGCCGCCGTGCCGGCCGAAACCGCCGTAGGTGTCCACGATGATCTTGCGGCCCGTGAGGCCGGTGTCGCCCTGCGGCCCGCCCACGACGAAGCGGCCGGTGGGATTGATGAGATAGAGCGTGTCCGGCGTGAGCAGGTTGCGGGGCAGCACCTTCTTCACGACTTCCTCGATGCAAAACTCCTCGATCTGCTTGTGCTCCACGTCGGCGGTGTGCTGCGTGGAGATGACGACGTTCGAGATGGAGACGGGCTCGTCGTTCTCATACACGACGGAGACCTGCGACTTCGCGTCGGGGCGGAGCCAGTGGACTTTGCCGCTCTTGCGGACTTGCGTGAGCTTCCGGCCCAGACGATGCGCGAACATGATCGGCGCGGGCATCAGCTCCGGCGTCTCGTCGCTGGCGTAGCCGAACATCAGGCCCTGGTCGCCCGCACCCTGCTCGGCCTTCTTCTTGCCCTTGGCGGCCTTGGCATCCACGCCCTGCGAAATGTCCGGCGACTGCTGGGTGATGATGGTGTTCACAAACACCTTGTCGGCATGAAACACGTCGTCGTCGTTCACGTAGCCGATCTCGCGGATGGCCTCGCGGGCGAGCTTCACGAAATCGAGCTTCGCGCGCGTGGTGATCTCACCGCCGACGACGGCGATGTTCGACTTCACGTAAGTCTCGCAGGCGACACGGCTGTGTTTGTCCTGCGCCAGGCAGGCGTCGAGGACGGCATCGGAGATCGTGTCCGCGACTTTGTCCGGGTGGCCTTCGCCGACGGATTCAGAGGAGAAGATGAAGCGTTTGCTCATGCGTAAAACTGCGAGTTGTCGTTTAGGACTGCCGTTGTGACAGCGGGCGAGGAAACTAGCCGCCTGCCGCTCCAAAGCAACTTTTTAATCGGGTGAGAACTGGATTCAAATGCGGACCTCGGGGTGCTAACAATTGGCCATCCTATGCCACCTCCATCTCGCTTTGTCTCGCGCTTGCTTGCCGCCTCCGTGGTCGGCCTCGCCACCCTGGGAGGCGGTCCGCGCTGCCTGATCGCCGCCGAGGCGGCCACGGAGACGGCGGTGATCGTCGAGACCCGCGACGGTTCGCGGCTGGTTGGGCGGCTCGCGTCAGATTCCCTGGAGTTCGAGTCCGAAGTGCTCGGGAAGTTGCGCCTGCCGTGGGCGCGGGTGGACGAGCTGCGCCGGGAGGGGGAGCCGCCCCGGCTGATAATGCTGACCCGCTCGGGCGACCGCTCGACGGGCGACCTGGCAGCCAAGGAACTGCGGTTGCTGACCTCGTTCGGTGAAATCTCCGTGCCGCGCGCGGAGCTGCTGATCGTGCGGCCGCAACGCGTGGTGAGCCTGTCCGGCCTGGTTCACCATTGGGCGGGGGACCGCGACGCGCGGGACTCCGCTGGCCGGGCGCACGGGGAGGTCTTGCCGGCGTTGAAGTTCTCGGCGGGCCGGTGCGGCCGCGCCTTCACGTTCACCGGCAAGGGCGAGGGCGTGCGGTTTGAGGAGGAGGTTCCGCGCTTCGGCAAGGAGGATTTCACCGTGGCGTTCTGGTTTCGGGCACCCCGGCCCCAGTTGATCCAGTATGTGATCACGAAACGCGCCGCGTGCCAGCCGGTCCCCGCGTGGGAGGTGCGCAGCGAACAGGGCGGCCAGCTGGGGTTCGCGCTCGCGACCGTTCGCCCGGAGTTCAAGTCCCTGCACTTCACCTCCCGCAGGGTGGCGGCGGATGACACCTGGCACCACGTCGTGATCACGCGCAGCGGGTCCAGGGTGGGCATCCACCTCGACGGCAAGCTCGATGCGCAGGAGGACACCGGCCTCGTGTTCGACGTCGGCAGCGACGCGCCGCTGCGACTGGGAACCGGTGTTTGCGCGGGGCAGGCCGGGACCGCGCACTTCAGCGGCCAGCTCGACGAGCTGCGGATCTTCAACCGCGCGCTCAAGGCGGACGAAGTCGAGGCGTTGTTCCAGGCGGACAAGAGCCAGTGAAGGGTCCGCCCTTGGCTTGCAGAAAAGCCGAACGCCCGGCGGCGGAAGCCACCGGGCGTTCGTGGAAGTTGCGTTCCGCCGGCGTTACACGTTGTAAATGCTCGACGAGATGTTGCCGCCGCAGCCTGTCCAGCTATGCACGACGTCAGAAACCGCTCAAAAAGCTTCTCAGGGGTTGGTATTCAGGTCGGCTGAAATCAAAGATGCCGTCGCGTGCACCGGGGCCGAGGCGCGGGTCTTCGTCGCTGCGAATGGCGAGCAGCGCACTGACGAGGCCTTTGTCGTGGCTCTTCGCCTTGAAGCCGGCCGTGGCCATGCAGTGTTTGAACCCCTCCACACACTCCTTTTGTGGTGCGTTCGCTGGGTCGCCTGCGAACGCGTTCCAGACGAGCGTTTCGATCTCGCCATTGGCCTGGCCGTCCGGGGTGATAAACAGGCCGATGCGTGGCTTGCCATTCGTCCATTGGCCGGCTTTTACAGCTTGGCCGGTGAGCTTGGAGAGGATGGCTTCGAGGGACGTCGCCGCCGCTGGGGCATCGGTATCGGCATCAGCGATCACCGCGATAGCCTGCTTCGAGGCCAGCACCAGCGGGGTGATCAGCGTTTCCAGCTTCTCCTTGAAGTGGGAATTGCCGCCGACTTCCTTGATGAACATTTTGTCGAGCTTACCCAAGTCTTCCAGCAACTCCGCGTAGAAGAGGAGGTCGCTGTATCCCTCGACGACCAGCACCCGGTCGCACTCGTGAAGCTTCGGCACCCCGGTCATAATGTTCACCGGATCTCGATGTCGCCGGCGACCGCCGCCTCAATGTGCGCTCGGTCCAACACGCGTCCATCGGTCCGGTCATCCAGTCGGAAAAGCTGGATGACGCGGAGGTCGTAGTTGGGCCGGGTGCTGAAGGCTTCGTGCGCGGCCTGCAGGCACTCGCGGCTGTGCGTGGTGGCGAACACCTGCACATCCAGCCGCTCGGCGACCTCGGCGATGCCCTTCCAGACCTGCGGCAGCACGGTGTAGTGAATGCCATTCTCGATCTCATCAACGAAGCAGACCTGCGGCTTCTGGCCGAGCAATTCGGAGAAAATGACGACGAGCCGGTAAATGCCCTGGCCAGCCTGCGCGAGAGGAACGCGTTCGCTTAGGCCCATGTCCACAACAATGAAGGGGGCCGGCTTCGGTCCAGCGGGGGTGGCGTTCTGAGAATAGTCGAGGCGGATGCTTTTGACCCGGTTATCCACAGACCTCAATAACGATTCCATCTGAGCTTCACCTTCGGTCGGTCGGACCGCCTCGGCGAACGCTTCGACCATGGCTTCAGGAGCACGATGCTGGACGGAGACGGCGCGAACCCGCAAAGCACGTAAGTGCTCGCGGAGTGTCAGAGCTTGCAAGCCTTCACCTTTCCATACAGACACTTTGCCTGATGGGGTAGGGGAACCCCCCGCATTGCGGAGCAATTCCAACCTCCATTCGCCGTCGGTGGCTTTGCAAGAAAGCTGTGCACTCGAAGAATCAGGCGCTCCATCACGAATGAGCCAACGATAGAAGCGTGGGCCTACTGAGCCGCCCGGGTTGGCGCGAAACGTGCCGGGCAAATCTTTTAACGATGAGGCGTTGGCGATGACTGAGATAGCCTCCAGCAACGAAGTCTTCCCCGTATTGTTCCGCCCCACGACGAGGTTCACCCGCCCCAGCCCGTTCAGCTTCAGGTCGGCGAAGCCGCGAAAGTTCTCAATGGAGATGTCGTTTAGCACGGCAGCTTCTTTAGAGCGTCTTTCGCGGCATTCGCCAAGCCCGGAGTTGCGCCTTACACGTTGTAAGTGCTCGACGAGATGTTGCCGCCGCGGCCGGTCCAGTTCGTGTGGAAGAACTCGCCGCGCGGCTTGTCGAGGCGCTCGTAGGTGTGCGCGCCGAAGTAGTCGCGCTGCGCCTGGAGCAGGTTCGCGGGCAGGACTGCCGAGCGATACTGGTCGAAGAAGTTGAGCGCGGTGCTGAAGGCCGGAGCCGGGATGCCGCGCAATGCCGCCGTGGAGACAATTTTCCGCCAGCCCTTCTGGCAGCGCTTGATCTCGCCGCGGAAGTAGTCGTCCAGCATCAGGTTCATCAGCTTGGGATTCTTGTCGTAGGCTTCCTTGATCTTGCCCAGGAACCGCGACCGGATGATGCAGCCGCCGCGCCACATCAGCGCGATGCCGCCGTAGTTCAGGTTCCAGCCGTATTCCTTCGCGGCCGCGCGCATGAGCATGTAGCCCTGCGCGTAGCTGACGATCTTCGAGGCGTAGAGCGCGTCGCGGATGTCGGCGATGAACTGCTTCTTGCGCTCGGGATTGGCCGCGATGCTGGTGAGGAACGGGCGCGGGCCTTTCAACTTCTTCGCCGCCTTCACGCGCTCGTCCTTCAGCGCGGAGACGCAGCGGGAATAAACGGCCTCCGCCATCAGGGTGATGGGGATGCCGAGATCCTGCGAATTGATCACCGTCCACTTGCCCGTGCCTTTCTGGCCGGCGGTGTCGAGGATCTTGTTCACGAGCGGGGAACCGTCCTCGTCCTTCTTGGCGAGGATGTCGCGGCTGATCTCAATGAGGTAGCTGTCGAGGTCGCCGAGGTTCCACTCCTTGAGCACCTCGTGCATCTCGTCGGCGCTCAGCCCGAGGCCGTGCTTCATGATGTTGTAGGCCTCGCAGATGAGCTGCATGTCGCCATACTCGATGCCGTTGTGGACCATCTTCACGTAATGGCCCGCGCCGCCCTCGCCCACCCAGTCGCAGCAGGGCGCGCCGTCGTCCACCTTCGCCGAGATGCCCTGGAAGATGGGTTTCACCGCCGGCCACGCCGAGGGGGAGCCGCCGGGCATGATGGAAGGACCGCGCCGCGCGCCTTCCTCGCCGCCGGACACGCCGGTGCCGATGTATTGAAAGCCCTTTCCTTCGAGATACTTCACGCGGCGGTCGGTGTCGCCGAAGAGGGAATTGCCGCCGTCAATCACGATGTCGCCCGCCTCAAGGTGCGGCAGGAGCGTCTCGATGAACTCGTCCACGGGCTTGCCGGCCTTGACCATGAGCATGATGCGGCGGGGGCGCTTGAGCTTGCCCATCAGCTCCGGGATGGAGTGCGCGCCGAGCACGTTGGTGCCCTTGGCCTCGTTGGCGAGGAAGTCATCCACCTTCGACGTGGTGCGGTTGTAGGCCACGACGGTGAAGCCGTGGTCGTTCATGTTGAGGATGAGATTCTGGCCCATGACGGCCAGACCAATGACTGCGATGTCGCCTGTAGGTTCCATGATGGTTGAGTCGGGTAAAACCGAGTTAGGTGGCGCAGCTTAACGAGGCGGGCGGGGGCGGCGAGATTTTTTTCGAGGGCAGGCGCGAGGCGCACCCTGGCACAGGCGGCAAGCGTGGCTCGACATTCCAATGTCGAGGCGAGGCGTCAGCGACCAGGACTCGACCCTGAAATGTCGGGCCACCCATCCCGGCTGCGCCCGCTGCGTTGGTGGCAGACGGTCAGTTCACCCGCACCAGCTCGTATTTGCGCGGCTGGGGCTTGGCGGCCTGGTAGATGCGCGCGTCGAAGTCGTCCACGGCGGCGTTGAGCTTGGCGACGCCGGTCTTGAAGTCGTTGGCGAGCCACTTCTCGAACTCGGCCTTCTTCACGTCGAGGGTGGGATCCTTTTTCGAGGCAAGCTGGGCGAGCTGGCTGCGCTTGCCCTTGAGCGAACCCCAGAGATTGCGCAGCGGGCGCGTGGCGGTGTCGTTCTTCTCCTTGTTGAGGAGCGCGACCTTGAGGGCCTGCTGGTATTGCGGGGTCTTATCGTTCTCCTGCAGCTCGACCTTGAAGCCGAGCACGGCGTCGGTCCAGGTGCCGACGCTCTGGCCGTCAATCTTCAGCTCGTATTTGCCCGGCTTGAGGCCGCGCGCGGCGAAGGACTCGTTGCTGTTGCGGTGGCCGGCGGCGGTGAGCTGGTAGCCCAGCGCGGCCTCGGGCGGCAGCACCCACGGGAGGGCGTTGCCGGTGAAGGTGAAGGCGATGCGCGCGTCGGTGGCGGAGAAGTCCGTGATCTTGCCGTTGCCGGCGGTGGCGGCGGGCTTCCCGTCCTTCGCGGCGATGACGATGCTGGACACGGGGGATTTCGGGCAGATGTCGTTGATGACCGCCGCCGCCATGACGACCTGGCCGGGCGCGTCGGGATGCACGGCGTCCTTGATGAGGGTGAAGTTCGCGTCCTTCTTGCGCTCCCGCAGCGAGAGCTGGTTGAGCGGGGAATACATGTCCACGAAGCCGAGGCCGCGCACCTGGGCCTGCTCCGCGAGCCACGCGCCGTAGAGGGCGAGGACGCCGTTGTAATAGGTGTCGCGCGGCTCGGCGGCCCGGCTGCGGAGACGCGCGGCGCGGGCGTCGTGCATGGTGGGCGTCATCGGGATGGCCGTCGCACCCAGCTTCGCAAGCTGATCGAGGAGCGTGGCCATGTCCTTCTGGTAGGTGTCGAAGATGCCCTTGTCGAAGTCGCGGTAGGAGCCGTCGTTCATGCCCAGCAGGATGGTGACATACTTGGGCTTGAAGCTGGCGACATCCTCGTCGAAGCGCGCGAGGGCGTTGCTCGCGCGATCGCCGCCGACGCCGGCGTTATGGAAGCGGAGCCTCTTGCCGGGGAAACGCGTGTAGAAGTAATCCTCGACATACTGCGTGTAGAGGCACTGGTGCGTGATGCTGTCGCCGAGGAAGACGACGGTGTCGCCGTCCTTGAGGTCCATCGTGGTGACGAGCTTCTTGAACGCAGGCGGAGCAGCGGGGGCGGCGGGCTGGTTCTGGGCGAAAGCCGGTCCGGTCAGGACGACGGCGGCGAGGAGAGAGAGGAATAGTTTGTTCATGTGTGCGGGGGAGGTTGAACCGGGGATGGAAAAATGTCCTTACGAAAAAAACGGAAAGAGCTGCTTCAGCTCCGCCTTGTCCGGCCGGCGGCCATACTCGCAAATCTCGAAGGCCTCGGCGTGCTTCACGGCGGAGCCTTTCGCGTCGCCATACCAATCCTTTAGCTCCTTGCGGAAGCGGTTGGCGATGCCTGCATAGCGCGCGCGTTGCGAGGTGCGCACGGCGGCCACGCGCGCGGGCTTGTCAGCGGGCGTCCTGGGCAGCAACGCGGCGTGGCCGAGCGCGCCACCTTCGAGGAACTGCGATTCCATCGTGGCGAGCGCGTCGAGCTTCTGCTCGATGACGGAGTCAATCGAGACGGCGATGTCGGCGGTGGAGGGGTTCGGCTTCTGGAAACGGTCGGTGTAATACATGAAGACCGGATTGCGCGTGAGCGGCGGCACGTCGGGGCAGATGAAGGGCACGCCCACCATGAACGCGGCGTCCTGCACCAGCACGCCGGTGTAGCGGTGGTCGGGGTGGTAGTCGTTCGGGCGCGGGCTGAAGACGATGTCCGCGCGCCACGCCCGGATGAGGCGGGTGATCTGGCGGCGGTTCTCCAAGTTCGGCTCCAGCTCGCCGTCGTGGATGTCCAGCACCTGCACGGTGGTGCCGAGAATCTTCGACGCGGCCTCGACCTCGCGCCTGCGGCGCAGCGCCAGCGGCCCGCCCGCCTCGCGCCAGTGGCCGATGTCACCATTGGTGACGGAGACGAGCTTCACCTGATGCCCGCGCTCGGCCCACAGCGCGCCCACGCCGCCGGCCTGCAACTCGGAGTCGTCCGGATGCGCGCCGAAGCAGATGATGCGCAGCTTGCCATCGGCGGCGGGCGCGGCGGGCAGCGCCGGGGCGGCGGCGGCGAGGGAGAGCGAGGTGAGGAAATGGCGGCGGGAGGAGGCGCTTTTCATGATGGCTTGGGAGGATTTAGCCACGGAGCCGGCGCGGAGGGAACAGGGAAAGCGACACGACCGCGCGTTCAACCGGCGGAGCGGAAGCGCGGTGAGTTAGGCAAAGCGTGCCTTCACCCAGTCCACCACCGTTTCCACCATCGGCTTGGTGAAGTCCCCGGCGAAGACGTGATTCGAGCCTTGGAGCACGACGAACTTCACGTCGCGGCCCGCGCGGATGAGGATGTCCTTCGAGTCCTGGATGGGCACCACGTCGTCCTCCTTGCCGTGGACGAGCAGCCACGGAACTTTGATCTTCGGCGCGGCATCGAGCACGGTGCCGATCTGCATGAGGTCGTCCATGTAGGCCTGCGAGAGCGGACAAGCCTCGTCGTCCCACATGCAGCCCGCGCCCGGCTTCACCGTGCCGAACTCGCGCTGCGCGAAGGCCGCCGTGCGCACCATGCCGGAGAGCGACACCAGCAGGCGGATGCGCGGATCCTGGCTGGCGCGCAGCACGCCCACTGCGCCGCCCATGCTGTGGCCGATGTAGCAGATGTTCCAGCCCGCGTAGGCGTCCAGCACGGAGCCGAGGTCGGCGACTTCCTTCGAAATGGTGGCGTCGGTGAACTGGCCGCCGGACGCGCCGTTGCCGGCGAAGGAGAAGCGCAGCGCGTTGACGCCGGCGGCGGCGAGCGCCTCGGCGAGCGTGACAATGAACGGTCGGTCCTTGTTGCCGGTCACGCCGTGGCCGAGGAGGACGAGGTTTTTCGAGTTCGCATCGCCCTGGTGGAAGGTGTGGTCAATGCGCTCGCCGTGGAAGTTTTTGATTTCGCCAAACATGGTGGGAGGAGTTTCTAGCCCCGCGCGGAGGCCGCCGCAAACGCAAAAGCGGCGCTTGCCAGAAATGAGCCGGCCGCTACTCTCCGCGCCATGACGTTTTTCAAAGCTGTCCTGGCGTGGCTGGTCATCGGAGCGATTCTGGGCGGTGGCATCTTCATGACCGTGCATCCCAAGTCGCCGTCGTGGTTGCCTTTGGCGGTCGTGGTCGTCGGCTTGGTCGCCGTCATCGGCAAGTTCGGCTGCCTCCCGCCCAGCGACGAGCATCATCACTGATTTCCCGGCGAAGTGCCGGAACGGAAGACGCGAAGGTGAAAGCCTTCGCGTTTTGCTTTTCGAGGAGGGGCTTTGCCCCGTGCCGGCGACTTGCAGTCGCCGCGTTGCGTGTTTGGACCCAACCGGCGGCGACTGGAAGTCGCCGGCACATCACTTCGCCGCCTTGTCCAAGGCTTCGAGCACGATGCCCGGCGTCAGCAGCGTCGGCAGGAGCAGCGGCTCGGCCTTCGGGTCGCGGGGATAGACCAGCACCATCGGCACGCCGGCGCGGCCGAATTTCTTCAGCTCGCTGACGATGGCGGGCGTCTCCAGCGTGTTGTCGGCGAGGAGGGCAACGGCGTTCAACTCCTTCAACTTCTTCTGGGTGGCGGCGATTTCGAGGCTGCTCTTGAGGTTTGCCTTGCAGGTGAAGCACCAGTCCGCCGTGAAGTCCACGAGCACGACGCGGCCCTCGGCGCGGGCCTTGGCCACGGCGTCGAGGCTCCACGGCTGCCAGTCAATGCCCTCGGGGCTGGACTTCGCGATGGCCCCGGCCTCGGCGGGCTTCGCGGGGTTGCGCCAGTGCAACTGGCCTTCGAGGGCGAACGCGTAGCCACCGCCCGCGAGCAGCAGGCTCAGGCCCATCGCGAGGCCGCGCCGCTCGCCGCCGCGTTGGACGAACTCGCCCCAAATCCAGACCGCCAGCGCCAGCACAACGAGGAAAAGCCCCAGCCACAACGCGCCGTCGCGCCCGAAAATCCGCGTGGAAACCCACAGCAGCCAGATGGCCGTGGCAAGCATCGGGAAACCCATCGCGTGCTTGAAGTGAACCATCCAGTTGCCGGGCTTGGGGAGGAACTTGAGCCACGCGGGCTGGAACGTGAGCAGCAGGTAGGGCAGCGCCAGCCCCGCACCGATGGCGAGGAACAGGAGCAGGATTTGCATCGGCGGCTGCGCGAACGCGAAGCCCAGCGCGGGCGCGAGCAGCGGTGCGGTGCAAGGCGTGGCCAGCGCGGTGGCGAGGACGCCGTTGAAGAACGCGCCGGTCGGGCCTTCCTTGCCGGCCAGTTCGCTCGCGGAGGTCATCGCCCCGCTGCCAAGTGAAACCTCAAACAGGCCGAACAAGTTCAGCGCCACGAGCGTGACGAGCGTGACCATGCTGACGAGGAAGACGGGGTTCTGGAACTGCATTCCCCAGCTCGCGTTCTTGCCCGCCTGTTGCACGCCGATGACCACGCCCGCGAGGACGACGAACGACGCAAGCACGCCGAGGCAGTAAACCATTCCGAGCATTCGCACGCGCGCGGGTGATTCCTTGGCCTGATTCACGAAGCCGAAAATCTTCAACGCAATCACCGGCAGCACGCACGGCATGATGTTCAGGATGAGGCCGCCGAGGAACGCGAGGAGGAGCGCGTGGCCGAATGAGGTGACTTCGCCGTTGGCCGTCGGCGGGGCAGGGGAGGGAGCTGTGGTTTGCTTGCCGGCAGCGGAGGGGGCGGCGGCTGGTGTCCCGTCACTAAGCAGCAGGTTGGCTTCGTAGCCGGTGGGGTGCGGTTCGTCCGCGCGCTCGACGAGCAATCCGAGCAGTTGCTTGGGCCAGTCGCCTTCGGTCTTCTTCACCTTCTTGCGGAGGACAACCTTGCCGCCCGCGTTGCTCACGATTTCCGTCGGGCCGGCGACTTCGAAGCCTTCGCCGCCGTAGGGGAAGAAATCGGGCTTCGGCGTGCTCGTGCTCCATTCGATGAGCAGGGGGCGCGTGTCCCCCTTGGCGGGCGCTTCCCAGCGGGCGGAGGCGACGAGGTCGGGCTTTTGAGATGGGAGGAGTTTCTGCCAGCCGGTGAACTGCGCGGCGGATGCCGAGGGCTTGGATGCGGAACTGACATTCAGTGTGGCTTTGACTGTCTGCTTCGCCGGCACGCAGGAGCCGCCAGTTTCGCATTCGAGCCAGGAAACTTTCGCGGTCAGCTCGTGGCTGCCGGCGGGCGCATTGGCGGCGAGCTTGAGCGGCACGAGCAGCACGACCTCTTTCGCGTATTCGTAGCTGGTCAGGGTGTTGGCGAAATACTTGCCGGGCACGGGCCACTGGATTTCCCCGGCGGTCACGCCTGACGGGAGTTCCCAGACGATCTTCGTGGGAAAGCCGACATCGCCGCCGTTGCGCCAGTAGGTGTGCCAGCGCGGGGCCATCGTGAGCCGCACACCCGCGAGGACGGTTTCGCCGGGCTTGGCGGCGTCCTTGTCCAGCAGGAGGTCAACCTTCGTGGCGGCGGCGCTGGCTGGGGGCGCGAACCAGCCAAGCAACCCGAGGCAGACCAGCGCAAGAAACCCGATTCGCATGACAGTATGATGACTGCGGCGCGGATTCGTTTGAAAGTTTATTGTCCGCGCCTTCGCCAGTGAGTCGGGGCGGCCGGGGAAAACTTACAGCGGCCAGTTCGTTCGCCTTTCCACTTGCCCCGCCTTGCGCACCGGAACTTAATCGGCCCACATGAAATTCGGCATCTGCAACGAAATCTTCCAGGGCTGGAAAATTGAGGACACGTTCGCCTACGCGGCGAAGGCTGGCTATGACGCGGTCGAGGTCGCGCCCTTCACCCTCTGCAATTACGTCACGGAGCTGTCCGCCGCCGAGCGCGCGCGGATCCGGGAGGCGGCGGCGCGTGCGGGCATCGCCATCTCGGGCATCCACTGGGTGCTCGTGAAAGCCGAGGGCATGCACCTCACCAGCCCGGACGAGACGGTGCGCGCGAAGACGGCGCGCTACTTCTACGACCTCGTGGACTGCTGCGCGGACTTCGGCGGGAAGATCATCGTGGTCGGCTCGCCCAAACAGCGCAACGTGCTGGAGGGCGTCGGCTACGCGCAGGCGTGGGAGTGGGCGACCAACGTCTTTCGCGACGCGGTGAAGCGCGCGGAGGACCGGGGCGTGACGATCTGCTTCGAGCCGCTCGCGCCGTCGGAGACGAACTTCATCAACACGGCGGCGGACGGCATCAAGTTCACCAGGCAGCTCGGCTCGCCGAATTTCAAGATCATCCTCGACGTGAAGGCGATGTCGTCCGAGTCCAAGGCCATCCCGCAAATCATCCGGGAAAGCCGGGGCGACTTCGCCTACTTCCACGCGAACGACGTGAACCTGAAAGGCCCCGGCTTCGGCAAGGTGGACTTCACGCCCATCGCCGCCGCGCTGAAGGAAGTCGGCTACGACGACTACGTGTCGGTGGAGGTGTTCGACTTCACGGAAGGCCCGGAGGTCATCGCGACCAAGAGCCTCGAGTATCTGAAGCGCACGTTCGCCTGAACGGCGGGGCCTGGCGAAAGCCGCTTACTCGCCGGACTTCAGCACCTCGAACTTGCTGAAGCCATCGGCGATGATGCCGAGCCGGACGCCCTTCTTCAGGTCGGCGCCCTTGAGCGCCTCCTGAAAGTCACGCAGGTCGGAGACGGGCTTGCGGTTGACCTCGGTGATGACGGTGCCGGCCTTGATGCCGCGCTTGGCGGCGGGACTGCCGGCGTCCACCTCCGTCACGACCAGACCCTCGGTTTGCTTCACCTTGTGCTCCTTCGCCAGTGCGGGGGTGAGCGGACGGATGGTGACGCCCAAGTCGTCGGCCTGAAATTCGTTCATCTTCTGGCCGCGGTTGCTGGCCACCAGGTCGGCCGGCTCGTCGGGCCATTCCTCCGGCGTGACCTTGATCTTCATCGGCTTGCCATTCCGCACCACGCTGAGGGTGACGGGGACGCCGACCTTGTTGCGGATGGAATTGCGGAGCTGCTGGACGTTGGAGACGGGGATGCCTTCGACATGGGTGATGACGTCCTCGAGCTTCAGCGCGGATTTCTCGGCGGGGCCGTTTTGCTGGATGCCGCTGACCAGGATGCCGTCGGTGACGCCCTTGATGGGCTGGGCGCGGAGTTCGGGGTCGTCCTTGAGGCCCTTGACCGCCAGCCCAAGGCGGGCGCGGATGACCTTGCCGTCCTTGATGAGGGCGTCGGAAAGTTCGCGCGCGAGGTTCGCCGGGATGGCGAAACCGATGCCGGTGCGCAGGCCCCGGATGAGGGTGTTGATGCCGATGATCTCGCCGTTGATGTTCACGAGCGGGCCGCCGCTGTTGCCGGGATTGATGCTCGCGTCGGTCTGGATGAAGTCCTGGTCCATCGGCGTCAAGGGTGAGGCGTCGGGGAGCAGGGCGCTGCGGCCCTTGGCGCTGACGTGGCCGAAGGTGACGCTGTAGTCGAGGTTGAACGGCGCGCCGATGGCGATGGCGAATTCGCCCACGCGGGTCTTGTCCGAGTCGGCGAACTTCGCGGCGGGCAGGCCCTTGGCCTCGATCTTCAGCACGGCGACATCGGAGCGCGGGTCCACGCCGCGGATGGTCGCGGGGAAGGTGCGCCCGTCCTTGAAGCGGATCTCGATCTTCTCGGCATCCTCGACGACGTGGCGGTTGGTGAGGATGTAGCCGTCCTCGCGGATGACGACGCCGCTGCCCTGGCCGTTGAACTGCGGCGGGCGCTCAGGCTGGGGTTCGGAGCGCGGCTGCTTCTTGCGCTTTTCGAACTGCTCCTCCAGTTGCCGGCGGAACTCGCGCGGCAGCATCTCAAAGAACGGGTTGCCCTCGCCATCCGAGCCGAAGCTGCGGTCCTGCTTCTGCGCCACGCGGATGACGACGACCGAGGGCGAGACCTGGTCAGCGACCTCGATGAAGGCCTGGTTCAATTGCCGCGCCAGCGCGATGGCGGCGGATTCCTTCTGGGCGGCCCGAAGCGGGGCGAGCGTCTGCGAGCCGGCGAGCGCCAGCAGGCACAGGGCGGTGGAGAAGCGGTTTGTTTTCATGCTGTCAGCTTGGAACGGAGGGCGGGGTGGTTGTTCAAAAAAATTGCCGACGGCACCGGGCGGTGGCGTGCATTGACTTGGCGTAGCATGGCCGATAGCTTTTCGCGAACAAAGAAAGCCGCGCATGCTCGAAGCCATCGAAAAACTCCTCGTTCTCCAGGACCGCGACCGCAACCTCCTCCGCACCCAGGCCGACCTGGCGTCCATCGCCCCGCAGCGGGAACGCGCCCTGACCCGTGCCAATTCCTCGCAGCAGGCGCTGGATGCCGCCAAGCTCAGGGCCAAGCAGATCGAGTCGGACAAGAAGAAGCTCGAACTCGATGTCGAGGCGCAGAAGGAACGGATTGCCAAGTATTCGCTCCAGCAGTTCCAGACCAAGAAGAACGAGGAGTATCGCGCGCTGGCCCACGAGATTGAAACTTGCAAGGGGAACATTTCGAAGCTCGAAGACCAGATCCTCGAACTCATGGAGCAGGCGGACGCGGTGACGAGGGAAGTCGCCGCCGCCATCAAGAATGCCGCCGGAGCCAGGAAGGACGTGGACGCGGAAGTGGCCGAACTGGGCAAGCGGGAGGAGAACTTCAAGGCCAAGCTCGCCGAGCTGCAGGCCAACCGCGCGGAGCTGGCCGCCGCCGTCGAGGAAGGCGCGCTGGCGCGCTACGAACGGCTGCTCAGGAGCAAGGGCGAGAATGTCATCGTCGGCATCCAGCACAGCGCGTGCGGCGGATGTCACATGAGGCTGCCGACCCAGGTGATGGTCGCCTGCCAGTCGCAGTCCGAGATCAATGCCTGCCCGCACTGCGGCCGCATCATCTACTTCACGCGGGACATGGAGCTGGCGGCGGTGGATTGAGCCGGAGGAGAAGGCGGCTTGCTGCCAGGCACTGCTTGCGCTACCGTCCCGGCGGCTTCGGAAGGGCGGAGAATCGCTCCCGGTTCGTCCGGGGGAGGAAAGTCCGAACACCGCAGGGCGCGATGCCGCGTAACTCCGGTTCAGCCGGAGATACACGCGGGCGGCCCGCTGAAAGGCGGGTTGACGGACAGTGCCACAGAAAATCAGACCGCCGCCGGACCACCGGCGGCAAGGGTGAAAAGGTGCGGTAAGAGCGCACCGCCCCAAGCGCAAGCGCGGGGGCACGGCAAACCCCATCGGGTGCAAGGCCAAATAGGGAGCCACGGCGCGGCCCGCGCCAGTTTCCGCGAAAGCGGGATGGGTTCCGGGTATTGGCTGCTGAGACAAATGATTCTCTCCGTCCGCAGGGGCGCAGACAGAATTCGGCTTACAGCCCTTCCGAAGCCATTTCTGGAGCGCGGGCCAGCGAGCCAGCACTTTGCCGCCGGAATAATTCTTTACTCCCCCCGCGCTGTTTTCCAGATTCCCGCCGCATGTCAGTTGCCACCCCAACCGGACGCACCATCCCGCCCGCCGCGCAGCCCGCCTTCGCGTTTGGCGAGTTGTCCGCCGCCGATGTCACCGCCACCATCAAGCGGTCGCAGGACTATCTCCTCAGCGTCCAGCACCCCGACGGCTACTGGGTCGGCGAGCTGATCGTGGACGTGACGCTGGTCTCCGACATGGTCGCCTATCACCACTGGTCGGACACCGTTGATCCCGAGTGGCAGCGCCGCGCGGTGAACCACATCTTCGAGCGCCAGCTCGACGACGGCGGCTGGAACATCTATCCGCACGGCCCGTCTGAGGTGAACGCCACCATCAAGGCCTACCTCGCGCTCAAGCTCGCGGGTGTGTCCGTCACCGATCCGCGCATGCTCAAGGCCCGTGAGATGGCCCGCAACCTCGGTGGCGTGCCGCGGATGAACACCTTCTCGAAGCTCTACCTCGCGCTCATCGGGCTGGTGGGCTGGAACCACGTTCCTTCCATCCCCTGCGAGGTGCTGCTCATCGGCAAGTGGTTCCACGTCAACTTCTGGGACATGAGCAACTGGTCGCGCGCGATGCTCGTGCCGCTGGCCATCATCAATCACTTCCGCCCCACGCGCCCGCTCAAGAACGGCGTGACGCTCGACGAACTTTACCCCAACGGGAAGTGGGAGCTGGACGAGGCGCTGCGCCCGCGTTACTTCGACTTCGGACTGCGCAACGGCTTCCTCTGGCTTGACCGCCTGCACAAACTCGCCGAGTGGGTGGCGCGCAAGAGCGTCCACCCCTTCCGCAAGCGCGCGCTCAGGAAGTGCGAGCAGTGGATGCTGGAGCGCTTCGAGGGCAGCGACGGTTTGGCCGCCATCTTCCCCGCGATGCTCAACAGCGTCATCGCACTCGAAGTGCTGGGCTACCAACGCGACCATCCCGTATTCGCCCGCGAATACAAGGAGCTGAAGCGGCTCGAACACCACACCACCGACTCGATGCGCATCGAGCCGTGCTTCTCGCCGGTCTGGGACACGGCCATCGTCAGCATTGCCATGCGCGAGTCCGGCGTGCCCGCCGAGCACCCGCGCATGAAGCAAGCGGCGAGCTGGCTCATGGACCGCGAGATTCGCTTTCGCGGCGACTGGTATCACAAGAACCCCGTCTCCGTGGAGCCGAGCGGCTGGGTCTTCGAGTTCAACAACAAGTGGAACCCCGACGTGGACGACACCGCGATGGTGCTGCTCGCGCTGCGGCAGATTGCCACGGACAACCCGAAGCGCCGCGACGAGTGCTTCAAGCGCGGCTACAAGTGGATGCTGGCCTTCCAGTGCAAGGACGGCGGCTGGGCGGCCTTCGACAAGGATTGCACCAAGAGCATTTTGGAGAAAGTCCCCTTCGCCGACCACAACGCCATGCTCGATCCCGAGTGCGTGGACATCACCGCGCGCATTCTTGAAGTCATGGGTCTCGAAGGCGTGCGGAAGGACAACCCGCAGGTCAAACGCGGCCTGGCCTTCATGAAGAAGTTGCAGGAGGAGGACGGCAGTTTCTACGGTCGCTGGGGCGTGAACTACATCTACGGCACCTGGCAAGTCCTGCGCGGCCTGAAGGCGCTCGACTACGACCTGACCGAGCCGTGGCTCCTCCACGCCCGCGAGTGGCTCCTCAGCGTGCAGCATGAGGACGGCGGCTGGGGCGAGCGCTGCAACACCTACGACGACCCCGTCCACAAGGGCCGTGGCCCGAGCACCGCCTCGCAGACCGCGTGGGCCGTCATGGGTCTCTGCACCTTCGGCGACCCGGAACTGCCCGCGCTCAAGCGCGGCATCGAGTTCCTCTGCGGCACGCAGAACCGCGACGGCTCGTGGTCCGAGGACGAAATCACCGGCACCGGTTTCCCGTGCGTGTTCTACCTCAAATACGACATGTATCGGAACTCCTGGCCGCTGCTGGCGCTGGCGACTTACCGCAAGCTGGTGGAAGCGAAGGCCGCGACCCACGGGCATCCCTCCGCGCGCTGAACATGAGCAGCTCGCCCGAGCGTCCGGTCCTCGTCTGCTTCGCGGTGAAGGAGGAGGCCGCGCCGTTCCGCCGTGCGCTGCCACCCAACGTCACCATCCTCGTCACTGGCATGGGAGCTGCCGCCGCCGAGCGTGCGGTGAAGGCCCGGCTTGCCGAGCGTGATTGGAGCCTTGTGCTCACCTGCGGCTTCGCCGGCGGACTCAATCCCGTCCTCCCCATCGGGCTGGTGCTGGCGGACACGGACGAGGGATTTCCCCTGCGCCAGGCCTTGTTCGACGCCGGCGCGCAGCCCGGCAGTTTTCACTGCGCGGAGCAGGTGGCGGTGACGGCCTTTGAGAAGACGATGTTGCGGGAGCGCACCGGCGTGGACGCGGTCGAGATGGAATCCGGCGTCATCCGCCAGTTGTGCCGCGAGCGCGGCATCCCGAGCGCGACCGTGCGGGTCATCTCGGACACCGCGCAGGAGGATCTGCCGCTGGACTTCAACGCGCTGGTGAACGCGGACGGCAAGTTGAACCTCGGCAAGCTCGCGCGAACCGTTCTCCGCCGCCCGCGCAAGATTCCCGCGCTGATCGCCCTCGGACGACATTCCAAGCTCGCCGCCCGACGGCTGGCCGCCGTGCTCCGCGCGGTGCTAACGCGTTGAACTGGCGGAGGGTTGGGCTTCCGCCGGCTTCCGCTCGCTCTCCTTGGCCTTCTCGGTCCAGGTGATGAGGCCCGCGCCAAGCATGATAAGGAGCACGCCCAGCCAGCGCATCGGGGGGATTTCCTCCTGGAGCAGGAACTTCGCGGTGAGGGTCGTCAGCACAAAGCCCATCGCGGTCAGCGGCCAGATGAAGCTCACGTCGCTGCGCGAGAGGAGCACGAGCAGGGCGACGAAGAAGGCGGCCTCCAGCGCGACGCCCAGCAGGATGCTGGGGTTGGTCCCGCCGGCCTTGACGATGCGCCAGATTTCCGCCGCGTTGACCTGCCTGACCTCGCCGATCTGCTTGAGGCCCTTGCTGAGAAAGACGACGCCGATGGCCTCGCACACGAGGCCGGCGATGAGGATGGCGAGGATTTTGGTCATGGGGCGTGGGGCGTGGGGCGTGGGGCGTGAGGAGTCACAAGGCCCGTGCCGGCGGTTTGCAACCGCCGTTTGTGGTGCGTGAGCAGGAACGCATCCGAAGTTATCGGGCTCCCGGCGGCGGTTACAGACCGCCGGCACATCACGCACCACGCACCACGCACCACGGAGTTCACAAGTCTTGGTAGCGGATCAGTTCGATGCCCTGCTCCGCCACCAGCGCCTTCACGCGCGGGCTGACGAGGGCGTCGAATTCGTGGCGAAACTCGTCGAGCGACGGGTGCGAGTAAAGCTCGGAGTCGCCCCGGGGTAGGGCAGGGAGCAGCTTCGTGATGAACGCCTCGTCCACGCGGGCGTTTTGCAGCAGGCCGAAGACGTGGTCGGTGAAGCGGATGTCGGAGCGCGCGAGGATGCGCCGGGCACGGGCCGAGAGCCGGTGGAAAATGAAGGCGTGGCTGGCGCGGTAGAACCAGTGGCCGCGCGCGAGGCGGCGGTTCAGCGCGTAGGGGTCATCGGTGATGCGGAGGCGGCGGATGCCCCACTCCAGGTGGCGCGAGGCGAGCAGCTCGAACACGGTCGGATGCAGGTGCAGGTTCAGGTGGCCGTTGACGTGGTCGAGCGGCAGGCCGGTGGCCTTGAACTTGGCGAACTGCGCGGCGATTTCCCGCGCAAGCTGGAGGCGCAGGCCCCGGTTGAAGAAGTAGCGGGTGCCGGCGGTGACGGGGGAACCGCTGAACTCGCCGAGTGGATTGACGAGGTCGGGGATTTCCATGCGTCCGCAGGTGGCCTTGCCGCAGACGAGGGTGAGATGCAGCCCGACGCCGAGGGCGGGGTTTTGCTTCGCGAGTTCGACGGCCTCGTCGAAGGCGTCGCCGTTCACCATCAGGCTGGCGGTGGTGAGGATGCCCTCGCGGTGCGCGCGGATGACGGCCTGGTTGATGGAGCGCGAGCGGCCGAAGTCGTCGGCATTGACGATGAGGCGGCGGGTGGTGGCGGGAGAGCTGCGATGGTGGTTCGACGACGGGTTGCCAAGGCGTTCTCCCTCTCCCCGGCCCTCTCCCGCTGGGAGAGGGAGAGTCGCAGTCCGCGACGGGCTGGCGGGGGCGCGCTTGGAACGAAGGCGCGCGTCCGTGGCCGTTCCCTCTCCCAGCGGGAGAGCGCGTCGCCTGGGTTTGAAGCTGGCGAGGTCGGCGGTGTCCGTGGCTGGCGTCTGGCGCAACGGCAAATCCGCCACGCCGCGTGGGACGCGACGGGTTGGGCTTGCGGGGGCGGGGGCTTGCTCAGACGCCATAGTTCGGCGCCAGTGCGCCGGTGGCGGAGCGATACCATGTGCGCAGGATGAGCGCGAGCTTTTGCAGCTTGTGGAGCTTCGTGGGCGTCGGTGACAGCACGGGGAAGTCCCCCTGTTCCAGTTTGCGCAGGAGCCGCCAATAGACCGCGCCCATCAGCTCGGCGGCGACCATCGCCTTGCGGTCCTCCGGCGGCAGGGTGGCGCGGGCGCGGGCGTAGTGGTGCCGGGCGCGGTGCGCCGTGGCTTGGGCGAGCGAGCGAAAGCGTGGGCTGAACTCACCCCGGAGGATTTCCGCCTCGGTGACTTCGTGGCGCTTCAGCTCGGCGAGCGGGAGGTAGATGCGGCCGCGCGCGGCGTCGTTGCCCACGTCGCGGAGGATGTTGGTGAGCTGGAGCGCCTGGCCGAGGTGGACGGCGTAGTCGCGGCAGCCGGGGTTGGTGTGGCCGAAGATCTCGATGCTCAGGAGGCCGACGACCGAGGCGACGCGGTAGCAGTATTGTTCCAGGTGTTCCCACGTTTCGTAGCGGGTGACATCAAGGTCCATCTCCACGCCGCGAATGAGGTCGTCGAACAGCGCGAAGGGCATCCGGTGCGTGACAATGAACGGCTGCAACTCGCGGTTGACCGGGAATTGTGGCGGGCCGCCTTCGCACGCGGTGCGGATGTCCGTGCGCCATTCCGCGAGTCGCGCGCGGCGCTGTTCCACCGGCACGGTCTCCTCGTCAGCCACGTCGTCCACCTCGCGGCAGAAGGCGTAGAGCGCGCTCATGCCGGCGCGCTTGGCCTTGGGCAGCATGATGAACGCAAGCGCGAGGTTCGAGGCGCTGCGCTGGGTGATCTGCGCGCTGACGGGCGGAGTCATCGGAAGTGGGGAACACGGAATGCGGAATGCGGAATGCGCGGCACCGCGTGCGCCACCGTTGGGGAAGCATTCATGGGGTGCGGCGCGGGGGCGGGAGGCCGTTGGTTTCCGCGAGCGTCGGGTTGCGCGGGAGGTGGATCTTGCGCTTGCGCCGCCGGCGTCGTGAGAAGGCGAGGAGCAGCACCAGCGGAGCCACGACGAGCAGCGCGGCGAGCAGGATGGGGGTGGATTGTCCGCCGGGAACGCTCCCGGCACCGGGGGCCGGCCCGCCTGGCGGCGGGAGGTCCGGGGGCAGCACCTCCGCCGCGAACAAGGTGGGGAGCCGCGTGGCCGTGGCGCTCATTTCTCCAACGTGTCGGTGTCGCCGTCGGGGCTGGCGTCGGTGCTGAGGTTGAGGCGCTGCATCCGATAGCGCAGGGCGTGGCGCGTGACCTTGAGGCGCTCCGCCGTCTTGTTGATGCTGAAATGGTTCCGCTCCAGCGCGGCGAGGATGAGCTGCCGCTCGAAGTCGGACAACGCCTCGTCGAGCGAGTCGGGGATGGGCGTGACCGGGCCGTTGCTCTTGCGGAGCTTGGTCTCCAGCTCGAAGTCCGGCAGGTGCCCGGGCTGCACCTGCGGGCCGGGCGCGAGGATGACGGCGCGCTCGATGACGTTGCGCAGCTCGCGGACGTTGCCGGGCCAGTGGTGGGACATCAGCTTGGCGGCGGCGGACTTGGCGAGGGTCATCACCGGCTTGCCCAGGGAGCCGCAGAACTGCCGCAGGAAATGCTCGGCCAGCAGGCACACGTCCTGGCCGCGCTCGCGCAAGGGCGGCGGGCGGAACTGCACGACGTTCAGGCGGTGGTAGAGATCCTCGCGGAACTGGTTCTCGCGGATGGCCTGGATGATGTCGCGGTTGGTGGCGGCCAGGAGGCGGACGTTGACGCGGAGCTCCTCGTTGCCCCCGACGCGGGTGAAGGAGCCGTCCTCCAGAAAGCGCAGGAGCTTGGCCTGCAGGGAGCGGCTCATGTCGCCGATCTCGTCGAGGAAGATGGTGCCGCCATCCGCCTCCTCGACGCGGCCGGGCTTCTGCTTGAGCGCGCCGGTGAACGCGCCCTTCTCGTGGCCGAACAGCTCGCTCTCCAGCAGCGTCTCGGGGATCGCGGCGCAGTTGATGCGGACGTAGTTCTTCCGGGCGCGGTGGCTCAGGCTGTGCAGCGCCCCGGCGACCAGTTCCTTGCCCGTGCCGCTCTCGCCGAGGATGAGCACGGTGGCGTTGGTGGGGGCGACGGTTTTGATCAGCTCCTTCTGCTCCTTCATCTTCGGGGACTCGCCGATGATGTTTTCGAGCCGGTAGCTGTCGGTGACGCGCTCGCGGAGGGTGGCGTTTTCGGTGAGGAGCCGGTGGCGCTCGGCGCAGCGGCTGACGTGCAGGATGAGCTCCTCGGGCGCGAAGGGCTTGGGCAGGTAGTCGGACGCGCCGGCCTTGATGGCCTCCGCCGCCAGCTTGGGCGTGGCGTAGGCGGTGATCATCAGCATGGGCAGCTCCGGCCAGCGCTTCTTGACCCGCGCGAGCAGCTCGTAGCCGCTGAGCCCGCCGAGGTGCGCGTCGGTGATGAGCAGGAGGAACTCGCGCTTCTCCAGCAACTGCTCGGCCTGCTCGGCGGATTCGACCGCCTCGGTCGGGAAACCCTCGTCCCCCAGCATCGCCGCGAGCGAGAGGCGCATGTTCTTTTCGTCGTCCACCAGGAGGATCGGCGGCAGCGGCTGGCTCATGCGGCGGTGGTCATGGTTGTCTTGGCCGGATAGCGTAGCGTGAACGTGGTGCCCTTTCCAAGCGTGGATTCCACCGCGACCTTGCCGCCGTAAATCTCCGTGTTGTGCCGCACGATGGCCAGGCCCAGGCCGGTGCCTTTCTCCTTGGTGGAGAAATACGGCTCGAAGATGTGCTCGCGCTGGTATTCCGGGATGCCCGGGCCGTCGTCGGCGAGGGTGACGACCACGGCCCCGTCGTCGTCGAGCGCGGCGCTGATCTCGATCCGCCCCTTGGAGTTCATCGCGTCGCGCGCGTTGGTGAGCAGGTTGACCAGGGCCTCGCCCAGGTGGGCGCGCTGCATCAGCAGCGGCGGCAGGGACTCCTGACAGGCGAGCTTGACCTGCACCTCATGCTGGAGCGCGGGCGGAAAGACCCGCTGGAGCGCCCGCTCAATCTCCTCGGGCACCTCGATCCGCTCGACGCGGCCTTCCGCCAGTTGCGCGTAGCCCATCAGCTCCGTCAGGATGCGGTCGGAGCGCCCGACCTCCTCGCGGATCATCTCGACCTGCTGGAGCGCGGCGGGTTTGGCGTCCCCGAGCGATTTCTGGAGGCTGAACGCCGCGTTGTTGATGATGGCCAGCGGGTTCTTCAACTGGTGCGCGATCTCCGCCGCCAGCCGCCCGGTGGAGCGCAACTGCTCCTGCCGGATGGCAAACTCCTGCGCCTCCGCCTGCGCCTGCAGTTGCAGGTCGGCGAGGACGTTGATCCCGTAACAGCAAAGGGCGAGCAGCAGCAGGAGCAGCACGCGGCTGAAGAGCGCCTGGGCGGCCTTCCCCTGGGACAGGCTGGAGGCCGCCAGGATCATCGCGCGGCCCAAATCCGTCGGCTCATCGTCGGTGTGCGCCCGCCGGGCCTGATTGGCGGCCGGCTTCGCCGTGTCCGGGGCGGCCGGGGCTGGTTCCGCCGTCCGCAGGCGCGGTGGGCGGCTGGCCCCGGGCACCGCCGTCAGCATCTGGGTTTCCACCTGGTCTTGCGCTGACTTCAGCTCCTGCATCGTCAGGTCGAGCATTCCGGCGAAGAGGTAGCAAAGGATGATGAACAGGTTGACCGCGATTTGCAGCCGCACGCGGGTGATGCTGACCGCGTTGCGGATCACCAGCACGAGGAACACCCAGTAGATGGCGCTCTCCAGCCCGCCCGTGATCACGATCAGCAGCGCCACAAACGTGCCGTCCACGATGTTCAACACGAACACGCCCCATTGCACCAGGGCCACCGGCAGGTAGTCCATCGCCAGCAGCATGGCGCCGATGAGCACGTTGGCCGCGACGTAGGCGCGGAACGCCCCGCGCACGGTCTCGAGGCCCAGCTCGCCCATGGTCGAGACGCCCTCCAGCCAGTCCGACAGGAAGACATACGCCAGCACCCCCAGCACGATCACCTTGATGGTGAGGCACACGTCGCGCTCCATGAAGCGGATGCGGTCGGCCTGCTGTTCCGGCGAAACCTCCGGGGCCTTGAACAGGCTCGCGAGCCACTTCATCTGGGGATTGCGAACCTGCATGGGCTAGCTCCGGTCCAGCCGCTTCACCACCTCGGCCACGATGCCCGCCACGTCCCACAACCGCCCCAGGCCCTCGTAGCCGCACGACAGCATTCCCGCTTCCGGCCCGATGAACTTCGCGCCGCGCTGCTGGAGCGTGCGGACGTTGGCCTGCGTCGCCGGGTGCGACCACATCTTGCCGTTCATCGCGGGGGCGAGGAGCAGCTTCGCCTTCGGGTTCAAGGCCAGCGCGATGCACGTCAATGCGTCGTCCGCGAGTCCGTGCGCGAGCTTCGCGAGGCAGTTCGCCGTGGCTGGGGCGATGAGCAGCAGGTCCGCCTCGTCCGCCAGCCGGATGTGCGTGGGCTGCCAGCCTTCCTCTTCGTCATACAAGTCCGTCACCACCGCGTGCCGCGAGAGGGTCTTGAAGGGCAGGGGAGTGATGAACTTCTGCGCGTCGGCGGTCATCACCACGCGCACGGCGCAGCCGGCCTTCACGAGCTGGCTGCACAGGTCCGCCGCCTTGTAGGCCGCGATGGAGCCGGTGACGCCGAGGATGACGACCGGCGGGCGGGCGCGGGCGGAGGTGCGCTGGCTTGCCTTGCTCATGCTTGAAACGTGCTTCGGGTTGCGGGTTGCGTGTCAGAAATGAGCACCGTTGTCGTCCCCACGCAACACGCAACACGCAGCACGCCAGCCGGCAGGATTTGAAGCGCCTTCATCGCCCTCACACCTCCGGGGCCGTTGACCGCGCCTGCCGCATCTTCTCCGCGTCGTAAATCGCCTGCATCCGCCGCACGTCCTCGCGGACGCTCGTGCTGATGAGCAGGTAGTCGAAGTGCTTCCACTGCGCGATCTCCTGCTTCGCCACCGCCAGCCGCCGCTTGATGGCGTCGGGCGCGTCCTTGCCGCGCTTCTTGAGCCGCTGCTCCAGCACCGCCAGCGATTCCGGCGTGAGGAAGACTTCGACCAGCGCCCGATCCAGTTCGCTCTCCTGCTCCGCCTGGGCGCGGATGGCCGCCGCGCCCTGCACGTCCACCGCCAGCAGCACGTCCTTGCCCGCGCGCAGCTTGCCCAGCACCTCGGACTTCAGCGTCCCGTAGCTGTTGCCGTAAACCGTCGCGTGTTCGAGAAAGTTCCCCGCCTGCACGCGCTTGAGGAAATCCTCCGCCGTCAGGAAGTAGTAATCCACGCCGTCCTTCTCGCCGTCGCGCGGCGCGCGCGTCGTGCAGGTCACCGCCCGGCTCATGTTCGGATTGTCCCGCAACATCTGCTCGCACAACGTCGTCTTGCCGCCGCCGGATGGGGCGGACAGCACAATCAACAAGGTGTTGTTCTTCTGGCTCATCGGGCGGGGAATTGCGGAATGCGGAATGCGGAATGCGGAATGCCTGCCCACGCGGCCACGGCTCGCGAACCTGTCACCCGCCACTTGTCACATGTCACTTTCATCATTCCACGTTCTGCACCTGCTCGCGGAAGCGCTCCAGCTCCGCCTTCACCTGCACCACTTCGCGCGAGATCACCGCGTCCTGCGCCTTGGAGCCGATGGTGTTGATCTCGCGGTTCATCTCCTGCGACAGAAAATCCAGCGTGCGTCCGACCGGCTCCTTCGCCTTCAGGCAGTCGGCAAACTGTTTGAAATGGCTTTGCAGCCGCGTCAGCTCCTCCGTGATGTCCGAGCGGTCGGCGAAGAGCACGACTTCCTTCAACATCCGCTCGTCATCCGCCGCGATGCCTTCCAAGCCCGCCTGCTTGATGCGTTCCAGCAGCCGCGCGCGGAACTGCACCTGCACCAACGGAGCCTGCGTTCCGATGCGCCCCGCCGCTGCGCGAATCAGCTCGATGCGCGCCGCCAGGTCCTGTGCCAGATGCTCGCCCTCGCGCTCGCGCATCTTCACCAGCGCGTCCAGCCCCTGCTGCAAGGCCGCCTGCACCGCCGGCCAGAAACTCTCCGCGTCCGTTGCGTCCTCGTCCGCTTCCAGCACGCCGGGAGCGCGCATCAAAGCCTCCAACGTCACGCCGCCGGTAAGTCTCAATTCCGTCGCCAGCTTGTGAAACTCCGCCGCATACGCCTTGGCCAGCGCCGTGTTGATCTGCGCGGTGGCCCCGGCGTCCGCGCCCTCGTGGACGGCCACGCGCACGTTGAGCCGGCCACGCGAGATGCGCTTGTTGATTTCGTCGCGCACCTGCGCTTCGAGCGGTTCGAGGTCGCGGGGCAGGTTCAGCGTGATTTCCCCGGACTTCCGGTTCACCGAACTAAGCTCCACCGTGACCTTGAAACCGTCCCGCGCGCACTCGCCGCGACCGTATCCCGTCATGGACTTCATGTGGCGCGGACTATGCGGAATCGCGGCAGGCCGGGCGATTTCTTTTTTGCTGGAAGCGATGCGGTCCACACGAATTGAGGGCGGAACACGAATGAAGAGAATACTCTTCGTGTTCCGCCCTCAATTCGTGTGGCGCTCCTCGTCGTGCTTTCCGCCTACTTCAGCGTGCTCAGATACTCCACTAAATCCCGCAGCTCCCGCCGCGTCATCAGCTTGTCCACGCCCTCGGGCATCGCGGACAGGGTGCGGATGCGTTTCTCGATGTCGGCTATCTTCAACGTCAGCTTGCCGTCCTCCGGCGAGTCCAGGACCAGTTCGGTCGCCGTTTCGGATTTCACGAGGCCGGCATGATTCACGCCGCCCTTCAACACGATGGTCGCGTTCTCGAAGCCGGCGGCGATGGTTGAGTTCGGCAGGACGATGCTTTCCAAAAGCTGCTCGCGCGTGAGCCGTTTGCCGACGCCCGCGAGGTCCGGGCCGACGATGCCGCCGTTGCCGCGCACGGCGTGGCAGCGGAGGCATTGCGCGCCGGCGTGTTCGTTGAAGACGCGCTTGCCCTCGGCCGCGTCGCCACCGGCGAGGGCGGGGCGGTAGGCTCCAAGTAGGTCAGGCGTCCCGCCTGACTTTCCATCTTTGTCTTTCGCGGACGGGCCGACCGCTGGCGCGGGAGCTGAAACAATGGATGACAGGCGGGACGCCTGTCCTACTTGAGCGGCGAGCGCCGGGCGCTTCGCGGCGGCTTCGAGGAGTTCGAGGTGCAGCTCGGGAGAAAGTTTCTTGTCCGCAAGCAAGGCGAGTTGCGCGGACAGCACGGCGTCCGCGACGGGACCGGGCAGGTCGCCGAGCGCGGTGATCGCAGCCTGTTGAAGGCGGGTGTCTTTCTCCGTGGCAAGGATGCGCTCCAGCAAGGGAACAGCGGTCGTCGGATTGCCGGCGGCGGCGAGCTTCACGGCCTCGCGACGGACGAGCGAGTTCGTGTCCGAGAGCGCGAGCGTGACCGAATCGGAGAGCAGCACGGACAGCCCGGCCCCTCCGGCCCCCTCGCCCTGCGAGGCACGAGCGGGGAGAGGGTTGGGGAGAGGGGAGCCTTGCTTTGCAGCGGGACGCCCCTCCTCTCCCCGGCCCTCTCCTCCGCTCCGCAGAGGAGAGGGAGAAGACGCGCGCGTGCCATTGCCGCTGAGTTGTCCGAGCGCGCGCAGCGCGGCGACGCGCACGGGCGCGGGCTGCGAAGACGCTTTGACCAGCGCGGCGAGTTGCGGGGCGGCTTCGGTGAGGGCGAGCTTCTCCACGGCGGCAATGGCGGCAAGGACGGTGTTGGTGCCGGGTGAGTTCAGCGCGTGAACGAAGAGCGGCGCAGGTAGCTCGACATTCCGATGTCGAGTCGCTGCGGTGTCGGTGCCGAAGGTCACGACATTGGAATGTCGTGCTACGAGGGCGGCGCGGGCGGCGGTGGCGTTGCGGGGTGGAAGGGGACGCCAGAGGCCGCAGACGCGGTCGAACCAGCCGGGCCAGTTCTCCGGGTTCACCAGCGGTGTGGAGCCGTGGCCGTCCACGCTGGCGATTTTGGCCGGGACGTTCCCGGGCGTGGCGGGCTGGATTTCCCACGCGCTGAGGAGGAAGAGCGCTTCGGCGCGGAGGGCGTCCCCAAGTAGGTCAGGCGTCCCGCCTGACATTCTAGCTGGCTCTTTGGTTACCGACCCGACCGCTGGCGCGGGAACTGGAACAATGGATGACAGGCTGGAAGCCTGTCCTACTTGGGCGGCGAACTCGGCGAGGGCTTGCGCGTTCGTGGCGTGGCCGAGGCGGTAGTGGGCGTTCAAGGCGCGCAACAGCAGCGATTCATGGTAGGGCCGACCTGCTGGTCGGCCTTGGTCGTCGGGCGCGCCGGGGAGGACGCGCGGCAGCGCGTCCCTACCGGACGGCAGGAGCGCGGCGAGGGCGGGGTAGGCGGGGGCGATGCCGGCGTCGTTGATGGCGCGGGCGGCTTCGAGGACGAGGTGCGGGTCGGGGTCGCGGAGGAACTGGGCGATTTCCGGGCGCATCAACCGTTGCATGCACAGCATCGCCGCCCGACGCACGGCGGGCGACTCGTCCCGCGCAGCGCGCTGGATGGCGTCGAAGTCGCCGATGCCGAGCAAAGCCATCATGCCGGCGTGGCTGAGGTAGGGGTCGGCGTTAGTGTGGAGAAAGCGGAGAACATCCGGTATTACTACTGGCTTTGGGTATCGCCGCAATGTCATCGCAGCTTCAAATCGAACATTCGCAGACGAGTCCGTTAGCCGGTTCGCGAGTTTCAGCTCGTTTCGTTGCTCGTCTTGCGGGAGCCACCAACGGTCGTTGAAGGCCAAGAGCTTTGCTGCCAGAGCGCGGATTTCAGACCGCTGGTCTTTGAGGAGCGCTGCCATTATCGAAGCGATTGGCTTGGCTGTGACCATCGGAGTGTAGTAGCCACCTTCGGGGTGAGGGTTGATTGCGAGCCGCCGCTTTATCTCATCAAGCGCCTTGCGGTTCTCAATCAGGAGGTGATTGCCCAGCGCGTTGAAGGCCCACATCCCGCCTTGAAGCGACTGCGAGTCGAGTCCGTTGGCAGTTATCCAACTGGCTTCGACATAATCGTAGTCGAGCTTTGGTCCCAAGCGGGTTTGAGCTTCTTCTCGGACCCACTTGTTCGCGTGTCCGAGTAAGCGTGAAAGTTCTCTGTTGGTCAGGCTGTCAAAGCCGCCATGAAGCAACCGCTTCACTTCCGCCAACTTCGCGCTGCCCGCTTGCGCCGGGTCGCTCACGCGGTAGAGGCGGCCTTTCTCCGGCTGGCCCCAGCCTTCCACCCAGTCGCTGACGTAGAGCGCGCCGTCGGGGCCGAAGGCGCAGTGCGTGGGCAGGAGGTTCCAGAGGAATTTCTCGCGGGCGGCCAGCTCGAAGCTCGCGCCGCGCGGCTTGAGGCTCAGGCTCCACACGCCGCCGGGGAAGTCGCAGATGAAGAAGTGGTTCGTGTAGCGGTCGGGCAGGCCGATGCCGGGATAGAAGGCGAAGCCGGCGGGGCCTTGAGCGGCCTCGCCGCTGGTGGGCAGGATGTCGCTCGCGCCGCCGCGCCAGAGGCCCTCGGTGACCCACGGGCCAAAATTTTTCATGTGCTGGTAGCTGATGCGCCAGCCGTAGTCGCCGCCCTCGACGAGGTGGAGCAGGCGGCACTTGTCGGGACCGGCGGTGTCGTTGTCCACGGTGAAGAGGTTGCCGAGCGCGTCGAAGGCGAGGCCCTGCGGGTTGCGCAGGCCGATGCAGAAGACTTCCAGCTCGGAGCCGTCCGGCTGGCAGCGGAAGACCGCGCCGGTGTCGGGCGCGATGCGGCGGAGGTATTCCGCGCTGAAGCCGGGGTGCTTCATGCCGGGCCGCAGCTCGAAGCCGCGGTCGCCGAGGCTGAAGTAGAGGCGTCCGTCGGGCCCGAAGGTGAGGCCGTGGAGGTCGTGGCCGGTGACGGAGATGTGGACGCCGAGGCCCGAAATGAGTTTCGAGTTTTGAGTTTTGGGTTTCGGGTTGGCTGGGGACGCGCTAGGGGGCAGGGACGCGGGACTCGAAACTCCAAACCCCAAACCCGAAACTTTCCAGAGGTCGGGGAGGCACGCGAGCCACACGTCGCCGCGTCGGGCGAGGATGCCGGCGGCGGGGCCGGAGACGGGGGCGTTGAAGCCATCCGCGACGACCGTGGACTTGTCCGCGCGGCCGTCGCCGTCGGTGTCTTGGACGAGGCGGATGACTTCGGAGTCGTTGGTCAGGACGGAGAAATTCGTGCCGGGGAAATGCCGGCGGAGCAGCGCCTCGCGGTCGGCGACGGTGCGGCAGCTCAGGTCGTCGAGCAGCCACGGCACGCGTTGCGTGATGTCGAAGACGGCCTTCTTGTAGCGGTGCGTCTCGGCGATGAAGAACCGCCCGCGTTCATCCACGCTGAAGGCCACGGGGTTTTGCAGGAGCGGTTCGGCGGCGACGAGTTCGACCTTCAGGCCGGGCGCGACTTGGAGTTGCTTCAGCTTCGCCTCGGCAGCGGCGTTGGTGGCGTGCTGGGCGGTTGCGGAAAGGCCGAGGAGGCAAAGCACCGTAGCCGCCGAGGTGAGGAGGCGGGCCGTGATGCGTGGTGCGTGGTGCGTGAGGGGGCGCGACACCGGCGGCGTTTTGAGCTGCATGGTCAGTTGCGGTGGTAGATGTCCTTGCGGTCGCCGATGTCCAAGACCAGCACCAACATCAGCCGGTCGCGCACTTCGTAGAGGATGCGGAAGTCACCGACGCGGACGCGGTAGCGCTGGTCGAAACCTTTGAGCTTCTTCACGCCGGGCGGGCGGGGATTGGTGCGCAAGCCCTCAATGGCGTTCGTGAGCCGAGTCCGCAGCTTGTCGTCGGTCAGGCGTGCGAGCCGCTTCTGCGCGTCCCGGTCAATCTCGATGCGGTAGGGAGTCACGCCACGCCTAGTTTCCGCTTGGCTTCCTCCCATGGGATGAAGTCGCCGCGCGCCAGCACGCGGTCGGCGATCTCGTTGTCAATCCGGTCTTCCTCCGCCTGACTGAGCTTCTCGACGGCGTTGAACACGCGGCGGCGCTGGCGCGGCGGGAGCTTCTTGATCTGGGAGATGATTTCGGCGGCGCTCATGGGGTAGTTGTCCGGCGACGCAGGTGCTTTGTCAAACTCACGTTCCGCACCGGCAGCACTTGTCTTCGGTCGCATCGTCCGCCACGATGCGCGCGTGAAAAGCCCTCTTCTTCTGCGCATCGCCGCACTGTTGATGCTGTTGTTCTTGAGCCAGTTGTCGGCCACTGCCGCGCCCAAGCCGAACTTCATCTTCATCCTCATTGACGACCTCGGGCGCAACGACCTCGGCTGCTACGGCAGCAAGTTCTACCGCACGCCGAACCTCGACCGCCTTGCCACGCAGGGCATGAAGTTCACCGATGCCTATGCCGCGTGCCCCGTGTGCTCACCCACGCGCGCGAGCATCATGACCGGCAAGTATCCCGCGCGACTGCACCTCACCGACTGGCTGCCCGGCCGGGGCGACCGGCCCGACCAGCGGCTCGCGCGTCCCATCATCAAGCAGCAGCTCGCGCTTGAGGAAGCCACCCTCGCCGAGCGGCTCAAGGCGGCGGGCTACGTCACCGCGCACGTCGGCAAGTGGCATCTCGGCGGCGAGGGCTTCGAGCCGCAGCGGCAGGGCTTCGACATCAACATCGCCGGCGACCACACCGGCACGCCGAGGAGCTACTTCGCGCCGTTCGGTGGGAAGGGGAAGGACGGCAAGTTCATGGCGATGACCGGCCTCGCCCAAGCCAAGGACGGCGAATACCTGACCGACCGGCTCACCACCGAGGCCGAGAAAATCATCGCGGCGAACAAGGACAAGCCGTTCTTCCTCTACTTCGCGCATTACGCCGTCCACACGCCGCTCAAGGCGAAGGCGGATTACATCGCCAGGTATCCGCAGGTCACGAACAAGGCCGGCCAGCAGACCAACGCCATCTACGCCGCGATGATCGAGAGCATGGACGAGAGCGTCGGGCGCATCCTCAAGCAGCTCGACGACCTCAAGCTCGCGGACCACACCTACGTCTTCTTCACCTCGGACAACGGCGGCCTTTGCGTGCGCGAGGGACCGAGCACGCCCGCCACGATCAACGCGCCGCTGCGCGAGGGCAAAGGCTACCTCTACGAAGGCGGCACCCGCGTGCCAGTGCTCGTGCGCGGACCCGGCATCAAGGCGGGTTCCACCGCCACGAACGCGATGAGCAGCGTGGATTACCTGCCGACTATCATGGATCTGGCTGGCCTCGCCGCGCCCAAGCCCGAGGAGAACGTGGATGGCGTCACGCTCGCGGCGTTGCTCAAGGGCGGCCCTGCGCCCGCCGCGCGTCCGCTCTTCTGGCATTATCCGCACTACAGCAACCAGGGCGGCAAGCCCGGTGGCGCGATTCGTGAGGGCGACTTCAAGCTCATCGAGTTCTACGAGACCGGCCGCGTGGAACTCTTCGACCTCAAGTCCGGTGAGAACCGCAACCTCGTCGAAGACCCGGCGCACACCGCGCGCGTGAAGGCGATGGTGAGCAAGCTCGACCGCTGGCGCATCGCCACCGGCGCGCAGATGATGCAGCCGAATCTCGCCTACCGCCCCAGTCCGCAGGCGCCGAACGGCACCATCACCATGCTCGGCAAGGACGCGGACGTGCATGGCGCGATGCTGCGCTTCGAGCCGCTGCCGCACAAAAACACGCTGGGCTACTGGGTGAACCCGACCGACTGGGCGAGCTGGGACTTCGAGGTGGTCAAGCCCGGCAAGTTCACGATGGAAATCACCTATGGCTGCGGCAACGGCAGCGGCGGCAGCGAAGTCGAGTTCGCCGTCGGTGCGCAGAAGCTGACGTTCAAGGTCGAGCAGACCGGCGGTTTCCAAGCCTTCGTGAAGCGCGACCTCGGCGAGATGTCCTTCGACAAGCCGGGTCGCTACACGCTGACCGTGAAGCCCAAGTCCAAGCCCGGCCCGGCGGTGATGGACTTGCCGCAGGTCGTGCTCAAGGCCGCGAAATAGGGGGGCTGGCGCGTGTGGCAAAAATGTCACCTTGATTTCACATGATGCGCGCGCATATTGGCACTCAATATGACCCTCTCGACTTTAGCGTTTGCTTCGATGGCCGCGCTGACGTGCGGCTTCTTCGTGGTGCTCGCGGCGCGCGAACTCGACTTCGAGTTTTTCCCGGAGACGCAGATCGGAGACAGCAGCCTCAGCCCGCGTTCGGTGGACACGCTCACCGTCACCGCGTTTGCCAGTGCCCTGCTGATCTGCCTGCTCTGAGCCGGGTGAGTGGCCCGCCGTTGACCTGAACTACCGTCCGGCACGTCCTTGCCGGGGTTTCCCCGCTTCCGCTGGTCGTTGCCCCGCAATCTCCGTGGGTTGCCGGGCGTCTGGCTCCCTGTCATCTTGCGCGCACATGAAATGGTTTGGCATCGCCGGTCTCGCCCTGCTCGTCACCGTTCCAGCGGTTGAGGCGGCGTTCTTCGGGTCGGCGTCGGCGAAGGATCCGGCGAAGCTTTCCTATCAGAAGGACGTGCTCCCGCTGCTGAAGAAGTATTGCTACGACTGCCACGCGGACGGGGCCAAGAAGGGCGGTGTCGAGTTGGACCGCCACAAGTCGCACGCCGAGCTGCTGGGGGACCGGAAGCTGTGGGAGCACACGCTGCTCAATGTCCGCAGCCGCGCGATGCCGCCGGAGGACCGCAAGAAGCAGCCCACGCTGGCCGAGCGCGAGGTGATCCAGGCGTGGATTGACTTCGAGGTGTTCAAGACGGACCCGAAGAATCCCGACCCCGGCCGCGTGACCATCCGCCGCCTCAACCGCACGGAATACAACCACACCATCCGCGACCTTGTCGGCGTCCATTTCCGCCCGGCCGATGATTTTCCGGCGGACGACGCGGGCTACGGGTTCGACAACATCGGTGACGTGCTTTCGATGCCGCCGGTGCTGCTCGAAAAGTATCTCACGGCGGCGGACAAGATTCTGGCGCAGGCCATCGTCATCCCGCCCGCGCCAGTCGTCCGCTCCACGCGGCTCGACCCGAAGTCGCTCGAAGGGCCGGTGGAGACTTACGTGGGGGCGACGGGGAACATGAGGATGTTCACCAAGGGCGCGGCGACGATGCGGTTCACCACGGCGAAGACCGGCGAGCATCGCCTGCGCATCCTTGCGGCGGAGCGCATCTCGGGCCAGGAGACGGCGCGCATGGAAATCCGCGTGGACGGCAACGTGGTGAAGACCGTGTCCGTCAACGGCACACTGGAGTCGCCGACGTTGGTGGAGTTCGACGTGCGTTTGAACGCGGGGAGCCACACGCTTTCCTTCGGCCTGCTCAATCCGCACGACGGCCCGGCGGGGACGGGGACGAAGTATTCGCGCGGCCTGGCGATAGAGCAGATCGAGCTGATCGCCCCGCCCGAATCAACCGCGCTGGCCCGGCCCACGGCGCAGCGCATCGCCGCGCGCCAGCTCAAGGGTGGCAACGACACGTCCAGTCCCGACGCGCCCCGGCGTGTGTCCGGCACGCGGCCGTTGACGGCGAAGTTCTCCGTCGCGCGCGCGGGCGAGCACCGGCTGCGGCTTTCGACGCAGACCCGGCACGTCGCGCCGGAGCCGACGAAGATGGAGATTCGCGTGGACGGCAAGCTGCTGAAGACGATTGAGGTGCGCGGCGACCCGGACTTGTCGCATGTCGCGGAGTTGCCGGTGCAACTGAGCGCCGGCCAGCACGAGTTGAGCATGGCGCTGGTGAACCCCTACTCGACGCCGAAGGACAACCGGGGCCGTAGCCAGACGCGGGCCTTTGCGGTGGACTGGGTGGAAATCGTGGAGCCGACGCCTAACTCCGTGGTGCGCCTGCTGCCGGATTTGCTCCTCGTGGGCTACAACGCGAAGTCGCTCGGCGACGGCTGGGTGGCGCTGAACAGCACGGAGGAGGACGACGTGGCGTTCGACTTCGTCGCGCCGCGCGACGGCGAGTATTTCCTCCGCACGTTGGCGTGGGCGAAGGCGACCGGCTCGAACGCGATGGTGCTCACATTCATGCGCGACAAGGAAATCCTCCGCTCGGTGAAGGTCGAGGCGGACGAGAGCGCGCCGCAGCATTACGAGGCGAAGTTCCGGCTGCCGGCGGGCAAGCATCACCTGCGCGTGGTCGTGCTGCGCGACAAGACCGGGTTGTCGCCCGAGGACGCGGTGAAGCCGCTGACGAGCAAGACCCAGAAGGGCAGCGTGAACGTGCATCACCTCGAAATCGAAGGCCCGCCCGAGGCCGCCGCCGAGATGCTGCCGGAGACGCATCGCCGCATCTTCTTCAAGCGCGCGACGAAGGACACCGAGCCGCAGGTCGCGCGCGAGGTCATCGGGGCCTTCGCGAAGCGCGCGTATCGCCGGCCGGTCACGGCGGCGGAGGTCGAGCGGTTGCTGAAGCTCTACGACTTCGCGCGAAAGAACGGCGAGCCGTTCGAGGGCGGCGTGGCGCAGGCGCTCAAGGCGGTGCTGGTGTCGCCGAACTTCCTCTTTCGCGGCGAGCTGCAGCCGGAGCCGGACAATCCGAAGTCAGTTCACGCGGTCAACGAGTTCGCGCTGGCGTCGCGCCTGAGCTATTTCCTGTGGAGCACGATGCCGGACGCCGAGCTGTTCTCGCTCGCCGAGCGCGGGCAGTTGCGGAAGAACCTCGAAGCGCAGGTGCGCCGGATGTTGAAAGACCCGAAGAGCAAGGCGCTCGTCGAGAACTTCGCCGGCCAATGGCTGCAACTGCGCAACCTCGCCATCATCCAGCCGGACAAGAAACTGTTCCCGACCTACGATGCGAAGCTGCGCGCCGCGATGCAGCGCGAGACGGAACTGCTGTTCGAGACGGTGCTGCGCGAGGATCGGAGCGTTTTCGAGTTCCTCACGGCGGACTACACGTTCGTGAACGAGCGGCTCGCGAAGCACTACGGCATTCCGGGCGTGACCGGCGAGGAGTTCCAGCGCGTGAGCTTGAAAGGCCAGCCGCGCGCCGGGGTCTTGACTCACGCGAGCATTCTCACGCTCACCTCGAATCCCACGCGCACCTCGCCCGTGAAGCGTGGCAAGTGGGTCTTGGAAAATCTCCTCGCCACGCCGCCGCCGCCGCCCGCGCCGAACGTCCCCGAGCTGGACGGTCAGAAGCAGCTCACCGGCACGCTGCGGCAGCGGATGGAGCAGCATCGCGCGAATCCGACGTGCGCCGGCTGCCACACGAAGATGGACGCCATCGGCTTCGGGCTGGAGAACTACGACGCCATCGGGGCGTTCCGCGCGCAGGACGCGGGCGCGGCGATTGACCCGAGCGGCGAGTTGAGCGCGGCCGAGAAGTTCAGAGGCCCGGTGGAACTCGGCAAGTTGCTGGCCGCGCAGAAGAAGGACGACTACGTCCGGTGCATGGTGGGAAAGATGCTGACCTACTCGCTGGGCCGGGGCCTGGAGTATTACGACCGCAACTCGGTGAAGACCATCGCCGACGGCCTCGCGAGGCGCCGGCACACCTTCTCCGGCCTGGTGCTGGAGGTGGTCAACAGCGTGCCCTTCCAGAAACGTCGCGGCGAGGGCGATGCCCATGTGGCGAGCCGGTGAGGAACCCAAAGATTTGGGGCGGACAAAGATGGAGATGGGGAATGAAACCACGGTCAATTTGGCTTCAACGCAAAGGCGCAGAGGACGCAGAGGGACGCGGAGCATCGAACAGGAGCGGATTCACTTTCTGAAGTCTTCGCGTCTCTCCGCGTTCTCTGTAGTGCTATCTGCCAACCTCGTCGTTGGTTGAGAAGACTTTCAACCACGGAAGACACGGAATACACGGAAGGCGCTGCAAGCCGAAGCCCTTCCGCGTATTCCGTGTCTTCCGTGGTTGCCTTTGGTTGCGGCTCCGCCGCGCTATGTCTCTGCGTTGAGTGAGCCTTTCGTCGCTCCTCATCTTTGTCCGCCCCAAATCTTTGGGTCCTTCGTGAACAGCCCGCCGTAACCGCCAGTCAGTATCAGGTGTCTTGCACGGGAGGGCCGTCCGCCCTACGTTGCGACCAACGCAGAACACTATGAAACACCTCGCCTTGCCCCGCCGCACCTTCCTCCGTGGCCTCGGCACGCTGATGGCCCTGCCCGCGCTTGAAGCGATGACGCCCGCGCTCAAGGCCGCCGCCGCGAAGACCGCGCCGCGCCGCACGGCGTTCGTGTATGTGCCCAACGGCATGAACATGGCGCACTGGTGGCCCGAGACCGTGGGCAAGGGCTACGACCTGCCGGCCATCCTCAAGCCGCTCGCCGCGCATCGCGATGATTTCAGCGTCATGTCCGGCCTCGCGCAGGTCAGCGGTCGCGCTGGTGCCGACGGCGCCGGCGACCACGCCCGCGCGAACGCCACCTGGCTCACCGGCCAGCGTGCGCGCAAGACGGCGGGCGCGGACATCCAGGTGGGCGTCTCGATTGACCAGGTGCTCGCCGAGCAGGTCGGCAAGCAGACGCGTTTTGATTCCCTCGAACTCGGCTGCGACAAGGCCCGCACCGCCGGCGCTTGCGACAGCGGTTATTCCTGCGCCTACCAGTTCAACCTCGCGTGGAAAGGCCCCGCGACGCCGATGCCGCCCGAGGCGAATCCGAAGCTGGTCTTCGAGCGCCTGTTCGGCAACGGCGCGAACGCGGAGGAAGCCGCCGCCCGCCAGAAGCGCGAGCAATACAACCGGAGCATCCTCGACTTCGTGCTGGAGGACGCGAATTCGCTCAAGCGCCAGCTCGGCGCGACTGACCGCCGCAAGCTCGACGAATACATGACCGCCGTGCGCGAGTTGGAGGAGCGCATCCAGCAGGCCGAGAAGTTCAAGCTCGCCAACGTCGCGCCCATCGCGCGCAAGGATTTCCTGCCGCAGGACTACAGCTACGAGCAGCACATCCGCATGATGTATGACCTAATGGTGCTGGCGTTCCAGACGGACTCGACGCGCATCGCGAGCTTCCTCGTGGCGCATGACGGCAGCAACCGCAGCTACCCGTTCATCGGTGTGCCGGACGGTCACCACGACCTTTCGCACCACGGCGGCGACGCGGTGAAGCTGGAGAAAATTGCGAAGATCAACACCTTCCACACGACGCAGTTCGCCTACTTCCTCGACAAGCTGAAATCCGTGAAGGAAGGCAACGGCACGCTGCTCGACAACTGCGCCATCCTGTTTGGCAGCGGCCTCGCTGACGGCAACCGTCATGCGCACCACGACCTGCCCATCATCCTGGCCGGTCGCGGCGGCGGCACCATCAAGAGCGGCCAGAGCCTGGAGTTCAAGCAGGAGACGCCGCTGTGCAACCTCTTCGTCTCCCTCGCCGAGCGCATGGGCGCGAAGGTGGACAAGTTCGGCGACAGCACCGGCCGCCTCGAAGCCATCGCGCAGACCGCCGAGAGCGGCCCGCGCCAGTTGAAGCTCGACTCGGGTTCGGAGTGGAAGCGGCGGAGCTGACTCCAATCATTGAGCGGCCACGGCTGCTCTCATTAGCACCCGGCTTCAGCCGGGTGTTTGCTCGTCGTAATCCGGCAAAGCCGTTTCAACGGCTTTGCTTGTTGCCTATCGCTCACCCCCACCGCAAACCGTTGAAACGGTTTGCTCGCTCCATTCTGACAACACCCGGCTAAAGCCGGGTGCTAATGAGAGGCGATATTCACCGCGCGTTTCACTTTCACAGGGCGCGCGCGGTGACTTATTCTCCACCCATGTTTTCGGTCCACGACCACAACCGCGATGCCTGGGATGAACTGGCCCGCCAGCAAGTCCCGCTGGCCCGGCCCGCCGGGGAGAAGGAGTTCGCCAAGCCGCAGTTCATCATCAACCCCTTCGGCTGGGTGGACTTCGAGGTGCGCGACCGGCGGGTGCTCTGCCTCGCGGCGGGTGGCGGCAAGCACAGCGCGCTGTTCGCCGCTGCCGGCGCGGAGACGACCGTCGTGGACATCAGCCCCGCGATGCTCGACCTCGACCGCAAGCTCGCCGCCGAGCGCGGCTTCAAGGTCAACGTGGTTGAAGCCTCGATGGACAATCTCGCCGCGCTGCCGGAAGCGCATTTCGACCTTGTGGTGCAGCCGGTGAGCACCTGCTACGTGCCAGCGGTTGTGCCAGTCTATCGCGAGGTCGCACGCGTGACCGCGCCCGGCGGCCTCTACATCAGTCAGCACAAGCAGCCGGGGAGCTTGCAGGCCAGCCTGCGCGCGTCGCCGCTGGGCTACGCGCTGCTGGAGCCGTATTACCGCAGCGGTCCGCTGCCGCCCGTGCCAAGTGGCTCCGCGCTGCGCGAGAGCGGCACGCTGGAATTCATGCATCGCTGGGACGAACTGCTCGGCGGCCTCTGTCGCGCCGGCTTTGTCATCGAGGACACCTTCGAGCCGAAGCACGGCGATTCGTCGGCTGCGCCCGGCAGCTTCGGCCATCGCTGCTGGTTCATCCCGCCGTATTTCGCCGTCAAGGCGCGACGCATGGCCACGCCCCCGCCGGAGCGGAAACTGCTCGTGGCGTAGGGGAGCGTGTTGCGTATCCCCGGCGCGCAGCCGAACTGATTCACGGAACACGCAACACGCAGCACGTTTTCGCCTTGAGCCGCGCCTTCCCCTCTCGCCACCCTCCGCCGATGCCGCAACCGCTCTACCCGCTCACCTTCCAGCCCATCTTCAAGGACCGCGTCTGGGGCGGGCGCAAGCTGGAGCAGCTTTACGGCAAGGCGCTGCCGCCAAGCACGCCCATCGGCGAGTCGTGGGAAATCACCGACCGGCCCGAGGGCGTGAGCGTCATCACCAACGGCCCGCTGGCCGGGCGTGACCTGCGCTGGCTGATGGAGAATCATGCGGAGGAACTGCTCGGGGACTCAAAACCTTGCGGTGGGCGTTTCCCGCTGCTGGTAAAAATCCTCGACGCGCGGGAGAAGCTCTCGCTCCAGGTCCACCCGCCCGCGCACAAGGCCGCTGAACTGCGTGGTGAGCCGAAGACCGAGATGTGGTATGTGGCCGACGCCACGCCGGACGCGGACCTGTTCGTCGGTCTGCGACGCGGGGCGACGCGCGCGGAGTTCGAGCGGCGGATTCAGGACGGCTCGGTGGCCGAATGTTTCCATCGCATCCCGGTGAAGCGCGGCGACTCCATGTTCCTGCCGAGCGGCCGTGTCCACGCGCTGGGCGCGGGCAACCTCATCTTCGAGATCCAGCAGAACTCGGACACGACCTACCGCGTGTTCGACTGGAACCGCGTGGGCCTGGACGGCAAGCCCCGCGAGCTGCACATCCCGCCGGCGCTCGCCGCGATTGACTTCGCGGACTTCGAGCCGGCGCTGGCGCCGGCGGAGTGGCGGAAAGCCGCGGCAGGCGAGGTGCGCCGGCTGGCGGATTGCGAGCTGTTCACGGTGGAGCTGCGCCGGCTGCGGTCGCACGAGGAAAGGTGGCTGGGCGGCAATCAGGCGATGGTGCTCGCCGTGACGCAAGGCCAGTTGACGGTCGCGGAAGAAAGCGAAACGGTCTGCCTCCGCCCGGGGGAATTTTGCGTCGTGCCGGCCTCGTGCGCGGCCCAGACCAAATTGCGGGCGGCGGGCGAGACGACTTTGCTGGCAGCCGTCGCCAAGTGAGCTTTTCGGGCCGCCACCTTCCGGGTCGGAAAATCCGTGTCCATCCGTGTTCATCCGTGCTTAATCTTTTCCCGTGATTGCTCTGCTCGACTACGGCTCCGGCAACCTGCGCAGCGTGGAGAAGGCCCTGCGCAAGGTCGGCGCGGACCTGCTCGTCACCACGCGGCCTGAACCGCTGCGCGAGGCCCGCGCCGTTGTGCTCCCCGGCGTCGGCGCGTTCGACGACTGCATCTCCGCGATGCAGCGGCAGGAACTGCTCGGTGCGGTGAAGGAGTTCATCCCGACTGGCCGGCCCTTCCTCGGCATCTGTGTCGGCTATCAGGCGCTGTTCGAGAAGAGCGAGGAGTTCAACAGTTGCGCGGCGGGCCTGGGCGTCCTCGGCGGGAAGGTCGTGCGGTTCACCGAGCGGCCCGGCCTGAAGATTCCGCAAATCGGCTGGAACCAGCTTGAAATCACGCGCCCCGACTGCCCGCTCTACGCCGGCATCCCCGAGGGCAGCCACGTCTATTTCGTCCACAGCTTTTACCCGCAGCCAACCGATCCAGGCATCGTTGCCACCCGCACGGACTACGGGAACCACTTCGCCTCGTCCGTCTGGCGTGACAACATCTTCGCCACGCAGTTCCATCCCGAGAAGAGCCAGACCGTGGGGCTGAAACTGCTGCAAAACTTCGTGAAACTAGCCTCCTGACTTGTTCGCCACTGAAACCGGTGCTACTTTCCGCCCCGCTGTTCTAGTCAACAAACCCAAATCGAAAATCCTATGGCACACGAACTCCCCGCCCTTCCCTACGCGCACGACGCGCTCGAACCCCATGTGGACAAGGCCACGATGGAAATCCACCACGGCAAGCATCACAACGCCTACGTGACCAACCTCAACAAGGCCCTCGCCGGCTCACCTGCCGAGGGCCAGTCCCTCGACCAGCTCGTGCGCGGCATCGCCAGCGTCCCTGAAAACATCCGTGGTCCCGTGCGCAACAACGGCGGCGGCCACTGGAACCACTCCTTCTTCTGGCAGCTCATGGCCCCGAACGCCGGCGGCGCGCCCACCGGCGACCTGGCCGCCGCCATCAACGCCGCCTTCGGCTCTTTCGCCGACTTCCAGGCGAAGTTCGAGGCCGGCGGCGTGGGCCGCTTCGGCTCCGGCTGGGTCTGGCTCGTGGTCAACGGCGGCAAGCTCGAGATCTGCTCCACCGCCAACCAGGACAACCCGCTCATGGGCAAGGCCGTCGCCGGCTGCGAAGGCACGCCCATCCTCGGCTGCGACGTCTGGGAGCACGCCTACTACCTCAAATACCAGAATCGGCGCCCCGACTACCTCAAGGCCTTCTGGAACGTGGTGAACTGGGCCGAGGTGGCGAAAGCCTACGCCGCCGCCAAGTAGTTCCGAACTCCTTCATTCAAACGCCCGCTGCCAATTCGGTGGCGGGCGTTTGGCTTTCGGAGCGGGGAGCTTTTCAACTCTTCCATCGCAGCCGGGGGAGGTGAGGAGCGACATGCCGATTGAGGTTCCTCGCTGTTTTCGGTGGAGCGACGCAACGGGCAAAGCTCCAAATCCCAAGTTCCAAATCCCAAAGCAGCTCCAAGTTCCCAGCTCCAATCTGCCCGGAGTAATAGGTGAGCCAAAGTGAGCAAGGGAGGTTGGCAAGACGCTGCCCAGCTGCTTAACACGCGGCGGCGATGGAGTTTCGCCGTAGGAAAAGGCTTCTCGTGGTGGCGGCGGCAG
>Ga0172367_10000172_pt1 | contig 98933 bp, 96 predicted proteins | sample Lak10m_FD_114542 | JGI IMG/M metagenome (GOLD analysis project Ga0172367, IMG submission 114542) | Freshwater microbial communities from Kabuno Bay, South-Kivu, Congo - kab_022012_10m | ecosystem: Environmental > Aquatic > Freshwater > Lake | place: Democratic Republic of the Congo: South-Kivu... | reverse complement strand
GCACAGGATGCCGCACTTGAAGCCTTGAAAACGGGCGAACCGTATGTGCTGGAAATGGTGGCAGAATATGACCGTCGCCGCCGGTTATTGGTAAATGGATTGAACCGCCTCGGACTGACGACCTTTGAGCCGAAGGGTGCCTTCTATACCTTCCCCAACATCCGAGCCTCCGGCATGGACGATGAAACCTTCGCCGAAACCTTGCTGCGTGAAGAAAGTGTTGCCGTTGTTCCGGGCAACGCCTTCGGACCCGGCGGCGAGGGATTCGTGCGTATGTGTTACGCCACCTCCTACGAGCAGATCGAAGAAGCTCTGCGCCGCATGGAACGGTTCATGAGCAGGCATGGGTAATTTTAGTGATTAGTAATTGGTAAATTGGTACATTCGTAAGGACGGGCATCTCGCCCGTCCTTTTTTATCCACCCGCGATCTTGGTTTTGTAGCCGAGTTTTTGTAACACCTCCGCCATGCGTTGACGGTGCTCTCCCTGAATTTCGATCATCCCATCTTTGACCGTCCCGCCTGTGCCGCATTCCTGCTTGAGCTTTTTGGCGAGGGTTTTCAAATCATCTTCCGTGAGAATCAAATTCTTCACCACGGAAACCACCTTTCCACCCCGCCCGCCTGACTCGCGGTGCAGGTACGCAGTTTGTTGTTGTGGCGGCAACGATCCCCCTCTCCCCTTGGGAGTCCCCTTCGGGGATGATAAGGGGCTAGGGGTGAGGGCTTTCTTGCGAAGGTCTCCATCTTCAGAAGACCAGACGGTGCGATTGTTATTGGACATAGAATAATTATAAAGGTGACTGTCGCTTTTGAAGCGTCAGTCACCTTTAATTTTCAAGCAACCCCTTCCCTGCCGCCACAGCCACCGCCGCCGCTCTCGAATCCACCCCGAACTTTTGATAGATACTTTGCAGATGAGCCTTCACGGTTCGTTCTGTGATTCCAAGCTTGTACGCCATTTCTTTATTGCGTTCCCCTTTTGCGGCGAGTTGCAACACTTCGAGTTCGCGTTCTGTCAGCGTGGATTCGGTTTGAGACGTAGACTCGGGCTTGCCCCGAGCCTGAGGCGCGAGCACGCGGGCAAGGATTTCCGGCTTGAGCAACGTCTCCCCTCTCGCAGCGGCGCGGATCGAATCCAGTAGGTTTTCGCGGCTTGAGTCTTTGAGCAAATATCCGCGTGCACCAGCTTGCAGACCACGGATCATCAAATCGTCTTCGTTGTAGGTGGTGAGGATGACAATGGCAATATCGGGGAAATCTTTTCGCAAGTGACCAATGGCGGTGATACCGTCCATGCGCGGCATTTGCAGATCCATGAGAATGACTTGGGGATTTAATTTCGAGACGAGTTCCAAACACTCCGCGCCATCCACCGCTTCGCCAACCACTTCGATATCGTCGGCAGTTTCGAGAATCAACCGCAATCCCTCGCGGACGATGAGATGGTCATCCGTAATCATCACGCGGATCATCACACCCTCCTTGCAAACAGATTTGCGTTAATCTTTTTCCTTTGTAGATGCTTTGGTATATTACTTTGCGCTGATTTCGGCGGGCTGAAGCCCTGCCTCAGTTCGTGAAAGTCCGCTGAAGCGGACTCAGCCGTCAGCCCCAAAGGGGCTTCCATGTTCTGAGCAGGGGCTTCAGCCCCGCGAATCGTCATCACGACCTCCCCACAATGAATTGCACACACGTCCCATTTAAGTCTGATTCGATGGAAAGCATTCCACCCGTCAGACGCGCGCGTTCGTGCATCCCGACCAAGCCGTAGTGTCCCTTTGTTTCCTGCTTCACATCAAACCCCTTGCCATTATCACGGACTTCCAACTCCAGCGTTTTGTTTTGAATGGAGAAAGACACCTTCACCTTGCTTGCCTGCGCATGGCGGGAGATATTCGTGAGCAACTCGCTCAAGATGTTCATGGCATGGTCAATGACTTCAGGAGACAGTTGATTCTCGGTCACAGAAATATCCAAATCACACGTCACGCCCGTGGACTGTTTGAAATGCTCCACTTGCTCGCGCACCACATCCGCCACATGGACAGGCACAGCGCGGAGGTTATCTATCGCCGCGCGCGATTCAGCCAGCGTACTACGCGCGCGAGTAATAGACTGTTCCACGATGGCAGAGGCTCGTTCCGTTCGATTAGCCTTGAGATGTGCTTTGATCGCTTCAAGTTGCAAGACGAGTCCCGCCACGCCTTGCGCCAGTGTGTCATGCAACTCCCGCGCCATGCGTTGACGTTCGTTCTGCAAAGTCAGCGACTCGATCTTGGCGTTGTACGCCGCCAGTTTGGCATTTGCGCTTTCAAGGCTTTCAGCAAGCTCCACCGCTTTTTGGCGTTCGATGAGTTGTTGATTGAACATCACCATCAGCAAAACAATGAATCCGCCATTGACCAACAAGTTTGAGACAGCAATCAAAACCCCATCACGACCCACTTGCAGATAAACCATCCCCACGATGAAAACGAATAAAAAGATTCCCAAATACAAAGAGCGGCGGGTATTGCCCCACAGCCCAAGCGACTCACCGATCAAACAAAGCACAGACGAACCCAACAAGGTCAAATGGATTGTGCTCACAAAAGGCAAGTTGACCATGATGACGATCAAGACGATCTGGGCAGGGTAATAAAAATAGAACCAGCGCAGGCTTTCAAACTCGCGGACGTTCATCCAAAACAAGCCAATGTGAATGAGGAACAAGCCCCCCAAACCCACCGCATACATCCATGAAGCAGAGATCCAAAGTTCACGAATGCTGAAAATAATAATGCTTCCCAGCAGCAATGAAATAAAGATGTAAAACGGATATGCAACGAAGGTGCTTTTGTTGGGATTTGTTTCCATGCGCCAATTCTACTCTCAGCCGCAGCAAAGGCATATTGTCCGAACGGACAATGTCCACTCTCGCCCTGAATGGACGATGTAGAAGAAAACGAAAAAATTTATAACAAACCCAACCAAAAAATCTCCCTCATCCCCAACCCTTCTCCCGAAGGAGAAGGGAGTCCCCTCTCCCTGCGGGAGAGGGCTAGGGTGAGGGCAAACAAGGAGTCCTTCATGAACAACAAATCCCTTCGCTACCTCTACCTCGCCATCGCCGCCATTCTCGGTTTCTTCATCGGCGGCAAATGGAACTTCCCGCTCGCCGCGTGGATCGTCCCCATCTTCGTCCTGCGCTTCTTCCGCGAAAGCGACAAAGCCGGGCGCAACTTCCTTTTGCTCTGGGTTGTCTCCGCCATCCCCACCATCATCTCGTGGCAGGGCGCAACCTTCATGTCCAAAATTCATCCACTCGCCGAAGCGGGCTTCTTCATGCTCACCACGCCGCTCGGTTTACTGCCCTACGTCATCGACCGCCTCTACTATCGCCGCTTCGGCAGCACCGCCTGGCTGACTCTCATCTTCCCCATCGCCAACACCGCCATGGACTTTTTCTCCGCCAGCGGTAGTCCCTTCGGCACCTTCGGCGCGATGGCATATTCGCAGCGTGATTTTCTGCCCACCATGCAGATCGTTTCAGTGACGGGTTTGTGGGGCATGACCTTTGTGATGAGTTGGTTCGCCAGCCTCGTCAATCATTTTTGGGATAAAAAACCCGCGCCTCTTTCCTGGACTTTTGCCGGGTCGCTCGCCCTCATCCTTTCTCTCAGCCTAGGGCGGACTCTGCTCCCCGCCCAACCCGAACAGACTGCCCAGATCGCGGGCTTCTCGCTCCCAGCGGGGAAACTGACCGAAGTGATGAGTCAGTTTTCAGCGGGCGCGGAGCGCGAATCTTTCATCTCCGATCTGCACGCGGACGAGTTGAATCAAATCCGCTCGCTGGCAGAGGACGGCGCGAACATCGTCGTCTTGCAAGAAGGCGCTGGCATGGGAACTTCGGAACAGGTTGCGAAACTCATCGCGGGCGCATCTGCGCTTGCCAAAGAAAAAAATATTTACATCGTGCTGCCTGTCTTCGACCTTGGCAAAACGCCTGCTGAAAACAAAGTCCATATCATCGACCCGAACGGCGAGATCGTGCTGACGCATGTCAAATATGGCGGCAACGATTTTGAAGGCTCGCGCAAAGGCGACGGCATTCTGCAAACCGTGGACACGCCCTACGGCAAACTCAGCGCCGTCATCTGCTGGGATGCCGACTTCCCGACCGTCATCAAACAGGTGGGCGAACAAAACGTGGACTTGCTCTTTGTCCCCTCGAATGATTGGCTCGAAGTGAAAGATATTCACGCGGGTATGGCAACCTTCCGCGCCGTGGAAAATGGCGTGAGCATCTTCCGTCAAACCGGCGAAGGCGTATCTGTTGTGGTGGATGCCTACGGGCGCGAGATCAACCGCGTGGACATGTTCGAAGAAAACGCCAGCGGCTTCACCGGCATTCAAAACGTACAAACGCCCATCGGGTCTGTGTACACGCTGTATCCCACGGTTGGCGATGGGGTTGGAAATGTGATGTTGCTCGGCTTGGTGGGGTTGTTGATCGGGTTATGGGTGACGAGGAACAGACGGTAGAATCAACTTTGTAGGTCACGCTTGAAGCGTGACCTACTTGCTTTTACAATACAACCATGACCGAACCTCTGCGCACCCTCCAATTCATCCTCTCCCGCCTCGAACGAATCTCCGCCGATTCATCGGTGGCGTACCGCGCCAGCGGAGTGAGAGGGTCCATGCTGCGGGTGGTGGAAAAGCTCGAAAAGGGCAGACCCGTTCCAAGTCAGGTAGTGAGGCGCTTGGTCGAGAGTGCCTATGGGTTGTTGGAGAAGGCGGCAGCGGAGAAAGTCCGGTAAAATCAAATCACCATTTCATTTTCAGGAGATTTCAACATGCAGGCGTTAGGCATCGACATTGGCGGTTCAGGAATCAAAGGTGCGCCGGTAAACTTAAAAACCGGCGCACTTTCAACGGAACGGTTTCGAATAAAGACACCAAAAGGCGCGGAGCCCGACCCTGTAGCAGACGTGGTTGCAGAGATCGCTCGGCAGTTCAAGTGGAACGGTCCCATTGGCGTGGGCTTCCCCGCTCCCATCAAGAATGGTGTTGCATTAATGGCAGCCAATGTTTCGCAGAAATGGGTCGGCACGAATGCCAATGAACTACTCAGTAAAACAACAGGGTGTGTATGCAAAGTAGGGAACGATGCCGATGTAGCTGGCATGGCAGAGATGAAGTTCGGCGCGGGCAAAGGTCAGCACGGTACGGTCATCATGATCACACTGGGCACAGGCATTGGAACTGCCATTTTTTCCAATGGTCATTTGCTGCCAAATACCGAGTTCGGTCATTTACAAATGGACGGTAAAGACGCCGAGCATCGCGCTTCCGATGCGGCACGTCAAGCCAGAGATATGTCCTGGAAAAAATATGCCAAACGCCTGAACGAATATCTCAATGAAATGGAAAAACTTTTCTGGCCCGACCTGTTCATCATTGGCGGCGGCATCAGCAAGTATCATGAAAAATATCTGCCACTTCTGACATTGCAGGCAAAGATCGTCCCGGCACAGTTCAAGAATGAAGCAGGAATCGTCGGCGCGGCGTTGTATTCGCAAGGTATGGATGTTTAATTTTTTTGAATCAAAAAGACCTGGCAGGTTTTCAAAACCCGTCAGGTCTTTTTCTTTAACTTTACTGTGCCTTCACAACGCTGAACTTTTCTTTGCCGATCTTGTAATTGCCGCTGTGCTTGAGCACCTGGTCCACCACATCATCAGGAACATCCACGAATGCGATTTTTTCTTCAATGCGGATCTTGCCGATGATATTGCCGGGGATATTGGCATGGAAGGCGATCTGCCCCACAATGTCGTTCGGGCGGATATTGTGTGCCTTGCCTTTGTTGACCTTCAACCTCACCATCCCCTCCTCGTGAGTGCGGCTCCCTTTTACCCGTGACTTGTCTCCAAAACGCCCGGGCTTTTCGCTACGACCAAAGCTTTCACGCCTGCCCCCGCGAGAGAAGTCGCGGTCGCGGCGTTCTTCGGTGACTTGTGCCACCTCGGCAATGGGACGTTGCTTTTCATCGCTGCGAGAAATTTTGATGGCGGCGGCGGCAATGTTCATCACATCGTGCCCGGCATCGATCAATTCCTGCACCATTTCGAGTTCGCGTTTGTAACGTCCGCGCCCGAGCCAGACTTTGAGTTTTTCCACGACCTGCGTTTCGCGGTGTTTTGCGATATCTTCCGGCGTAGGAAGTTCCATTTTAGTAACAGGCTGTTTGGTAAGAGCTTCCACTTCGCGCATACGGCGCTTTTCTTTCGGAGAAAGCAGGGTGATGGCAACGCCTGTTTTGCCAGCGCGACCGGTACGACCAATGCGGTGGACATAGACTTCAGCATCATCGGGCAGGTGATAGTTGAAGACGTGTGAGATGTCGTCAATATCCAAACCACGGGCGGCAACGTCTGTGGCGACGAGTACTTTTAATTGATTGGCACGGAAACGTCCCAACACACGCTCGCGGGCGTTCTGGTCGAGGTCACCGTGAATGGCTTCGGCGGGGATACCGCGAATGACGAGTTCATTGGCAAGGTTACTGGTTTCGGCGCGGGTACGGGCGAAGATCAACGCGCTGTGGATGGGTTCAATTTCAAAGAGGCGGGTGAGTGCATTGGTCTTGTGGCTTTCATGCACGAGATAGTAACGCTGCTCAATATTGGCAGAAGTGAGGGTGCTTCTTTTAACGGCAACCGTTTGGGGGTCTCGCATGAAGCGATCTGCCAGTTTGCGAATCCGTGCGGGCATGGTGGCGCTGAAGAGAGCCGTTTGACGTTCGGCAGGAGTCGTATCCAAGATTTTTTCGACTTCTTCAACGAAGCCCATGTTGAGCATTTCATCCGCTTCATCAAGGACAACGGTTTTGACTCCGTTTAGAAAGAGGACCTTGCGTTCAAGCAGGTCGTTGAGACGACCCGGTGTGCCGACGACGATATCCACGCCGCGCTGGAGGCTGCTGATCTGCGGACCATACGGCTGCCCGCCATAGACAGCCAGCACGCGCACATGCAAATGCTTGCCATACTCTTTCATCGAGTCGGCAACTTGCAAGGCGAGTTCACGCGTAGGTGCAAGGATGAGGGCTTGCGGATTCTTTTGTTTTTCGAAGTTGTTGAGAATGGGGAGGGCGAAGGCGGCAGTTTTGCCTGTGCCAGTTTGGGCTTGACCGACTACGTCCACGCCGGTGAGCATGAGGGGGATCATGCCTGCTTGAATGGGGGTCGGCTCGGCATAGCCGAGTTCAGTAATAGCCTGCATGATCTCATCACGCAGGTTGAGCGAAGAAAAATCGGTTGTCATTGTTAATCCTTTTGTTTTCCGTCATTGCGAGAGATTGCTTCGCCGCAGCGAACGCGGCTCGCAATGACATACAGTGGGGCGTTTTGACAACTCTCTTTAACTTCTTCCTGCTCAACAAGGTCTGCTTTTGCAAGCAGAACCCGCCCAACAAAAAAGCCCGAAACATTCTTTCGGGCTCCCATCAATCAGAGCGATCAAAACAAGTTCCCAGAAATACAGCGGGCGAGAGTGTACCACAGAATTCAGTAAGACAAGTCTATAGACTTGTCCTACTCCAACGTTTCCATACTGAGGAGCTGCCAATAGCCGTCGTTATTCACACAGTACACACGATAGAGGCGTTTCTTTTCAATGATATTCATCAGGGTATCGGTGACATTAAGTTTGATGCTATCCATTTGCAGGACATAAGATACCCTGTGAGATGATTGATGTCCGCGCCGGTTGATGCCGCTCCGCGACTCGTACACATCTGCCCGTGCGTCGATGGTTTGGATCTGCCCGAGCGGACTCTCTTCGAGTGTGGCGCCCATCCCCTTGTACATCTCCACCGAAGATTGATACGAACGCGGTGCGATAACGAAGACGAAAAGGGCGGCAAAAAGACATAAGCCCGCCATTACCGGTAAAAACAAACTTCCCAGCATGGTTTGGAACATCTCAACCACACCCAGAAAATACAGTACAACGGCAAAGAACAACAAGCCGCCGCCAAATATCAATGAGATAAGCCACCCCTTGTTTTCGTATGTACCAGCATTTTGTTTTGCGTAGTCACGAAATTCTTTGGCGCGGTCGAGCTGACCATTGGAGTATTGTCCCTTGCGATTGGATTCCAGGTCTTCTGCCGTGAAAAAGCGGGTTTGCTGCAACGCCTGGTTGTGTTCATTTACTGAGCTCATGGATCGTCTCCGAATAAAGTTTTCGCAATTTTACAGATTCAACCACGGGCTGCCATCCCCCATCATGGGCATTAGATCGTCATCAACACGATGGCGATCAAGGCGGCAACAATACCGATCCATTGATTGCGAGTGAGGCGTTCGTGCAGGAAGATCCACGCCAGCATCACAGTTGAGCCCGGGTAGAGGGAACTCAACACGGAAGCCACATCCAAACGCCCGGCTTGGGCGGCGAGGATGAAGAAGGCATTTCCCGTCAGGTCGAGGATGCCATTAATGCCGATGACCGGAAACGAAGAACGGTCTTCGATGCGGAAGGAAGTCTGCGTGACAAGCATGTATATGAAGATCAATAAAACGCTGGAGGTGCGCGAGCCGGTCATTGCCCATAGAAGTGCGCCTTCCTCTGTGGCGCGGTGCATGATGACAAAGTATCCGCCGAAGCCAATGCCTGCAAGCAGAGGCAGTTTCAAATCCGCGAGATGCGAGAGGATATTTTTCACGCCGCCCTCACTCTGCGAGACCATCCACACTGCGAAGAGGGCAAAGCCAAATCCGATCAAGGTTGGCGTTTCGGGCAAGCCTTCGGTGAGTGTCCCCACCAGCACGGGCAGCGCCGCCGCCAACAACGCGGAAACGGGAGCGGCAATGCTCATGGTGCCATTTGCCATGGCGGCATAAAGGAGAATCAACCCGGTGGAGCCGAAGACGCCCGCCAGCATCGCAATCAACCAGATACGGAGCGACGGAAACGCCTCATCCGCTACCAAAGCGGATACAGTCACCGCGACCAGCCCCACCACCGAAGCATAAAACACCGCGCGGACCGCCCCCACTTTACGCGCCGCCAGCCCGCCCGTGAAATCGCCCGCGCCCCAACTGATGGCTGATAACAAACCGAATACAATCGATAACAAAGGTCTCTCCATTTAGTAAAGATGAGCGATTATATACTGTACAGATACTTTATGAATGTTTGATGAAGGCTGTCAAAATCAGTGCAAGGGTCGGGTATCATGCAGGCAGTCGATTCTATGAAAAGGAGAAAACCATGCCGAAGAAAATCAAACGTGCCCGTGATGTTGAGAAGGTGTATTCCGTAAAGAAGTTTGTTGAGAAGCTGCGCCGCCTTGCCGATGCGCTCGAAGCCGAAGAACAGTTCCGCATTCAGGTGGCGGGCAAACGGGTGGTCGTGCCCAAGGATGCCGAGATCAGTATTGAGCATGAACGCGGTGACGGCGAAGAAGAGATCGAGTTTCAATTGAAGTGGACGTATTGATTCCATAGTACTTTTGGTCAATTGCACAAAGGGTCTCGCACCCATACAATGTAAACATCTTATTGGTAATTTACTGGTAACTTTATTGGTAGGAGAGAGTTGACGAGGTCGCCTTCAGAGGGCGACCTCGTCGCTTTAACTCTCTAACACTTCTCTAATTTCCCCCCCTTGACCAAAACTTAACTCAGGCATATAGTTTAGACCGCTTAACTAAAAAGAAGGCTTAACTATGACCTCCCCTGTCCAATTAAAACAATCCCTGCGCGAATGGATGGATGTGTTCATGCACCACTCCATGCGCGGCTGGATGACATTTGCCAAAACCACTGGGCTTTCGATGCCGCAATTCAGCATCCTGATGCAGTTGCATCACAAAGGTTCATTTGGCATGTCACAGATCAGTGAGAAATTCGATATTACCGCCGCAGCCGCAAGCCAACTCACTGAGAAGCTCGTGCAGGGCGGTTACATCGAACGCACTGAAGACCCCAACGACCGGCGCGCAAAATCCATTCAACTGACTGCAAAAGGTAAAGAACTGGTTGAAGCAGGCATGACCGAACGCTATCGCTGGATGGACGAACTCGTCTCCAAACTTTCAGCGGAAGATAAACCCAAAGTGGTCGAGGCGCTCAACGTCCTGACCGAAGCGGCGAAGCAATCCGAAGAAACTGCATAAAGTCTCACCATCCCCTCCAAAATTTCTACACAATGATTTGATAACGTAGGGCAAGTTTATAACCCGCCAAAAAATTACATTGAACGTGTCGGGCTACATACCCTACGGGCACATAGCCCGACCTACCAAGGAGTACCTCTTTATATGCTGAAATTAATGAAATTCGTAAAACCCTATCGATGGATGCTGCTGCTCTCCATCACATTGATCTTCGCGCAGGCAAACCTCGACCTTGCCCTGCCCGATTATCTCTCGCGCATCGTCAACACCGGCATTCAACAAGGCGGCGTGGAAGATGCCATGCCCGAAGCCATCCGCGCCAGTGAGATGGATAAGGTCGTGATCTTTTTAAGCGCAGAAGATAAAGAGGACATTCTCGCCTCTTACTCGCTCGTCACTGATTCTTCTCCCAATTATGAAACCTACCTGGAGCAGTATCCTACCCTCGCCAACGAAGCCGTTTATGTATTGAATGACATCGGACGGGATGAAATTGAACGTCTCAACCCTGCCATGGCAAAAGCCCTGTTAACCGTTTCTGGCATTGAAACGGCGCTTGAAGACCCCGCAGCCGCCGCGCAAATGGGCGGTGCATTCGGCAACTTTGACCCGAACATGCTGCCCCCCGGCATGACCGTGTTTGACGTGCTTGCCAAACTTCCTGCCGAACAGCTCGCCCAGATCACCGACTCAGTGGATGAGAAATTCTCCAGTCTCGGCGAATCAATGGTCGTACAAGCAGGCGTGAGCGTGGTAAAAGCCGAATACGAAGCGCTCGGCATGGATACGGAAAAGCTCCAAAACAATTACATCCTCACCGCTGGCGCGTGGATGTTGTTCCTCACCCTGCTTTCAGGCGTTGCCACCATTTCTGTTGGGTATCTTTCTGCAAAGATCGCCGCAGGCATGGCGCGAGATATTCGCCGCGATGTGTTCCAGCATGTTGAGAGTTTCTCCAGCACTGAGTTCGATAAATTCTCAACGGCATCCCTCATCACCCGCACCACCAACGATGTGACCCAGATCCAAATGGTGAGCATGATGATGATCCGCATGATGTTCTATGCGCCGTTGATGGGCGTGGGCGGCATCATCAAGGTTGTCACCAACGACTCTCCGCTGGCATGGATCATCGGCGTGGCGGTTTTGATGCTGGTCAGTTTGATCGCCATCATCTTCTCCATCTCGCTGCCCAAGTTCAAGATCATTCAGCAGTTAACCGACCGCATCAACCTCGTTGCCCGTGAAAACCTGACCGGCATGATGGTCATCCGCGCCTTCACCATGGAAGGCTTCGAAGAGAAACGCTTCGACGTTGCCAACAAAGACCTGACCGCTGTCACTCTGTTCATTAACCGCGTCATGGTGGTGATGATGCCGCTGATGATGCTCATCATGAACGTGATGCTGCTGGGCGTGATCTGGTTCGGCGCGAACGAAGTCGCTGCCTCCAACATGCAAGTTGGCGACATGATGGCATTCATGCAATATGCCATGCAGATCGTAATGGCATTTCTGATGCTCTCGATGATGTTCATCATGATCCCGCGCGCTTCGGTCTCGGCTGACCGCATCCACGAAGTGTTGACCACTGTGCCGCATATTCACGACCCGAAAGCAGCCAAAAAGTTCGCCCAACCCTTCAAAGGCGAGATCGAATTCCGCAACGTCTCCTTCCGCTACCCGGGCGGCGACATTGATGCGCTGGAAAACATCAGCTTTGTGGCAAAGCCCGGGCAGACCACCGCATTCATCGGGTCGACCGGAGCCGGAAAATCCACCATCGTTAACCTCATCCCACGCTTCTACGAAGTCTCGGATGGCTCCATCTTCATTGACGGCATCGACATCCGCGATGTAACCCAGCACGACCTGCGCGAAAAGATCGGCTACGTGCCGCAAAAAGCCGCCCTGTTCTCCGGCACCATCGAAAGCAACCTGCTCTACGCCGATGAAAATGCCACAAAAGAAATGTTGGAAGCTGCGATTGAGATCGCGCAAGCCAAAGAATTTGTGAACGAGAAACCCGAAGGCATACAAACCGAGATCGCCCAAGGCGGGGGCAACGTCTCTGGCGGGCAAAAGCAGCGCCTCTCGATCGCGCGCGCCATCGTCAAGAAACCGCCGGTCTACATCCTCGACGACAGCTTCTCTGCGCTCGACTTCAAAACCGACTCAGCGCTTCGCCGCGCATTCAAGGAAAAATCAAAAGACAGCACACTGCTGATCGTCAGCCAGCGTGTCTCCACCATCAAGAACGCCGAACAGATCATCGTACTCGATGAAGGACGGATCGTCGGCAAAGGCACACACAACGAACTTATGGAAACCTGTGAAACCTACAAAGAGATCGCCCTCTCGCAATTAAGCATGGAGGAATTATCATGATGATGCAGCGTCCCGGACAACAACAGCAAGGTCCCCGCATGGGTGGACCGATGGGCGGGCACATGATGGGCGCACCCGGCGCCAAAGCCCGCGATTTCAAAGGCACGATGAAAAAACTCATCGAATACCTTGGCGCATATCGCCAGCTCATCATCATCGTATTCATCTTCGCGGTATTCTCCACCGCCGCCAGCATTATCGGTCCCAAAATTCTCGGCAACGCCACCACAAAACTTTTTGAAGGTGTGATGGCAGAACTGAACGGCAGCGGCTCGATCGACTTTGACTACATCGGGCGCATCGCTCTCATAACGTTGGGGCTGTATCTTGTTTCTGCATTATTTGCCTACATCCAAGGCTGGATCATGGCAAACGTCTCAACCGATATCGCCTACCGCTTCCGCCGCGACCTCTCTGAAAAAATGAACCGGATGCCGCTCAAATATTTTGACGGCACCACTCACGGCGAGGTGCTTTCGCGCATCACCAACGATGTGGATACGCTCAACCAAACCCTCAGCCAAAGCCTGACCCAGATCATCACCTCGCTGGTAACGGTGATCGGCGTGCTGATCATGATGTTCTCGATCAGCTGGCAAATGACGCTGGTGGCGCTGGTGGTCATTCCGCTTTCAATGGGAACTGTGATGATGATCGTAAAACAATCGCAGAAGTTCTTCAAACAACAGCAGGAATACCTCGGTCACGTCAACGGGCATGTGGAAGAAATGTATGGCGGTCACATTGTGATGAAAGCCTTCAACGGTGAAGCCGAAAGCGTGGCAAAGTTCGACGAATCGAATAACACCTTGTACGACTCAGCGTGGAAGTCTCAATTCCTCTCCGGTTTGATGATGCCGATCATGATGTTCATCGGCAACCTCGGGTATGTGGGCGTGGCGATCCTTGGCGGGTACCTTGCCATTCGCAATGCCATCACCGTGGGTGATATTCAAGCCTTCATTCAATACATGCGCTCGTTCACCCAGCCCATCACGCAGTTGGCGAACATTTCGAACGTTCTCCAACAAACTGCCGCCGCTGCGGAGCGAGTCTTTGAGTTCCTTGATGAAGCTGAAGAAGTGGAAGATACAACCTCGCCCATCAAGCTCGACAGCGTGAATGGTCATGTGGAGTTCAAGGACGTCCACTTCGGCTACGACCCGGCGAAGCCGGTCATCAACGATTTTTCAGCGGAGGCACAGCCCGGGCACAAGGTCGCAATCGTCGGTCCGACCGGAGCCGGAAAGACCACCATGGTCAAGCTGCTGATGCGCTTCTACGATGTAGACAGCGGCAAAATCCTGATCGACGGTCAAGACATCCGCGCCTTTACCCGCAAAGACCTGCGCAAGATGTTCGGCATGGTTCTGCAAGATACCTGGCTGTATAACGAAACCATCATGGAAAATATTCGTTATGGGCGCCCCGATGCCACCGATGAAGAAGTGATCGCCGCCGCACAAATGGCGCATGTGGATCATTTCGTCCACACCCTGCCGGACGGCTACAACATGGTTTTGAACGAAGAGACTTCCAACATCTCGCAGGGACAAAAACAATTGCTCACCATTGCCCGCGCCTTCCTCGCAGACCCAAGAATCCTCATTCTTGATGAAGCGACAAGCTCGGTCGATACCCGCACCGAAGTGCTCATTCAAAAGGCAATGAACAACCTGATGAAGAATCGCACGTCCTTTGTCATCGCCCACCGCCTCTCCACCATTCGAGATGCAGACCTGATCCTCGTAATGAACCACGGTGACATTGTAGAGCAGGGCTCGCACAAGGAACTGCTTGCGAAATTCGGCTTCTATCACGAGCTTTATATGAGCCAGTTCAAGAAGAAGGAAGACGAAACGATTGTGGCATAACGGACGATAGACGATTGACCGCAGACGATAAACGGCAGACCGCCGTCAATCGTCTGCGGTCTGCCATCAGAACCAGTGATACACTCACAACCTATGACCGAAACAACTCAAACACCCCCTGAAGATAAACTCGACTTCAAACGCATTCTGCCGATCCTCGTCATCGTGCTCGTAGACTTGATGGGGCTCTCCATCATCATTCCGCTTCTGCCTTTATACGCCGCCCGTTTCGGCGCGGATGCCTTCCTCGTCGGCATTTTACAGGCAACCTACCCATTCATGCAGTTCGTTGGCGCGCCCATCCTTGGCAGACTCTCAGACCGCTTCGGACGCAAGCCGGTTCTGGTCGCCAGCCAGATTGGCACCCTAAGCGGATTCATTCTGCTCGGTTTTGCCAACAGCATGGTACTGCTCTTCATCTCCCGCATCATCGATGGGCTTTCGGGCGCGAACATCTCCACCGCTCAAGCCGCCATTGCCGATAGCACCAATGAAAAAACACGCACACAAGGGCTTGGTTTGGTTGGCGCAGCGTTTGGTGTGGGCTTCGTACTCGGACCGATCCTCGCATTTATTGTCCTCGCTTCAACCGGGCAAAACTATCAAGCCGTGGCATGGACAGCCGCTCTGTTTTCGCTCATTTCCATCCTGCTGACCACCTTCTGGTTCAAAGAAACGGTAGCCGATGCCGCCGACCCCGAAGCCTCGCGCAAGCGCCGTCCATTTTCTTTTGGCGCCCTGCGTGAAGCCATGCAACACCGCCCCGCCATCATGTTCCTTGTTATCGTGATGTTCTTCTATCAAGTAGCCTTTGGCGGGTATGAGCAACTCTTTTCGCTGTTCACGCTCAATCGCCTCGGCATGGATGCACGCGATACCTCCGGCTTGTTTATGCTGGCGGGCATCCTCATCATTGTCATTCAAGGCGGGCTGATCGGACGCTGGTCACGCAAAAAGGGCGACCGCTGGCTGGCGCTCATGGGAATCGGCGCGCTCGCCATCGGCTTGATCGGCACGGCGCTCACTCCCGCCATCCCTGTGCCGTGGTACGAAAAAGCGCGCGTGCTTGAAAGCCTCGCCGGTCAGGGTGAATTCCGTGTTTCGATTCAAAATATCAAAGTGAGCCTGCCCGACGAAACAGTACGCGGCTGGTTCGGCATTGTCTGGTTGATGATCGCCAGCATCCCTGCGGCGTTGGGCGGCGGGACGCTTCAACCTGCCATCAACAGTCTCATCACCAAAGCATCTGATAAAAGCGAAGTAGGAAGTATGCTGGGGTTATCTTCCGCGGCATACAGCGCGGCAAATGCCATTGCCCCGCTTTTCTTTGGGGCGCTCTTCCAATGGTTTGGCGCGCCCGTGCCTTTCTTTGCCGGTGGTTTGATCTTGCTGGTATTGTTCATCTTTGCACCAAGGATAATCAAGCAATAGTTTAATTTGCCCTAGTACCCAAACAAAAAAGAGACCCTGCGATCCGCAGACAAGGTCTCTTTTTCTTTGTGTAAACTGACATCATGCAATAAGTTTCAAATTCGCTTAAAATCCTCTTATGCAGCCTGATCGTACCCCTGAACGTATCATCCCATCCTTGCTCTTTGCAGACGGATTAATTGCCATTGCATTCGCATTCCTGGCGCACACCCTTGGCATAGACCCCACCCCAGATTGGGGGCGGATACGGATTTTAGCGTTTATTGCCGGAGTTCTATTTTGTGGAATTTCCCTGCTCTTATTCAAGAACAAAACAGGGTTTACAAAAGCAAAAATCCCAGGTGTATTTTTCCTCATCATTCATAGTTGGGTAATCATCATCTTGGTCTACACATGGTTCATCACCTTCGGGACATTCACAGAATGGAGGGCATCGACACGATATTATTCGCTGCTTGCAACCGCGTTTAGCAAAGGGAATCTTTATGTAGATGTAGATCCAGGCGCCGCACTGTTAGCCGCGGAAGACCCATATAATTCTGAGGGGCGACCACCTTTTGAAGATGATGTTTGGGACCTCTCGCTGTACAAAGAAAAACTTTACCTGTATTGGGGTCCCGTTCCGGCGCTATTGATGATGCCAATTCAACTCGCATTGAAAACCACACTGTCGGATATGTATCCGGTTTTCTTTTTTCTCTGCGGGTTATTGATCTTCAACTCGCTCATCATCCTTAAGATTTGGCAATTATTCTTTGCAAAAATCCCAATACGCTATGTGATCGCCTCGATCTTCATTATCGGCTTGATCCTGCCCATCCCGTGGTCACTCAGCATCCCCGATGTATATGAGGCGGCGATCGGCGCAGGTCAGTTCTTTCTTATGGGCGGGATCTATTTCATCATCCTTGCCTTTGAAAATAATATCCAAAAACGGCATCTATTCCTTGCAGGATTCTTTTGGGCATGTTCAGTTGGTTCGCGTGCGATCAATGTTCTACCCATTTTGTTTCTTGTTGCAGTCACCTCGTTGTGGATATGGAAATATTCAACCAGGTCATGGCGGGAATTAATATCCCCAATCATCGCCCTGCTTGCGCCGCTTGCACTCGGAGCGATCCTGATCGGATGGTACAACTGGGCGCGGTTCGACTCTCCGCTTGAATTTGGGCTGCGTTATCAGATCACCATCTACAATCTCAATCAGGATATGCCCATCACCTTCCAGCCGGAATATATTCCTTATAACATCCTTGCATATGTGTTGCTGCCTTTTGAATTCGTAAAAGAATTTCCGTTTATCATGCCGATGGGGCTGTCATCCATACTGCAAAATCACGGTCTGACCGCGCCCAAACTCTATGCCGCCGGAAATGTGACCGGCATGTTATTCTTTGCTCCATTTCTACTATTTGCGTTCATACCACTTTTCAAAAAGAACCCCGATATAGAAAAATACCCGCTACAACTTCAAAACTTGACCCTTTATCTTTTGGGCGGCTCCTTTCTTATCAGCTTTATCTCGCTTCTGCTCTACTATTACGGACAATTGCGCTTCATGGTGGATGTCGTTTCACAGATTACCTTGCTGGCAATTTTTGGGTATTGGGTATCCATTCCCAAAATGCGTTCTTCCAAGTTTTATTTATTCACGGCAAATCTTCTTATTACCGTCACCCTCATTATCAGTGTACTGCTCGCCGTCACCAGCGAAAGCGGGCGGATGCAAAAACTTAATCCCTCGCTGTTTGAAAGCCTAAAAAGCCTCCAATCTCAACAAAAATAAAAGAACCGCCGGAATAACACCGGCGGTTCTTTTATTTTACGGTCGCGGACCATTACCACCCGGTCCGCCGCCGCCCGGTCGCCCGCCACCCGATCCTGCACCTCCGTTGCCTATGCCGCTAAAATCGGGGCGGCTGCCGAGGGAGGCTTCAAAACCGCCGAGGTTTTCGCGTCCACGGTTGATCTCGCCGCGCGCAAACTGGGTGTTGATCTCATCGAACTTGCCTGCAAACTGGGTCACATCTGGTCCGAGCCCATCTGCGCCGCCGAATTGTTGGAAGCCCGCCTGCGCGTTCCTGCCGAGTTGCGCAAGGTTCATCAATTCATCCCGTGAGAGTTTGTTATCGCTCAACGCGCCATTTGCAAAATCCAGAAACTCAAATGCGGTTTGAAGTGCGGTGATCTTATCGGTGGGAATATTATTCGGCTGAATTTGTGAGATCTGGTCGAGGCGTCCCTGCTGGTCGGCTTGCAGAACAGAGAGCATATCCTGCGCGTTCGATTTCAACTCCTGCGCATTGGTCTGCGCAGTGCTGGCAGCCGTTTCAAGCTGTGTGATGGTCTCTTCGGCGAGGGCAAGCCCCTGATCGAGTGTGGATGAAATCTGCTGAAGTGACTGGTCAATGGAACTGAGCGTATCGTTCATCTGATTGAGTTCAGTTTCGATGGCATTCAACTCCGCGATCATTTCGTAAGCAAGATCAGAATATAGAGCATAGTATTCCTCGATCAGGTCTTCGGCATATTCCACGTAATAATCGGCATAGTAATAATATTCATAGACATATACAACTTCTTCGCTGGTGACCGCATCATCTGTGGTGGTGTAATACACAGCCGTTGTCGTCTGCTCGGTGGCGGCAATGGCTTCTGCCACGGCTGCATCGATCAGTGCGGCGAGTTCTTCTTCGGTCAGCGTGACATATTCAACGGTCGGACCAGGGGTAGGCGTGGCGGGCATGGCAGTCAACGCAGATGAATTGACGGTTGCCTGCGCCAGTGCGGTTGCCTGCTGTGTTCCGGCAATGGCGGTATTGACCACATTCGGGTCGGCAGTTCCGGCGGGGAGTCCGCAGGCGAGGGTGGACGCAGTGATGGCAAAAACGAATAAGATATTTCTCAGCATGTTTTTCATTTGAGTTCCTCCAATGATTGTTTTTAAAATTTGATCGAATACACAGTCAGACCTTTGGGTCTAACTCACTCTCTCATCATACGTCCGACGAGTGACGATAACCTTTACATTTTTGTGCGGACGCAAAGTGACGCTTGGGTTTGGTTTCGCAAGCCCGCGCTGGGCGGGAGAAATTTGCCAACGTTGCGCCATGACTGCCAGCACGGCAACGGCTTCTGTCATGGCGAAATGCTCGCCGATGCACACCCGGCTGCCGCCGCCAAATGGGAAGTAACTGTATCGGGGTGTGGAATGCTTATCGAGGTCGAACCAGCGTTCGGGTCGGAATTGAAGCGGCTCTTCATAAAATCGCGGGTCGTGGTGGGTCACCCACTGGCTCATGATCACCGTCGAACCGGCTGGGATGAATTGTCCGCCGATCTCACAATCATGCAGAGCTTCACGCCCCATTGCCCAGGCAGGCGGACGCATCCGCAAGGTTTCATTGACCACGGCACGGGTGTATGGAAGTTTCTGAATATCTTCCGGCGTGGGCAGGCGATCCCCCAACACCGAAGCAACCTCGGCTTGCAAAATGGATTGTGCCATCGGGTTGTGCGCGAGCATATCCCAACACCATGCCAACAACAGCGCGGTGGTCTCATGCCCCGCCAGCAAAAACGTGAGCGCATGGGCATGGATCTGCTCATCGGTAAATTGATCTTTGTGATTCTCTTTGAGGATGTTGACCAGGGCGCGTTTGGCATGTTCAGATTGCGGATTTTTAAGCAACGCCTCGGTGACTTCGCTCAGGTCTGCTTTTGCCTCCGAGAAACTTAGGAACAAGCTGCGAGCGGACTCTGGCAAAGGCATTTGTGCCAGCGGGAAGAGACGCACCAAGGTCTTCATCGCATCGCTCACTTTTTCCACTGCCCCCGTAGGCGCACTGCCAAAGAAAGACCACAGCGCAATATTGAGCGTCAGGCGCATCATACCTTCAGACATATCCACACGTTCGCCGTTCTGCCAGTTCGCAATGTGTGCCAGGGTATTCTCATTCATCAACGGAAGATACTCTTCCATTTTGTGACGATGAAAAGCAGGTTGAAGTGTGCGCCGTTGTGCCAGGTGTTCATCCCCTTCGCTAGTGAGCAGCCCCTCGCCCAAAATGACGCGCGCCCGCTGCAAGCTGGGACCTTTCACAAAGTTATCAGCCTGCTTGACGAGAACTTCTTCAATAAATGACGGATGACTCAGCAGGAACAGATCACGCTTGCGCAGTTTGATGCGGGCAATATCGCCCTGTTCGTTCGCAAGGTCGGTCAGCGCATGGAGCGGACTGCGAAATATCTTCCACAGAAACTCAAAAGTGGACATTTTATAAGCAGGTTGTTCGAGAACTAAATTTGTTTCCATTGGCTATCTCCAAGATTAACTTGTAGGGCGGGTTTTCAACCCGCCAAGCTCTTGTTTCCAAAAGCATGTCAGGCTAAAAGCCTGACCTACAATGTATTGATAGCCAAAGGATACTTTCCCCGCTCCAAGATGTCTGCCCGCAAAGGTGGGGAAATTCTCCCCCTATTTGGTGGGTAGTCTAAAACAAATCAACAACCATAACAAATAGATTCACATGTCGAATTTCATTGAAAAATACAATTGAGATGCTATACTTAATAAAAGGAGATAGATTCATGCCAACATTAATAGGAATTGAAGGAATTGGTCCGGTCAACGCCGCCAAACTTAATAAAGCTGGCGTCCGTGGAACCAATGGATTGTTGAAGATTGGCGGCACCCGCAAGGGACGTCAGGAACTCGCGAAAGCGACTGGCATTAACGCAAAAACAATTCTCGAATGGGTTAACCGTGCCGACTTGTTCCGTGTAAAAGGAATTGGTACACAGTACTCCGACCTGCTCGAAGCGGCTGGTGTAGATACAGTGCCAGAACTCGCCAAGCGCCAACCCGAAGCTTTGCTTGTAGCGATGACCAAGGCAAATACCAAGCTCAATAAAGTAAATCAAATGCCTGGTCTAAGCAATATCAAAGCTTGGATCAAGAACGCAAAATCACTTAAGCGTGCTGTAGAGTACTAAGAACAAAAAACTTCCGATCTCAATCGGAAGTTTTTATTTAACGAGAAAACAACCTAGTCTTACAACTCTTCCACCATCACCAACCCATAGCGGACCGCCATCAGCGCCGCTTGGGTTCTATCGCTCACTCCCAACTTCACGAATAGATCGCTGACATAACCTTTCACCGTCATCTCGGTCAGCGATAACTCGCCAGCAATTTCTTTATTGCTCTTGCCCTTTGCCAGCAACTTCAAAATACCGCGCTCACGTTCGGTCAACGAATCGAACGGGTCATCGGGCATGGGCGCGCGTGCCATCAGACGTTTGGCAATATCGGGGTGCAATTGCGGTTTACCTTGCGCCGCTCCGCGAATGGCAGCGACTAAATCATCCCCGCTCATTTCTTTCAGCAAAAATCCGCTCGCACCCGCACGCAACGCCGCATAGACATGCGCATCATCGGTGAACGAAGTCAGAATCAAAATCGGCAGGTCAGGGTATTCCGGGCGGATCTGCTTCAGCGCATCCACACCGGTCATTTCGGGCATTTGCAAATCCATCAACACTACATCGGGTTTGTGCTTTTTTATCAACGCCAGCACACCCGCGCCGGTCTGCGCCTCGCCCACCACACGCATATCTTTCTCGGCATCAATGGTAAAGGTCAGCCCGCGCCGCACTACTTGATGGTCATCGGCAATGATTATGTTCAGCATACTCACCTCACAGGAATCAGAAAGCTCTACTTTCGGGCATGTCTTGAAGTAGAACTTCAAGACTCCGATACGGGCAGGGGGATTTTGTAATTCAAATTCGTACCGCGCCCAATTTCCGAATCAATCGTCAACTCGCCGCCCAACGCCAGCACACGCTCTCGCATACCACGCAAACCATAATGACCGGCGGGCAGGGCATGTACATCGAATCCCGCACCATCATCTGCAACACTCACATGCAAAAACGAATCCGAATTCACGGTCACGGTCACACTGCGTGCGCCGCTATGCTTCACCACATTTTGCAACGCCTCGCGCAGTACCCACGCCGCTTCACTCGCAATATTCTTTTGGATAATTACAACCTGCGGCATCTCCAGCGTTACAGACAGCAACGCCCCGCCTTCGGGTCCGCTTCGGTTGGAAAACGCCTCACACTCCGCCCGAACGGATTCAACGAAATCAACCTTTTCCTCGCCAGAAGCGTTGCGCAGTTGGTCGAGCATCAGCCGCATCTCTTTGAGCGTGTCGCTTGCCAGGCTCTCCAATTCTGCCAGCTTCTCTTTAAAATCCTCCGGCGCAGACTTTTTCAATCCGCGCGCCATCAGGTGCAGACCAAACATCTGCTGCGTGACCGAGTCGTGCAAATCTCGTGCAATGCGTTGACGTTCTTCATACGCCGCAATGGATTTTTGATTTGCAAGGGCTTGTTCGGTCTGTTCTTTTACGCGGGCTTCAAGATTTTTGTTTAACTCATACAGCGACTCATACGCATTCGCATACGCCAGCGCCAGCGCCGCCTGACTCGCCAACGCATTCAGACGTTTCACTTCCTCCCCATCAAATTGCGGACCGGCGCGGCGCGCTCCCAGCCAGTAGCCGCCAACAGAGACACTACCCGCCACCAAACGGGTATTCCATGCAGATACGGTATGAGGCGGCGGCACATCGGGTTCGGGGAAGAGTTTGAGCGCACCCCACTCGGCGCCGATCTGGTTCGGGAAGACTTCATTAAGCAGGTGAATGATCTCATCCCTGCGGTTGGCGCGGGCGAGCAGATATTCCATGCCCTGAATTGCAGATTCAAATTTAAGCCTGTCGGGGTAGAGGATGCGGTCGAGCCAGGTTTGAATGAACTTGCGGGTCGGGTCAAAAAGCAGCGCGGCAACAAACAGGCTGATGATCGGCGCAAGCGGGCGGGAAGTGAGGGATGACTCAAAGAGTGAGGTAAGGCTTGTGGTGAGGAACAGGTAAAACGTTAGGAGAAGAAGCGAAGCAGAGCCGTAGACCAGAGTCCGCCTGAGGGCACGGTCAATGCCAAAGAGGTCGTGCCGCATCACGGCGTAGGCGATTCCCAAAGGAACAAAGAGTTGAAAGAGCAGCAGCAGGTTGTAGGGAAAAACATCCAGCCCCAATGCCAGCATGAGCGGGCGAAACCAAAGCGGCGCTTCGGCAATGAAGATGCTGATACCCACAATGCGGGCGCGCTGGGCGTCTTGCATATTTTCGGGGCTGGTATCTCGTGCAACCGTGATGAGGTTCTTAATGAAGAGAAAAATGACGAGGGTGAAGCTGGCAAATAAAATACTGATGGTAAGTATGCGCTGCCAGAAGACCAGGCTGTAAAGAAATGCAGCGACCATCAACGCCGAAAGAATGTAGGCGGCGATTATTTTTTGGGTGGGTGTGTTTGTGGCTTTCGGGAAACGTGCGCCCACGTGCAGGGTCATGGGCATGAGGATAGCGGCTTGGATCATCCGCAGGGTGAGCCAGGGGTTGAGAAAGTAGAAAAGCGGCTTGCCTGCTTGAATTGCAGGCAGCCCGTTGGTTTCAAAGGGGATGAGCAGCAGGAAGGCAAAGAAAACTGAGAAGCAGGCGATCAGCGCGTGGCTTGCCTGCGGACGCAGCAATGAGGGGACTATGCCTGTAAAAAGCATGAGTGCAGATACCGCAACCGAGAACGGTGTGACCACTTCTGCAACCGATTGCCCGGCAAGGTTTGAAACCGCCGCAAGCAGCGCCATGTTGATGAATATGGAAACAAGGATGGGCAGGTAAATTTCGGTGATCTTTTTCATTGCTGTTTTCTGAGGGTTAACCATGCGACGAACAAAAGAACAAGCCCTGTGCCATCGAACAGAATGAACCGCAAAATGGACAAGCGCAAGACGGTGTGTTCCATTGGCAGGGTAGAGAGGATGTAGCTTTCGCCGAGCAGACCCGTAAACTGCATGAGCAGGGCAAAGGTCAATGCAATCGAATAGCGAATGGGGTTATAGACCGCGAAGAGATATGGCACATTCCACATCAGGAAAAGGACGCCCACTCCGCGTATAGCCGCTTCGCCCGCCGTGCCCGAAAGTTCATACGCGTGGACGAACATCTGCGGCGAGGCGATGAAGATGACCGCCGCCTGCACATTCCATGCGGTGACGATGGCGATCAGCAGGCGGGAAATCCAGATACGCATGGGGGGCATCCAAGTGACAGTCACCTACGAGGTGACTGTCACTTATGATAACGGCTAAAGGTATTGGGTGTATTCATTTCCCAATATCTTTTCAAGGTATGGGGTTACCTGCCAGAAATTTTTCAAGTTTTTGTATTCTTCCAGCCAACGCGGGTTGTTCCCCGGCTGTGAGGTTTTTACCGAGCGGATCATCAGGTTCTTGGCGGTATGTTCGATGGGTACGAATTGGGTTACATCGGTGCGGTAGCCCATGATGCGTAATAACGCGGCACGAAAGGTATCGGTGAGAATATCGCCCAGGCGTTCGAACAAAATTCCATGGTTGAGAACAGGCACGAGCGGTGTCGGAGCCGGGGCTTGTGCCATCTGCACTTGTAATTCATGCTGGCAGCATGGCGCGCAGACGATGATCTTGCTATCCCAGCGGATCCCTTTTGCGAGGGCGTCGTCGGTGGCGGTGTCGCAGGCGTGCAGCGCCACTACAATATCCGGCGCAACCTCAGGTTCAAAATCGGTGATCGTGCCCACTTTGAACGAGAGTTGATTCCAGCCCAATTCCATGGTCTTTTTCTGAAGCCGTTCGATCAGGTCGGCTTTGATATCCACGCCGATGATGTGGGCATCCAATTGCAGGATGTCGTGAAGGTAGTAGTAAAGGGCGAAGGTGAGGTAGGCGCTGCCGCAGCCGAAATCGACCACATGTACGGGTTTGCCCGCGAAGGTATTGAGCGCGTCGGTTTCATGAACCAGCCGCAGGAACTCGTTGATCTGGGTGTACTTCCGCTGCATATCGGCTTTGATCCGGCCGTCCTTGGTGAGGATGCCGACCGCCTCTAAATATGGTTTGGCATTTTCCGCCGAAAGCAGACGGCTTTTCTCGCGGTTGTGAGAGAGGTCTGCCACTACGGGCAGCGCCGTGGATCTGCGCTCATTCATTAATGCTTTGCCTTTTTTTGAGATATTGACCTGTAAACTGCCGGTGGTGTTTTCTACGAAGATGTTTCGAAACGGCAAAGCCAGCGCTTCAGTGATCCGTTTTGGGGCTTCTTCAAAGGTGTAGTTTTTGGAAACGTCCTTCTTCTCGTCAAAAAAGGAGAACTGCAAATGAACTCCGTCCTTGAGTTCCACGGGGCGAATCACGAGTTTGACCCAGCCCATCTCCGCGCCTTTTTGCTGACCGGTAAACACTGCCCTTATAAAGGTATCGCGGGATAAAATCCGCTCGCGGACTTTTTTTATGTAGTTATCTTCCATGCCGAAATTATACGACACCCCGCACAATGACAGGGTGATCCCACAAGTGTATTAGAAGGTGTGGAATCCCCGTATTATTCACCATCAAAACTGGGATAGAGGCTACAGATTCCCTGGTAACAACAAATCATCCACAAGTTGGTTAAAACCAATCAAGCGAATGATCTCTTCGTAAGGTGCATTCCCTGCAAAAGCGCCCCTTCTTGCGGGTAGGGCTTACATAAAGCCCTACACCTCCATCTCCTCTTCCTCCCTCGCAACCTCGCCTTTCTCCATTTTCTTCCGCAAATGCTCGGGCCATGTGGAGAGGTCTTCCGACTGCAAGAACAGCGGACCACTCCCCTTTTGAGTCAAAATATCGCGCGAGCGGACGTTAAGCGCCGCCTTCGCCGCATCAATGCCAGAAGCAGTTACACCCGCCACGCCGTGGCTGATGGTGCTTTGCCCGCACAGATACAAGCCCTCAAATTCGGTCTGCGCCCGAAAGCCCAGCGGTCCCACTTGTGTGGGTGATTTTTCAATGCCATAAATATTTCCGCGCGTGGCATTGAGGTAATGCTGATTTGTCAGCGGTGTGCCAAGGCTTGAAAAAACAATATGCTTGCTTAAGCCAGGGATGCGCTTCTCCAATCCGCGCACCATGCGCCACGAAAGGTCTTCCTTCATTGCTTCATAATCCGCGGGGCGTGCGCCATATTTCGTATTCGCCCACTTCTCGAACGCCTCATAACCCACGAACGCAAACGCCTCACAGGTGTGCTGTCCCGAATGCATCTTCGACGGGTCTTTCAAGGTTGTCACCGTCAGGAACATTCCCGCAGGCGTCTCATCCCGCAGCGCCGCATCACCCAAACCATCGGCATAAATTTTATCCACGTCTGCATGGTCGTAATACCACATATTGCCCGAGTCCAACCCCGCACCGCGCAGATCCATATCCGTTGCAAAGAACAAACTCAAGCAAGACATTGAATACTTCACGCCATCCAGCTTCCTCGTCAACTTTGCCGAGAGATGCTCCCGCCCGATCATCCTGCCAAACGTCACTTCGGGGTCGGCATTGGAAATGACAACACCCGAGCGGATCTCTTCGCCAGAGTCCAACTCTACGCCGATAACTTTTTTCCCTTCGAGCAGAATCCGCTTCACCCGTGATTTGAGCCGGATCTCACCCCCAGCCTTTTTCAACGCCCGAACAAACGCCCGCGGAATCGTGAACGCCCCGCCCAACGGATAATATCCGCCATTGAAGTAATGGTCTGTGATGCCCGCATGGACGAATGCACTCACCTGCGAAGGCGGAAGTCCATGATCGCCAGATTGCCCGCTCAACACGCCGCGCAATACCGGGTCTGTAATGTGCGCGTTGATCAAATCTGCACCTGTGGCACGCATCCACTTGAGGATGTTGCCCGCCCCCTTCGCCGCCTGCAAAGGCTTGTTCAACTTGCCAATATTGCGGACCCCATCGGTGATGGCGGTTAGGTCGGCAAAGTACCCGTCAATACCTTGCGCCTCATGCGGGAAGTGTCCCTTGAGCGTTTCGATCAAACGCTCTTTGCCTTTGGGAAAATCCACGCGTTTATCACCGATGAAAATATGGTCATACCCATTGGGGTTGAGTTCCACGAACGCCAGGTCTTGTGAAACCCCCAAGCCATCATAAATTCGACGCAAGCCGCCGCCCTCATCCAAATTGCCGATGTAATGCACACCCGGGCTAAAGCGATACCCGTTCAACGTGAACGAATGCGTCCAGCCTCCGGGGCGGTCGTGCTGTTCAAGCACCAGCACCTTCTTCCCTGCCTGTGCCAAAGCAACTGCGGCAGTAAGCCCGCCAGCGCCCGAACCGATGATGATTGCGTCGTAAGCCATGATGTTGCCTCCATTCTTATTTTCGGCGGACTGAAGCCCTGCCTCACCTGTGCCTGCGGCACTGGCGCAGGCAGTTCATGGAAGTCGGCTAAAGCCGACTGCTATACGCCTAGTGCCCAAACAACTTAAAATTGGAGGGGTAAAAGTGGCTGAAGTTCGCCGCTTTTACCCTACATCTTCATGTTGTTTGGGTACTAGTAATTTCAATAATTTTGGCGTATCAGAAATGATCTCATCTGCCCCAAATTGACGTAACTCTGGCTCTTCGCCAAACCCGCACAACACGCCAACTGTTTGCGCTCCGGCTGATTTGCCCGCGCGGATATCCACAGTGGTATCGCCGATCATCAGGCAGTTTTCAGGGGAGACATTCATTTTTTGGGCGGCGAGAAGCACCGGGTCTGGGTAGGGTTTGGTATGAACCGCTGAAAGACCGGTAACGACCACATCAAAATATTTAGCGAGGTCATATTGTTCGAGGAAGCGCATCGTCCCTTTTTCGTCTCTGGCGCTGACCACTGCCATGGGGTAACGCCCGTGCAATTTTTTCAGCATCTCATCCACGCCGGAGATGAGCAGAAATTTCTTATCAGCGTGCTTGCGGTGGCGCGAAAGCCAATTGATCACCGCGACCATTTCATCATCCAAATGAAGCGTATCTGCCAGCCCAAGCAAGGCATTGCCGGGGGCTTCGATCCACATCACAAAGCGGCGGGCGGCATAATCAGGGTCTTTAAATAAGAAACGGGGAAAGAATTTTACGATCTTTTGAACGTACAAGTCATCGGTATCGCTGAGCGTGCCGTCAACATCGAAGCAAAGCGCTTTGATTTTAGAGGTTTCAAGGGACATGGATTAATTGTACCAAAAGGGCTATACTTGTTTAGATACCTTATGATTGAAGATCGTGACCGCACCCTGCTCGAATTACTTGTAAAGGTCAGCCGCGAAGTGGCCACCGCAATCGACCTTCGCACTGTATTGCAACGGGTGTTGTTCGCTTGTATTCAATATGTAGGCGGTGAGCGCGGCAGTGTAGTTGTGATGGATGATAACGGCAAGGCAGTGGATGCCACCATTGTGTACGGAACCCGGTTCCACGATCACACCACCCAGCAATTAAGAGATACGGTCGAAAAAGGGCTGGCTGGCTGGGTTGTCCAAAACCGCAAAGCAGCCCTGGTTCCAGATACAAGTAAAGATGAACGCTGGTTGCGGCGTGCAGACGATGCCATAGATAAAAGCGGGGCAAAATCGGCTATTTGTGTGCCTCTCATGGCACGAGATCGATTTGTTGGGGTGTTGACCCTCGTTCACCCCATCCCAAACGCATTTACTCCAGATCACCTTGAATTGGTGCAAGCCATTTCAGACCAGACGAGCGTGGCAGTTCTAAATGCCCGCCTTTATTCCGAAACACAAAGAACTGCCCGGGTCACTTCTGCATTGGCAGAAGGCGCGGCATCGATCAACTCTTCGTTGGAATTGCAGGATGTATTTCGACGCATTCTTAACCAGACCATGCAGGCTCTGCAAGTTGAAACGGTTGCCCTGGCTTTGATAGAAGAATCTGGCAGCGATCTTGTTTTTCAGGCGGCGGCGGGTAACAACTCCAGTGAAATTCCAGGGAAACGCAGCAGCGTTAACATCGGGTTTGCGGGCAGGGCGATCCAGGACGGCAAAGGGTTGGTGATTCCCGATACCCGCAAAGATGAAGATTTCAGCGAAGTGGACAACTTGAACGGAGTTGAGATGCGGGCGCTTGCCATCTCACCGATCCTTTCTCATGGAAAGGTCATCGGCATCCTTGAAGCGGTTAATCCCACATCCGGTTCCTTCGACCCGGATGCCTTATTGGTGATGAACGGCTTGGGCAGCCTGGCAGGGTCATCCATTGAAAATTCGCGCTTATTTACTCAGCTTCAACACGCGCATAAGACCTATCGTGAATTGTTTGAAGATAATGTCGACCCGGTCTTTATCACCAATTGGGAAGGGCATGTGTTGGCGGCAAACCGCCGATCTGTTGTTTTGAGCGGATACACCATAGAAGATTTACATGGCATGACTATTGACCAGATCCACGCCATGAACTGGGGATTGGTTGGAGAGCATTTCAGCAGCCTGCGAGATAATCAATCTTGCGATTACGAATCAGGATTAACGCTGAAAGATGGCGGCTCACTGCCCGTGGAAGTTCACGCCCGCAGCGTGGAGTTCGATGGAACAGAATCCATTCAATGGATATTGAGGGATATTTCCGCCCGCAAGGAACTGGATGAACTTCGCAACGATATGACCTCGATGATCTTCCATGACCTGCGCTCTCCCCTGGGCAATATCGTCTCAAGCCTCGAAATGATGAGCGCGCTCATACCCGAAGACGAGGCGCTGAGCTCGATGCTCAATATCGCGAAGAATTCAACAGGGCGCATTCAACGGCTGGTCAATTCATTGTTAGACATCAACCGGTTGGAGTCTGGGCAGAAGATCGTAGACCAGCACTCCATTGACCCGGGGGCGTTGGTACGCGAAGCGATCCATGATGTGGTGCCGTCTGCTTCGGCGCGTCAACACACCCTCACCAATTGGGCGATCAGCGTCCTCCCGCTTATATGGGTGGATGTGGATATGATCTACCGTGTGCTCGTAAACCTGCTTGAAAACGCCATCAAATTCACCCCTGTAAATGGGCGGATCGACATTGGCGCACAAACCAGCGAAGACGGCATGTTCGTCCAATTCTGGGTGCGCGATAATGGACCAGGCATTCCACCGGCTGAGTGTGAACGCATTTTTGAAAAGTTCACACGTCTGCGTGGCAAGGCAAAAACCAGCGGGCTGGGGGTAGGGCTTGCGTTTTGCAGGCTGGCGATCCACGGGCATGGCGGCAAAATCTGGGTGGATAGCGAAATTGGCAAAGGCACCACCTTCTGGTTCACACTGCCTGTCACAACCCGCCGCTCTGCGGGTAAACTCAAGCGTCATACAGGTCAACTTACTTTTAAACCTGATAAAGATGAGAAAATAAACGAATAAGACACAAAGAAAGAGATTCCCCGAAAGGAAAATACTGTAGAACCATCATGCAGGAAATTACACAAAATATTTTCATTGAAGACGAATTTGTAGGGGTGACCCTCGGCGTAATCGTTACCCCACGCGGATTAATTCACATCGACGCCCCGCCATCTCCTGAAGATGTCCGCGCCTGGCGCGCCTCTCTCATGAACCTGGGCGGAGGTATGGACCGGGTTCTGGTCAATGTAGATGCCCATCCCGACCGCACCCTTGGCGCTCGCAGCATGGATTGCACAGTGATCGCCCACGAAAAAACCGCCCAAACCTTCCGCACCCGCCCCAGCACCTTCAAAGCGCAGGGCGAAGAGACCGGCGCCGATTGGGAAGTCATCCCCGGCTTGGGCAGCGTCCGCTGGGCAGCCCCCGATATATCCTTTGAAGAACAAATGACCCTTCATTGGAACTCTTCACCGGTGATCCTCGAACATCATGCCGGACCCTCAAATGGCTCGATCTGGGTACATCTCCCTGAAGAAAAAGTCCTTTTCGTCGGCGATACGGTATTGAAAAACCAACCACCCTTCCTTGCCGGTTCAAACCTCAAAGCCTGGCTCGAATCGTTGAACCTGCTGCTTAAGCCTGATTACAAAGGCTATACCTTTATCAGCAGCCGCGGCGGCGTGGTGAACAGCGCCGTGATAAAAACACAGTACGACCTGCTCAAACACATTCACGACAAACTGAGCAAATCGACCAGCAAGAAACCCAACCCCGCCGTGGTGGAGAAAATGGTCACATCATTGCTGGTATCTTTCAAAGCCCCTGCCGCCCGCCAAAAACAATTTGCCCAGCGTCTGCGCTACGGGTTGACGCACTACAACTCACGCCAGCCAAACCTTTCTGGAAATTCGATCGAGGATTAGTGAATACACCTGTTCCCCTTTTGGAACTTATAAGAGGCTCTGTCGTTGAAGCCACCCACAGCGGGTCTATTGCAGTGGTCAGCGCCGACGGCAGCCTTTTGAAACAAAAAGGCGACCCTAACACGGTCGCTTTTTTGCGCTCTTCTGCCAAACCGTTCCAAGCCCTGCCATTCATTGAAAGTGGCGGCGCAGAACACTACGGCTACACCCCCGCAGAGATCGCACTCTCATGTGCATCGCACAACATTGCACAGATGCACCTCGATACCGTCGCCGCCATGCAAACGAGGATCGGCATTGAGGAAAGCAATTTACAATGCGGTCCACACCTGCCAGATGACCCCGATAAACTGCGTGAAGTGATCCAACACGCCACTCCACTTTCTGCCAACTTCAACAACTGTTCCGGCAAACACACCTCCATGCTGGCATTTGCCAAAATGCGCGGGCTTCCCCTGGAAAACTACCTCGCAAATGAGCACCCCATTCAACAGGAAATTCTCGCAACCATTGCCGAAATGTGCATGATCGAAAAAAAGGATATTCAGATCGGCATAGATGGATGCTCCGCCCCGAACTTCGCCATGCCGCTCTTCCACGCTGCCTACGGGATGGCACGCCTGTGCGACCCCACAGACCTCTCCCCCGCCCGAGCCGAAGCCTGCCAAAAGATCACCAACGCCATGACATCCCACTCCGAAATGGTGAGCGGGTTTGGCGAGTTCGATTGCGAACTGATGAAAGTTGCCGAAGGCAAGGTCATCACCAAACGCGGCGCCGAAGGGTTTCAGATCATCGGCATTAAGCCGGGCGTCGTTCACGAGCGCGGAGTGGGCATTGCCATCAAAGTCACCGATGGAGACAAGACTTCAACCGATAATGACCTGCATACGCGCGCGCGTGTCCGCCCGCCGGTGACGCTGGAGATTCTCCGTCAGCTTGGGGCACTGACTGAAGCGCAGATGCAAGCCCTTTCCAGGTTCGGACCCGAGCGCGTCCTCAAAAATCTGGCAGGGCTTGTCACCGGAAAAATGATCCCTGTATTCAAACTGTAGCTTATGAAAAAACTTCAAACCCGCGCAATCCAAATCCATGAAACCCTGCTCAAGGTTTTTGGCGAACCGATCTGGCGCAACCCTTTGCCCGCCATCGACGAGCTTGTTTCCACGATCCTTTCGCAAAACACAAATGATGTGAACCGCGACCGCGCCTTTGATGCCTTGCGTGCCAGGTTTGCCACGTGGGAAGCCGTGCGCGATGCCCAGGAAAAAGAGGTGGTCGAAGCCATTAAACCGGCAGGGCTGGCGAATCAAAAAGGTCCGCGCATACAACAGGTGTTGAAAGCCATTACCGAGGAGCGCGGCTCGCTTGACCTGCAATTCCTCGCCGAACTGCCGCTCGAAGAAGCGCGCAGTTGGCTGACAAAGTTCAACGGAGTGGGACCAAAGACTGCCGCCATTGTGCTGTGCTTTTCGTTGGGCATTCCCGCCTTCCCTGTGGATACGCATGTGTACCGCGTGACAGGTCGCATTGGGTTACGCCCTGAAAAAATGAATGTGGAACAGGCGCACCCGTATCTCGAATCTGTGTTTCCGCCAAAAACCTACTATGCCGCGCACTTGAACATCATCCGCCTGGGACGTGAGGTGTGCAATGCGAGAAAGCCAATCTGCCCGCAATGCCCGATCAAAAATCTATGCGATTACAAAGATAAGACCCAACCTGCGTCATAACGGCGCAGGTTTTATTTTCAGTTTCTCTACCGTACAAATGTCGTTGCGAGGAGGGGTTTTGCTCTTCCCGACGAAGCAATCTCCTGTTTTGCGGGATAACTCAGTTGAAAATGAGGTTGCCACGCCGCCACACCGTCCTGCGTTCGGTGCAGGGAAAACCAAGAGCGGCGGCTCGCAACGACATAAATTGGCAGGATGTACGGTAGAGAATTTTCAGTAAAGGTCTTGCTGGTTCGGTGACGGCGGAATTCGCGTTAAGATTTTCATGATCTTGAGAAAGCCATGCAGACCTTTAGGGTTTGGGGTGTACGGCAAAGAATTTCAGTTAGAATCAAAAAATGGAAAAGCCCCCCGTAAGTATCGCCTTGGGAGAATTGAATATTCCCCATAAAGTTTTCCAACATACAACGCCTGTAGATTCGCTCGAAACAGCCGCCAGTGACCGTGGGCAGCGCCCTTCGCAAGTTGTGCGGACGATTCTCTTCCGTATGAGCGATGAGGAATTTGCACTTGTCCTCGTGGCGGGACCCGGGCAGATTTCCTGGAAGGTCTTGCGAAAACTGCTCGGCAAGTCACGCATTACGATGGCGACCCCGGAAGAAGTATTGGATGTGACCGGCTATCGTATCGGTACGGTTGGTCCGTTTGGGTTGCTTAAGCCTGTACGGATCATGGTGGAGGCGGGTGTTTTGAAAGAGGAAGAATTATCCATGGGTTCGGGCTTGCGCGACACGGCGATCATCATCAAACGCACAGACTTGATGAAAGGTTTGGGATCTGTGGAAGTGGTGGAGTTATTCGAGAAGGATGCATAAGTACATAAGACTTCGCGGTCTACATTAAATGGAGAATAAACATGAGCAGAAAACAACGCACAATTGATTTTGTAGAAATTGAGTGGGCAGGTTATATCGAACGCTTCAAGCGCCTGCCAACGTTGGATGGTTTGCAGCGGGTTCGCAGGCAGGGGTACGACCAGTTCCGCGATATGCTGGCGCATATCCTTGCATGGTGGGAAGAGATGATGCCCGATATCCTCGCATTGGCAGAGGGACGCGAGATCGAGCGCAAGAAATATGATTTCGATGTGTTCAATGCTGAAGCGGTTGCAAAATATAAAGGCTGGGATGAAGCCGAGTTCTTGGCTCATTTTGAGAAAAGCCGTCAGAAAGCCGCCGCAGATTTCAAATCTATGAGTGAAGCGGCGTTTGAAGACAAGCGGGTTTGGGGACGCATCCACGGTATTTTCATCCACCATGCCCGCGAGCATCTCGTCGCGTTGAGCAAATTCCTTACACTCGATACGCTTGAAAACGAGTGGGGGAATTATATTCAGGCGTTCGATGCTTCTGGCAAAAAGGAAGAATTCTTACGCAAGCAAAATGCCGCGCGTTTCGAAGACTTGCTCGCGCATAACTTTGTGTGGTGGGATGAAGGTGTGACCGCTGTGAAAGGCGCCCTGAAAGACCCTTCCTTTACCTATGCAGGACCAGGAGAGACGGATGCCTTCAATGCTGAGATCACGGCAAAATATAAGGGCACAAGCGAAGCAGACCTGCGTGCCTTGTACGAGAAAAAACGTTTGGAAATGATCGAACTGGTGCGCAGCCTGCCGGATGAGGCGTTTGAGAACCCGACCATTGAAGAGTGGCTCGCCGCCGATGTTGTGGAACATTTTGACGAACACGCCGTTTAAAAGAAAAATATAGAAAGGATACGTCATGGATCACGTTGTTTACCTTGCGCTTGGCAGCAACATGGGAAACCGTTCTGCAAATTTAAAGAACGCCATCTCGAACCTTCCACCTCAAATGGATGTAAAGAAAAAATCAAAGATTTACGAAACGCCGCCCTGGGGTCATACCGATCAGCCGATGTTTTTGAATCAGGTTTTGATGGTAAAGACCTACATGAAGCCTGAAGACCTGCTCGGGCATTTGAAACGCCTCGAAGCCGCGCTGGGGCGTGAACCCAGTTTTGAAAATGGTCCACGCCTGATCGATATTGACATTCTGTTTTACGATGATGAGGTATTGGATACCCCGCTGCTGGCGCTCCCCCATCCGCGCCTGCACCAACGCGGGTTTGTGCTTGTGCCATTGAATGAAATTGCACCCGATCTCATTCACCCTCGTTTGGGTAAAGCTGTTAGTGAAATGCTGTTGGATGTGGATCGTTTGAACATTCATGAATACAGAGGCAAATAGATAGCAAGGCAGCCGGGGCAACCCGCCCAGGCTCAATGCTATCTCAATCGACAGGGAAGGGCGGCAGCCGTGTTGAGCAGAGAGCGGGATGTTCTCCCGTCGTGGTCGAAGCACAGGTGCGTAAGATGAGTTACTAACTGATGTTACGCGGTTTCCTCGTAGCGCGACATTTATGTCGCCCGACAACACGAGATAAATCTCGTGCTACCGCGTAAGGTGAGTTACTAAAAGAGGAACTATGCGAATCATTCGTTATCAAAACACAGAAGGTACAGCCACTTATGGCTGGATATTGGAAGATAAGGTTGGCGAAGTGCAGGGAAATATCTTTGGCGAATATCGCCGCCGTGAAGCGCGAACCTCCTTTAAGGAGGCAAAGATCCTCGCGCCATGCGCACCCAGCAAGATCGTTTGCGTGGGGCGGAATTATGTAGACCATGCCAAGGAACTCGGCAATGAAGTGCCGAAGATTCCGCTGCTCTTTTTAAAGCCGCCTTCTTCGATCATTGCCACGGGCGAACACATTATCCTGCCTGCTCAATCCAAACAGGTGGAGCATGAAGGTGAGTTGGTGGTGGTGATCGGCAAACATGCCAAAAACGTCACAGCAGAGCAGGCAAAGGAATATATCTTTGGCTACACCATCGGCAATGATGTAACCGCCCGCGACCTGCAAAAAAGCGATGACCAGTGGACTCGCGCAAAAGGCTTTGACACCTTCTGCTCGTTCGGTCCATGGATCGACACCGAGTTCGATCCATCGGATGCGGTCGTCACCTGCCGCGTCAATGGGCAGATGCGGCAGATGGCATCCACCCGCGATATGGTCTTCAACGTTGGCACACTTATCGCCTACATCTCGTCCGTGATGACGCTCGAACCCGGCGACCTCATTTTCACCGGCACACCTGCCGGGGTTGGTGAGCTAAAAAATGGCGATGTAGTGGATGTGGAGATCGAAGGCTTGGGTAAATTAAGTAATCCGGTCAAAGCGTAGAGCACATAATCCACAAAGTGGTACGAAGCCTATTCTTCGTGAATATTCGCACCCTTAGCGTCCTTTAATCCGCCAAAAATGACTGTGTTAGAATCCTGCGCTTAATGGAAAAAACAACGTTTATATTGGCATCGAACTCGCCGCGCCGGAAGCAGTTGTTTGGTTTGGCAGGCTGGGATTTCAGCGTTCTGGCGGCGGATGTGGATGAAACTCCCTTTGAAAATGAAACGCCGCGCGAATACGTTGTCAGACTGGCACAAGCCAAGGCTTTGGCGATCCAGCCTCGGGCGGAGCTTGAGGCGGTGATCATCGGCTCGGATACAACTGTGGTGGATGGGAATGAGATCCTTGGCAAACCAGTCGATCAAGCCGACGTCCGCCGTATGTTGAAGCAATTGCGCGGACGGACACACCAGGTAATGACGGCGGTTTGTGTGCTGCGCGGCGAAAAGAGAATCACCGATCTTTCGATCACCGATGTGCCGATGCGAAGTTACTCAGATGCCGAGATCGAGGCATACATCCAAACCGGCGACCCAATGGACAAGGCGGGGGCGTATGCCATTCAACATACCGAGTTTCAACCGGTGGCTTCGATGGCGGGTTGTTATGCCGGTGTGATGGGTTTGCCCATGTGCCATGTTTTGCGGGCATTGCAGCAATTTGAGTTGAGAACCTCTGAAGATGTGCCTGCGGCGTGTCGCTCTCTTTTAAAGTATGATTGCAAAATATCATCTGCCGTCTTAAACGGTGAAATGGTTGCTTAGTGTTCGAAAGGAAACGAATGAAGTCATTACGACTGTTTAATTTCATGATCATTGCCTTGATGCTCGTCGGGTGTACATCATCTTCGGGCATGGGCGGCGGGTCTATTTTTGCAACAGATACGCCCCTGCCTCCGCCGCAGGTTCGTATTACGCCCGCACCAGATGCCAAAGCGGCAGTGACAGCGTTCTTTGATGCATTGAAGAACGATGATTACGAAGTGATGTACGCCATGCTTTCAACCGCCAGCAGGGAAGCGATAACCCTGGAGGATTTTTCCAAGCGTTGGAACGATGCCTTGAACACGATGAGCGCTTCCAGTGTGGATGTGGTGGTGGGCAACTCGACCATCAGCCCGTTCAACGCTGAAGTTGGGTACACGATCAATTACCAGACCGTTCTGGCTGGCGATATTTCGCGCGAGATCGTTGTACGGCTTATAAACGAAGATAATAATTGGAAGGTGCAGTGGGATGACGGTCTGATCCTGCCTGAATTGGCAGGCGGTAACCTGCTCGCCATGGAGTACAGCGTCCCTGCCCGAGGCGATATTTACGACTATCGCGGTCAGCCCATAGTGACCCAATCAAAAGCCTTTGCCTTTGGCATTCAAACCGACCAGATCAACTACGATATGATCGGCGCTCTCACCAGCGAATTGGGGCGGCTGTGCGGGTTCGACCCGATCAGCATTCAAAATCAGATCGATGCCGCCGGACCCGGCTGGTATCTGCCTATGTGCGAAGGGACGCGCGAAGAAGCCCAACGTTTGCTTTCCATTAACCCGGGCGGGTTGGTGTGGAGTGAATACGAATCTCGTTATTATTTTAGAGGCGGTTTGGCTCCGCAATCGGTGGGGTATACGCTTTCCATTTCACCCGAACAGTTGAACGAATACCGCCGCAAAGGCTATAACGGCAGTGAACGCATTGGGCAAACCGGTATTGAGCAATGGGCAGAAGATTATCTGGCAGGGCAGCATGGCGGTATTTTGCGCGTGGTCAGCCCTACCGGGCAGATCATCTCCACGCTTGGGCAGAGTTCTCCGCAAGCCGCCGATTCGGTCTACCTCACCATCGATAGCAACATGCAGTACTGGGCGCAACAGGCGGTGGAATATTATCGCGGTGCCATCGTGGTCATGGAAGTGGATTCGGGGCGCATTCTTGCCATTGCTTCAGGACCCGATTTTGACCCCAACCTCTTTGAAGCGAAAAACCCAAACAACCTTGCATTAACCAGCATACTCAATGATGCCAGAACACCTTTACTAAATCGCGTTTCACAGGGGCAGTTGCCGCTTGGTTCGGTGTTCAAGATCATCACCTTTGCTGCGGCTCTTGAAAGCGGTTTGTATTTGAAAGATACAGAATACAACTGCCAGTACGAATTTACAGAACTCAATGACCAGATCCGCTACGACTGGACATGGCAGCACTGCCAGGACAGGATCGCGGCAGGAGATTTTTGTAACACCACCGATAGCGTCCCTTCTGGCGTAATCACCTTGCAGGAAAGTTTAATGCGCTCCTGCAACCCCTATTACTGGCACATCGGCAACGACCTGTTTACCAACTGGGATCGCGGCAACGATATTACGAACATGGCGCTCGCGTTTGGACTGGGCGCACGCACCGGCATTCAACAGATTCCCGAAGAAGCTGGTCAGATCGTCCCCCCTGCTTCACAGGTGGATGCCGTCAATCAAGCCATTGGGCAGGGCGAGGTTCTGGTCACCCCGTTGCAGGTTGTCCGTTTTATCGCCGCCATTGCAAACGGCGGCACACTCTACCGCCCGCAATTGGTAGAAAATATCCAACCAGTGGACGGCGACCCGATCCTTACATTCAAACCTGAAGCGCAGGGTACACTTCCGCTGCGGCAGGATAACCTCGAAATTCTGCGCGAATCCATGCTGATGGTGGTGGAAGACCCCAAAGGGACCGCCCGCTTCAACTTACGCGGATTGCAGTTCACCGTACTGGGCAAGACCGGCACCGCAGAATCTGGCAGCGGCAAACCCCATGGTTGGTTTGCAGGATACACAGATAACGAAGCGAACACCGGCTTACCCGATATTGCCATCGTAGCAGTTGGCGAGAACATCGGCGAAGGGTCTGAATATGCCGTTCCATTCTTCCGCGCCATGGTCGAAACCTATTACTACGGCAGCCCGCAGCGTCAGTATTATGATTTCGGGCAGATCGGGTATCCGCCCAACACCCCCGCACCCGCCGGAAACGGTTTGATCCCGTAAACTACAACAAGGTGATAGTTACTTTGTAAAGTAACTATCACCTTCACTATATTAAACAAGGAAATAATTTGGCAAATACAGCGCAAGGTCTGATCGTAAAAGCCCAATCGGGTTTCTTTTGGGTCGAAACCGGAGAAGGCGTAATTATTTGTCAATTACGCGGCAAACTTAAACAAGGCAGAGCCAAAGGCGATATTGCCGCCCTGGGGGATAAAGTGGATATTACGATTTTGGATGACGGCAGCGGCGTAGTAGAAACTATCCACGAACGCAAACAAGCCATCGTGCGGCTCGACCCGCGCCCGGGCGGGGTCTACCAACAGGTGCTTTTATCTAATCCCGATCAGGCTGTCTTCGTCTTTGCGTGTTCCAATCCTGCACCACGCCTGAAAATGCTGGACCGTTTCCTCATCATTGCTGAGAAACAACAAATACCTGTAACCATCGTTGCAAACAAAACCGATACCGTGGATGCCCCCCGCAACATTTTTGGCATGTATGAAGATATTGGCTATCAGGTCATTTACACATCGACCATTAATAAGAACGGGCTTGAAGAACTCCGCAACCAATTGCGTGGAAAAATAAGCGCCTTTGCCGGACCCAGCGGAGTGGGCAAATCGAGCCTGCTTAACGCCTTGCAGCCCGGGCTTGGGCTGGCGGTGAATGAGATCAGTTCTGCCATGAAAAAGGGACGGCACACCACCGTCGTCCGCCAGATGTTTGCATTTGAAGGCGGCTACGTCGCCGATACCCCAGGGTGGAAGTCGCTTGGGTTGTGGGATACAGAACCGGAGGAGATCGATGCGTACTTCCCCGAACTGCGCGGCTTGGTGGAATATTGTCAATTTAGCGATTGCACCCATCAGCATGAACCAGGCTGTGCGGTGCTCAGCGCTCTAAAAGAAGGCAAGATTCACCCAGAGCGGTATGATTCGTTTGTAAAATTAAGATCAGGGAAAGAATGACGTAATGCGTAATTCGTAAAGTTTTTTTTACGTTTCACGTATCACGTATTACACATCCCCCACTTGACACCTCGCACCTGACACCTGATACTTACCACAATGGATAACTGGAATTTACTCGGACACGAATGGGCTGTGGATATGCTTCGCCGGCATGTTGCACGCGGAGAAACCCGCCACGCCTACCTCATTGCAGGTCCTCCCGGCGTGGGTCGGCGGACGTTGGCAATACGCCTTGCACAAGCCTTGAACTGCGAAAACCCCATCGCAGCGGGTGAGCCATGCTTGAACTGCCGAACCTGCAAACAAACCGAAACCATGCAACACCCCGATCTGGCTGTCATTCAAGCGATGGATGACGATGGCAACGCCAAAGAAGGCGGCACACTCAAGGTGGATCAGATCCGTGAAATACAACGGACGTTAAACCTCAAACCGTATCAATCGCCCTATCGAGTGGCAATGTTCCTGCGTTTTCACGAAGCGAATGAAAGTGCCTCCAACGCCCTGCTCAAAACGTTGGAAGAAGCCCCCCCACATGCCATTCTGCTTTTAACTACCGATACCCCCGAGCAGCTTTTGCCAACCATTATTTCTCGTTGTGAAATTTTGCGCCTGCGCCCGCTTCCGCTCGAAGCGGTGGTCTCTGATCTGATGGAGCGCGGCATGAATGAAGACTCGGCGCGTTTGCTGGCACACATCTCTGGCGGACGCCCAGGCTTTGCCCGCAAGTTGATGGAAGATTCCAGCTTGTTGGAAAAGCGAGAAGAACGCCTCAACGATTTGCAAACCCTGCTGCCCGCCCCCAAAGTGGAAAAATTCTCCTATGCTGAAAAGCTCGCCAAAGATAAAGATGCCATGCGCCAGACGATCCTGGTCTGGCTCTCTTACTGGCGTGATGTGCTCCTGCGCGTGGCAGGCGCTGAAACCCCACTGATCAATATCGACCGTAATATGGAAATCGAATTTTTAGCAGGCAGGTTAGACCTATCTGCTGCGAGAAGAGTGGTCAGCGACCATGAAGCCATGCTGGAAAAAATGGAGCGCAATGTCAATACGCGGCTTCTGGCAGAAATCTTATTGATGGATCTGCCCAAGGTGTAGTGACGACTTAAGTCGTCAGTCATCGCCACAGGTTGGAATGCGAATATGCCATACGAATACCGAAAACTTTCTTCAGAAGAGCGTCAAGAACTTATACTTTATCGGATGGCAAAGAAATACCCGCTCCATGCGCCGCCGCATCCCTTCCGGTTTGAGGGGGCATACTTAATTACCGCAGTAAATTATGAACATGAGCCAATTATGTTCGCGCCTCAACGCAGGACGGAATTTGAAAGTCGTTTGCTCGCTTCCATGAACGCGATAGCGAAAGAAATTATTGCCTGGGTTGTTCTAGCGAATCACTATCATGTTTTAGCGTATGTTGAGTCTTTGGATGATGTTTCGGCTTCATTAAAGTCTCTGCACGGCAGCACATCGTATGAATGGAATAGGGAGGACGGGCAAACCGGCAAAAGGCGAGTATGGTACAAATTTTTTGACACCTATATTCGAAACGATGAACACCTGCGCATTGCTTTTAATTACATTCATTACAATCCCGTGAAACACGGATATGTTACAAATGCTTATGATTGGGATTGGTCCAGCCTGTCTTTATATTACAGCCATCAAGGTAGAGAGTGGCTTCGGGATAATTGGCGGAAACACAAGCCTCCCGCCAATTTTGGCAAAGGTTGGGATGATGATATGCCATTGTAGTGACGACTTAAGTCGTCACTACTCAATCGCTTCACGTAACTTTTTTGCCAGCTTGCCAAAGTGACTCGTATACCGAATATCATCCCTGCGTGGACGTGGAAGGTCAACTTCCACATCCATTTTTATTTTGCCGGGGCGCTGGGTAAGCACTATCACGCGATCTGCCAGGAAAAGCGATTCGTTGATGGAATGCGTCACCATGATGACGGTCTTCTGCTTTGCCTGCCAAATACGCGAAAGTTCCGTCCACATGCGTTCGCGGGTGAGAGCATCCAGCGAGGCAAAAGGCTCATCGAGCAGGAGCAGGTCTGGGTCATGGATGAGCGCGCGCGCAATTGCCACGCGCTGCGCCATCCCGCCGGAGAGGTCGCGCGGAAGCGAGTCTTCAAATCCGCTTAACCCCACCAGTTGAATCATATCGCGCACTTTGTTGTGTGCCTTGCTATCCACCTGTCCATCCAATTCGAGCGGCAGCATGATGTTCTCCATCACGGTGCGCCAGGGCATGAGATTGGATTGTTGAAAGACCATACCCACCCTTGGCTTGTGATGAGGCATAAAACGTACCGAGCCCTCTGTAGGCTCAAGGATGCCCGCAAGCACACGCAGGAACGTGGTCTTGCCAGAGCCGGAGGGTCCGAGAAAACATACAAACTCACGCGGGAGCACTTCAAACGAAAGCTTTTCAAGCGCGTGAAGTCCGCCGTTATTATCGGGGTACGTGACCGAAAGGTTTTGAATGGAAAGGATGGGTTTGGGATTCATTTTCCTACGGGACAAACTCGTTGGTGAATGCTTTACTCAAATCTACGGGTGCATCGATCAGCCCCATTTTTACCAACAGATCGTTCATGTTTTCCCAGGCTTGCGGGTCTGAATAGCCGGTTCGTTCTGCCTTCCAAAATTCAATCGATGTGTTCAATACCTGCATCTGCACAGTTTTGTCCTGGTCTTTCAAATTCTCAACATATTTCAAAGTGATGGTATAGGCTTCATCAGGGTTGGCAATGGTGTCTTCGATCCCGCGTGCCAGGGCACGTGCCATGCTGCGCACAAGTTCGGGGTCGTTCTCGATGGTCATTTCACTGGTGATAATTCCATTTGCAATGAGTTGTGCATAATCAGCCACACGCATTTCGTTCAGGTCAAAGTTTTGAGAAGCAAGCACGATCGGCTCGTTGGCAGTATAGCCCACCACAATATCGCTGTTACCAGAGGCGTAGGCTTCCACTTGATTGAAACCGATCGCATCCATCTCCACTTCAGAAGGGTCAACACCGCCTTCAAAAAGGAGGGCTTCCAAGCCGATGTAGTTCGCGCCAAAAAGACCGGGTAAGCCAATTTTCTTTCCGCGCAGGTCGGCGGGTTCGCTGATGTTAAGCTCGGGCGCAGAGATCACCGAAATGGGAAACTGCTGATACCAGGCAAAAGCGTACACCACGGGCAAGCCCTGTGCGCGAGCAAGCAAAACCTGCTCGCCCGATGCCACCGCAAACGGAAGTTCCCCCGCACCTGTCAACGCAACGCCATCGGTCTCGAACGAATAATCGAATTCGATCTCGATATTTTCTTCGGCAAAATACCCTTTTTCCACGGTAACATAAAACGGCGCGTATTGAATATTGGGAATGTAACCCATCGGCAATTTAATATGACGAAGTTCCCCCGCCTCATTCGTGGAACCGAGGCTGCCGCATCCCATCAGGCTGATCGCCAGCCCGAGCATGAGTAAAACTACTTTCTTCATTACTTTGTCTCCTTTGAATTTATTTCGTCATTGTTTCGTCGGGCTAACTCGCCCGCAATGACGATAATGTTATTGCTGCCATTTCAAAAATCTTCTTTCCAAAAGTGTTACAACGCTGTACAAACCAAGCGCGAGAAAGACCAACATAAAAACCGCCACGAACACCATGGATGTGTCGTATTGAAAATCGCCAAGTTGCAGTAAAAAGCCAAGCCCCTGCTCTGCATCCACCAACTCACCAACGATGGCTCCAATGACCGATAAGGTCGCGCCGACTCGAAGCCCGCCGAGCAGCACGGGTAAAGCGGCAGGCAGTTCCAACTTCCAAATAATTTGCCAGCGCGTGGCACGGAGCGAGTTCATCAGATCGTATAACGATGCCGAAACAGCACGCACCCCCACAATGGTGTTGACCAGAACCGGGAAGAATACGATCAATGCGCAGATCACTATTTTGGATGCAATACCATCTCCAAGCCAGATGACCAGCAACGGAGCAATGGCAACCACAGGGATCGCCTGGCTTGCCACAAGGTACGGCGAAAAGACGGTTTCCAGCGTACGTGATTTTGCAAGTGCATACCCGGCAATGGTTGCAAACCCCACACCCACCAGCAATCCCAGCACGATCTCAAGCAAGGTCACGCCGGTGTGGTACAGCAAACTTCCATCGGTTAATGCTTTGAGGAACCGCAGCCATACATCTATTGGGGAAGGCAGGATGAATTTTGGAAGGTTGCTGACGCGAACAATGAGCGTCCACAGCGGGATGGCAAGCAGAACGGACAACAGTCCAAGCCAGCGTGAGAGGGTGTGCAGGGTTTTAGGTTTCATAATTTTCGTAGGGACAGGGCTATCCCCTGTCCGAATACTGGTGATCGTTCCAAAAGCAGGATGACCGCGAGGGTCATCTCTACAACAAAAAACGCCTCGGCGTAGATAGAACTCCGGGGCGTGAAAACAGGCAACAGTCCGGTTTGAGGCGCGTGAATCTGCTTAAGAAAAATCCCGAAAACGTTTACTGTTTTCGGGGCGCGAATCCACACAACATCCCATACGGAATCTGTGCTGTTACCTTCTTCTATCCAGACTATACTGTCGGCTCCGGAGTTGCGCCGGATCATGCCCGTTTTCCCAAGGGGGAAAGCGATGTACCTAAACAGGCTCGTGGGCTGTACCACCGATCGGGAATTGCACCCTGCCCCGAAGGTTAAATAATTTGTAGCGCGATTATATCATTACCACTCGATGTTCTCGGTAAGGTCGAAGATTTCGGCGCTGGTAATGTGACGGATGATGATGCGGCAGCCAACGGTGGTGGGAATGAATTTATATTGATATTCATGCGCCTGCTCTTTTTGCCAGCCGGTGGCGAGCAGATTGGTATAGATCTCCCCGTCGATGAAAAAGCGAAAATCATTCTGGCGCTCTTCGATGATCGTTTCGAGACGGTTACTAAACCAATGATTGGACGCTTCGGTATGACTTTCGAACTGGATTTGTGACCCCAGAACTGTTTCATACGGTTTGAGTTTGAACTGATTGCCAAGCGAATGCCGGATGCGCAGCAGGGTATCATCTTCTTCAACGTTGAAAATAAAGTTGTACACGCCGCCGAAGGTGCCGTAGTAGGGAGTTGCCATCCCCCTCTCTTTGGGAACTTCGTTGATCCTGTGAAAACCAACCTTGCCCTGGTATTTAATCACGGTTGTAACGCCCCGTTTGTTGATCTCGCTTTGCATGTAGGCTTCGTCTGAAAGCAATATCCATGCAGCAATATCATTAACCTTGGAGGCAGGAATGTGGAAGTGGAGTGATTCGTACATGGGGAACATGGTGACCTTCTTTCTACGAGGAGTATAACAATAAAAAACAAGGCGTGGATAGTTGTAACTATCCACGCCTTGTTTGGGCGCCGGGAGGGTCTGTTATTGATTTTGAAGAAAGACATTCACTGCTGCCAACCCACCGCAAACGCAAAAGGAGATGGCAAAAACAACAAGGTTATAAATGATGATGCTTTGCGTGTTGGATTTGCCCGTCTTGCCGTTATACTGCGTATTGCAATTCTGGCATTTGACATGGCTCATCATTTTGGGTCCGATTGCACCGCCCCACCAGGTATAACGGACGGGGGTTGCATTTGATTGTCCACAATTTGGGCAGGCGGCGGTTTGAGTTTGGTTTTGCATGGGCATTCTCCTGTTATAAAATATGCCGTAATTTTATAAACATGAAGTGTTTGAGTAAATGGTACATTTGGGGTGCAAGGAGTATGCAGAAATTGCAATATATTATTCCATTTATTTGCGTATAATTCTTCTTATGCGTTTCGATACAATTACACTACAAGAAAATGCAAGACCAATAGTCCACTTGGACAACTTAAGTGAAGTAAAAGCCACCTGGCGTGAACTTGGCTTCACTCAACCACGCCCTACAATTGTCATCATTGGCGGTGCCGGGGGTATGTCAGACGAAGACTTTGGGAAAGTAAAGGAATTTTTCAAAACCCATCTCTTACCCTTTGCCAAGCAAAAGGGGGCGGTTATTGTAGATGGCGGTACAGACAGTGGCGTGATGGCTGCGGTTGGGTACGCTTTGAAAACGCTTAACTCAAAAGTTCCTGCGGTGGGTGTGTATGCACGGGATGTTGAAGGCATTGCAGGGATGCTTGAGCCCAGTCACACGCACTTTATAACCTGCCCAGGAAGTAATTGGGGCGATGAATCTGAATATCTTGCTGCTTCTGCCACCGAACTTTCTGCCGGAGAGCCTACATTGGCAATATTGATCAATGGCGGACAGATCACCTGGAATGATGCCCGCTTGAATATCCAATACGGTCGTTCTGTTCTGATCGCTGAGGGAACTGGCAGGGCAGCAGATGCCATTGCTACAACTCAGGCTGGGCGCGATTTCGACTCAAAAGCTATTGCACTTATTCGAACAGGCAAAGTGCATATTGGTAATTTTTTCAAAGACCCTGAGGGGTTTATCCGTAAGATGGATGATCTATTGAGCGTAGGGTAAATAAAAAGGACGGGCAAGCCCGTCCTTTTTATTTAAAAATCATAAGGGCGACCGCAAGGGTCGCCCCTACATTTACTTCAACTGCGCTTTGATCTTCTCGGCTGTATCTTTGTACGCGGCGAGTTTATCGCGTTCTTTTTGGATGAGCGCGGCGGGAGCTTTGTTGGCAAAGTCGCCTCCGAGCAGATTCTCCAAACGCTGAATGTGAGATTCGGCTTCCTTGAGTTCTTTTTCAAGGCGGGTCTTTTCGCTGGCGAGATCCACCATACCTGCGAGCGGAAGGTAGATTTCTACCGAGCCAACCACGAGAGCGGCGGAGTCGGCGGGTTTGTCTTTGAGCGACGATTGAATTGTGAGTTGCGAATGGTCGAGTCCGGCGAGGGAAGCGATCACTTTGGATTGTTCATTCAACAAGTCTGCTTTGGCTCCGGCAGAAATAAAGGCAGCGATTTTTTTGGATGGGGCGACATTTTTCTCCGCGCGCAGGTTGCGGATGGCGCGCACGATCTCTTGGATGAGTTCAAAATCTGCGATCTTTTCCGCTTCCCAGCCTTCGGGGTCATGCGGTTCGGGCCACTTGGCGGTGATAAGGGCTTCAGACCAATCCGAAGCGATATTCGAGAGCGGAGATTCGAGAATCGCACTCTTCAAATGCCCCCAAATTTCTTCGGTCACAAACGGAGTGAATGGGTGCAAGAGTCGCAATGCCATGTCGAACACACGTGCAAGCGTGTCTGCGGCGCGGGCAGCGCGAGGTCCACCCTCGTTTAATTCCTGCTTGGCAATTTCCACGTACCAGTCTGCAAAATCAGACCAGATAAAGTCATAGATCTGCTGACCGGCTTGCCCGTATTGGAAGTTTTGGAATTGGCGTTCCACGTCGCGGACGAGGGTTTGCAGACGAGCCCAAATCCAAGAGTCGGCTAGGGTGTAGTCTGCCCTCACCCTAGCCCTCTCCCGAAGGGCGAGGGGACTCCCTTCCCCTTCGGGGGAAGGGTTGGGGATGAGGGAATTGATCGCATTGATCACGAAACGTCCGGCGTTCCAAATCTTGTTGGCGAAGTTGCGGTTCGCTTCCACTTTCTTCACCGAGAGATTCATATCGTTGCCGGGCGTCGCGCCTACTAACAACGTGAAGCGCAATGCATCGGTGCCGAGTTCATCCATCACGGTCAGCGGATCAATCACGTTGCCTTTTGTCTTAGACATTTTCTGCCCGTGTTCGTCGCGGATGAGACCATGCAGATACACGGTGTGGAACGGAGCCACTCCGGTGTATTCAAGTCCGCTCATGATCATACGCGCTACCCAGAAGAACAAGATGTCGTAGCCCGTTTCCATGTAGGAAGTGGGATAAAAATATTTCAGGTCGGGCGTTTCATCGGGCCAGCCGAGCGTGGAGAAGGGCCACAAACCAGACGAGAACCATGTGTCGAGCACATCATCATCTTGATGAATATCTTTCGAGCCGCAGGTCGCGCATTGGGTCGGGTCTTCGCGCGCCACGGTCATATGCCCATCGGGGCAATACCAAACCGGAATGCGATGTCCCCACCACAACTGACGGCTGATACACCAATCTTTGATGTTGTCGAGCCAGTTGAAGTAAGTCTTCTCAAAGCGTTCAGGCACGATCTTGATACGACCATCTTTCACCGCATCGAGCCCGGCATTTGCCATCGACTCAATTTTTACGAACCATTGTTCCGAGATCATCGGCTCGACGATCTCACCGCCGCGCTGCGAACGGGGGATGGTGGTGCGGTAGGGTTCGGTCTTGATGACAAGCCCCGCCTCTTTCATATCCGCCCAAAGTTGTTTGCGCGCCTCGAAGCGATCCAAGCCGGAATATTTTCCGCCATTCTCGTTCACCTTGGCTTCTTTATCCAACATGGAGATCATCGGCAAATTATGTTTTTGCGCGATGGCATAATCGTTCGGGTCGTGCGCCGGTGTGATCTTCAATGCGCCCGTTCCGAATTCCATGCTCACGTATTCGTCACCGATAATGGGAATTTCACGTCCGACCATGGGCACGATGGCGATCTTGCCGATGAACTTCTTGAAGCGTTCATCTTCCGGGTGGACAGCCACAGCCGTATCGCCCAAAATGGTTTCAGGACGAATCGTTGCTACAGGGATGAAGTCATCTGAATCTTTCAGCATATATTTGAAGTGATACAGATTCGCATCTTCCTCGGAGTATTCCACTTCGAGGTCAGATACGGCGGTCTTGAGACCCGGTGACCAGTTGATGAGACGTGGTCCGCGATAGATCATGCCTTTTTCATACAGGCGCACAAACGCCTCACGGACAGCACGACTCAGCCCCTCGTCCATGGTGAAGCGTTCCCGATCCCAATCACAGGAGGCGCCGAGGCGGCGAATCTGCCCGGTGATCTGACCGGCGTATTTTCGCTTCCATTCCCAGGTGCGGTCAAGGAATTTTTCGCGCCCAATTGCTTCTCGATTGGTGCCTTCTTTGATGAGTTCTCGTTCCACCATTAACTGCGTGGCAATACCAGCATGGTCTGTGCCGGGAACCCAAAGCGTGGAAAAACCTTTCATGCGGTGATAACGGATCATCAGATCTTCCACGCTGACGAACATGGCATGACCGAGATGCAGTTCACCGGTCACGTTCGGCGGCGGGATGGAGATGACGAACGGTTTGACGTTCGGATCAAAATCAGGTTGATTCGGGTCATTGTGCGGCTTGAAGTATTTGCCCGCTTCCCACATCGCATAAATGCGTGACTCGGTCGATTTGAAATCGTACGCTTTGGGTAGTTCTTTGGTCATTTGTTCTCCTTATGTCATTGCGAGGGCGGTTTTCTTCCGCCCGAAGCAATCTCCAAATTGTGCTGAGAGATTGCTTCGTCGCAAAGAGCAAGAGCGCTCCTCGCAATGACATATAAAAATTAAAATAAAAACGCCTCGTCCATTCAGAGGACGAAGCGTATGCTCCGCGGTACCACCTCGGTTCAGTCAAAAAGACTGCACTCATTCGCTGACAACCATCAGCTTTTGCTGTAACGGGCAATCCCGTGCCGGTCTAGCGATTGGTAATTAGTAATTGCCAATTTTCTTCGGCAGATCATTTCAGACGACTTCGGCGCTGTTTGCCTGCGGATGCTTCCACCAAGCACATCCTTCTCTATCAGGGAACCTTGCGCGTACTACTTCTGAATGGCGGGGATTATATGCGGGAGGGGGATGAGAGTCAAGAAGAGAATGCGGCTCATGGCTTTGGCTTCCACACCAAAAGTGTTATATCTCCTCCGAAGTTCATGCTAACGGTAATTTCATCAACCTGGTCGTAATTTTGCTCCAGCAATAAGGGGTCAAAAAATTGAGATTTGTCCTTTTGAATAATAATTACATCATACCCACGCCTCTCAATTCTGCGGTTGATGCTGTTTGTGAAACCATACCCATCGTTTCGCATTCTGTCATATGGAATATCCGTTAAAACGGTATCTGGATACGGTTGGATCGTATAAAAGATGACCGTCTGTCCGGAATCCATGGGGGCATGTCCAAGATATATGACATCTGTAACCATCATAGGTGGATGAATAAAAACCTTTGCATCATACAAATATCCAAGAAGTTTAGACCATTCAGCCTGGCTTCTTTCTTTCAAGTAATGAGGAGACATTATGGTTGATTGCCATGTGTATAAATTGATAATTATTAATACACTGGCTAGGAGTTTTATTTTATTTTCTGGTATCAGGTTACTGAACACCCAGCAAACAAATAATGGCGCGACCAGTTGATATGCGTAGCCTAGCGGGTTAGGTCCATGCCACCCGAGGATCATTACAAATGCAAGTAATGTGATGAGAAAAGCATAAAAAATATAGCTTAATGCAAACCCGAGCAGGGGTTTGTCCCATTCCAACATATTAATTCTGTAAGAGCCCTTCACTTTGACATCTTTAGTTTCATCAATGGAGAATGTCAGCAAGGCGATCAAAATCAATGGGGAAAATGTGCGTACAAGGGAACCCAATTGAAACAGCAAATGATCCAGGCTGCGTGTACTTTGAGAGACATTCGCCCAGATTGTGCCGACAAAATACAAAGGAAATACACTCTTAACAACAACTATTGAAATCCAAAGCGCGATAAAAAAAGCAATGCCGTATATGATCCCCTTTTTGGGAGAGATAAAAAGAAAAACATATGAAGCAACAATTCCAAACGACAAGATAAAGTATGGTTTTGTATAAAAGCCTGCCAATGCCAGAACGATACTTAATAGCAGACTTTTTGTGTCAAAAGAAAATAGAAAGGGAATAAATACTGCCGCAATAAAGAAAAATGTTCCCGTAGGAGCGGGATAAGCGCTAATACCGCCCAAGCCTTGTATCCCTGCAAGGCTGATCATTACCAAAGCAGACCCAGCTAATGCCGATAAAAAGCTCTTTTTTTCACGAAAAATAACCTGATGGTAAAGCGCTGAAGAAAGAAGAATAAAGACAAGGTTCACAGCCCTGTGAACAGCAAGCGTGTTTCCAAACCATATTGCAAATGGAAACACCATAAAGTTATACATAAATCCATAGAGCGTTATGCCTATCGGCTGATTTTCGAGCGAGAAAGGATTCATCCCTCTTTGGTAGAACCAGGTATGTACACTTGCTGTCCCTTCAAGGGTGGTAACTTGATGGGGAATTAAGACGGTCTTATACATAAAATATATAGACCACATCAAGGAAAAAACTGCACCCAAAATGATCAAAAACCTGGATATTTTCCACTTATTGAACATGGTTAAGTCAAAATCTAAAACCGATTTGATGATCTGTATCATTAGTTTTCCTTGATCAGAGAATTTACCTGGGTTCCCACAACTGGATCACCCATTTTTGATTGGTGGCATCCATATAAACGATAAATTGATCGGTCATTTCGTAATTTGTCTGCACGAGGTTCAAGTCGTAAAAAATGTCCATGTCTTTGGTGATGTAGATCATGTCATATTCTTTGTTCATAATAGACGTATTAATCGTCTGAGTATAGTCTTCTCCGGTACGAAGATATTCTTCATAAGAGGGTCCGAACAGGGGATTTGCAGGAAATGGCTTCATTGTGTAAAAGTAGATAGTCCTACCCGAATCAATAACGGGTATGCCTAATTCAACTGCGCGAGAAGTGAAAACAGGGGAATTGAGAATCTTCCTGGAGGGATTAATGGATTTATAGAGTTTCTCCCATACAAAGGAATCTTGAATGCCCAGCATTTTTGGGTTAAGGGTTGCATATTGCCATGCAAACAAGTTGGCAGCGATAAGCATAGAAGCAAACACTGTAAATTGTTTTTTCGTATCATAGGTGGTGAAGAACCAGATCAAGAAAGTGGATACAACCATTTCGTAGGTATAGCTCAGATAATTCCCAACATGAGAGCCGAGCACAAAGATGAAAGCGGTTATTGCAACGAGCGGTGCGTATAAAAAATAATCAAAAGATATGTTGAGGAGAGGCTCGTCAAAAGATTTGATATTTATTTTCCAGCCAACAAATTGAGATGTTACTTTATTTACATTCCCCAAAAACGCAAACAGGGTCAATAGAAGGATCGGTAAAAAATAGATCGTCAACCACTTTAATTGCTCCATTAAGTGCTCAAGTGACCTGAAAGTATTCGATATATTCCCTCCAAAAACATTTACAAGGTATAAGGGAAAGAACAGGCGAAAGATGGGGAATGTGACAAGAAAGAAACCCAGGAAGTACAGCGCGTATTGGATCCCTTTTTTCTTGGAAACGAACAGAAAAATATAAGATGCAGCAATGCCCCAAGCCAAAACGTTATATGCTTTGGTATGCAATGCCAGCAAGGCGATAAAAGCGCTGAAGATCAGGCTTTTACCATCATACGACCTAAGGTATGGAACATACAAAGTACTTAAGAACAAAAACGTACCAAGTGTGGTGGGTCCAGACCCAATTCCGCCCAAGCCAAGGAAGCCAATCATAAAAAATGCTGCGCCTATGAAAGCCAGCGAAACACTGCGTCGACGTTGAAAGATGACCCAGCATCCAACACTTGTGGAAAGCAGGACAAAAAGGAACGATACCCATCGGTGAACATGCAGAGTATTTCCGAGCATGAACGCAAAGGGAACCATCACAAAATTATGAAGGATTCCGTACGTGTTATACGCAAGAGGGTTGTTCGCAAAAACATACGGATTTTTACCGTGCAGCAATAAATCTGTTAAAACCTGCGGGGCACCCTCTCGCAGCCCAATCTCATACGGGGTATCAATGATGCTTTTGGCAAAATAAACCGAGTAAAGCATGGACGCGAAAGCCGCGAAAGATAAAACCACGAAAGAAATTTTGTAATTGATGATCTTTGTTTTCAGAAACTGGGTGAATTTTTCGGTTTTCATGTGCCCTTATAATAGTCTTTCTAAGAGGAATTTCAAAACTATACCATATCTTATTTTATGGCTCTGATCCGCTCTTTGATGAGATTTATAATCCAACGATAAGGATATTACCCATGCTCACACCCCTACACTATTTCATTGCCGCCCTTGCCGCGCTCGCAGCGGGAGCCATCAACGCAATCGCAGGCGGCGGGACGCTTATCACATTCCCCGTATTAACCTTCCTTGGCATACCAGCCGTCTCTGCCAATGTAACCAACACTGTGGCGCTTTGCCCCGGGTATTTCGGCGGGACACTTGCGCAACTGAAAGACCTGAAAGACCAGAAAAAACGCCTGTTACTCCTCCTGCCTGCCAGCATCATTGGAGGTATTTTGGGCGGGTTGTTGCTTTTACAGACCGGCGAAAAGATATTCAAAGAGCTTATCCCCTACTTGATTCTAGCGGCTTGTCTATTACTTGCGATTCAAGACCCTATACGTACATGGTTGACAAAACGTATGGCTGAAGGACAGGGAACAAAACTTGAACAGATCACCTGGCTGCCGGTGGGATTGGCTTCGATCTACGGCGGGTATTTTGGCGCAGGCTTGAGCGTGATCGTCCTCTCGGCTCTCGGCTTGACCTTGGAGGATTCGCTGACCCGTTTGAACGCTCTCAAACAAGCGGTCGGATTCGCCGTCAACGTGGCGGCGGCGGTGTTCTTCCTGTTCTCAGGTCAGGTGATCTGGTCGGTGGCTTTGGTGATGGCAGTGGGAGCGTTGATCGGCGGAAATCTGGGCGGACGGTTAGCTGGCAAAATCAAACCGTCCACACTGCGGTGGACGGTGGTGACGATCGGCGTGATCGTGGCGATCATTTATTTGGTGAGATAAAAGCAGACCGCAGACCATCGACCACAGACCGCCGTCCGTGGTCGATGGTCTGCTTATTTTTGAGCAATACCTGGCAGTACCAGCGGGGAATCTGCAAACGGATGTTCCACCACCTGCACAGGCAAACAATACGCATTGGATATGTTTTCAGGGGTTAGCACTTCACGCGGTGTGCCAATGGCGTTTAATCTTCCACCAACGAGTAAAGCGACTCTGTCCGCGTAACGGGCGGCGAGATTTAAATCATGAAGCGCAATCAGCACAGCAAGATCTTCTTTGTGTGCCAACTCACGGATCAACTCCAACAGGCTGACTTGATATTGCAGATCCAAATGCGAGGTTGGTTCATCAAGCAGCAGAATCGGCGTGGATTGGCACAAGGCACGGGCGAGTAGAATGCGTTGGGCTTCGCCGCCAGAGAGTTCGCCCACGCGGCGGTCGATAAAGCTCAAGGCGTTGACTCGGCTCAGGGCTTGGCGAGCCAGCTCCTCGTCATGAGAAGAGGCGTTGCCGAGAAAACCAAGGTAGGGCGTGCGTCCCATCAAGACTGTTTCCCAAACGGTGAATGCGGGCGGTAAAGAGATCGCTTGAGGCACAACCGCAATATATTTCGCGCGCTGCATCGGGTCGAGCGCATGAAAGTCATCGCCATTGGTACGCACCGAACCCGTTGATGGAATCACTCCGCTCGCGGCACGAATGATAGTGGACTTGCCCGCGCCGTTCGGACCGATGAGTGCAAGCACTTCGCCGTTGTTAACGTCAAACGAGACATCGTGCAGAACTTGATGTCCGTGATACGAGGCGGAGAGATTTTGAATCTTTAACATATTTGTCCTGTAGGGGCGGGGTCTCCCCGCCTAAACGATTTAAAAAATCAAATACCAGAACAATGCCGTTTCATTCGGCTTGAAATTTTTCAACGTGTATTGATCGAAGCCGCCAAGGACAAAGCCACAAGAGTCGTACAACTTGCAGGCGGCGACGTTGTCATCCTGCGTTTCGAGCATGATGCCGGGAAAGCGCTTCTCTCTTGACCATTGAATGGCAGCTTCTATCAAAGCTTTCCCTACGCCGAGACCTCTGAACTGTGGGTTGACGATTACATCGTCAATATAGGCATATCCGTTCCACCAGGTAATGAGTTTGATCTGCCCGGCGAGCTTGCCATCCACTTCCGCAAGGAAGATCACTTTATCTTCGCTGTTGATAAAGGTTGCAGGGTCAACATCATCAATAGGGATTTCTTTTTCATATGGTTCCACCGGTACGACAGCCCAGGTGAGTCTGTTCCCAACCATATCAAGCACGACCTTGGATACGACTGTAAATTTGCGGTCAAATTGATCGAACAGATGCACCGAGTTTTCATCAATTGTACGGACTGTGACCTTCATAAGAAATTATCCTTTCACATGCATTGGAATACCTGCCACCATAAAGCGGACCGCGTCTGCCTTTTGCGCCAGACGCTGATTGACCCAGCCCAAGGCATCACGGTAGACCCGTCCCATTTGATACGGCGGGACAAGCCCCAAGCCAACCTCGTTGGATACGATCAGCCATTGCTTTTCTGAATTTTTAATGGTGGTCAGTAAATTTTCGGTTTCGGTTTTTGCTGTTTGTACAAATGTAGCTTCATTGACAAGCTCGTCTTGCACGAATTGCATCATCAGGTTTGTGACCCAGAGTGTCATGCAATCAAGAATAACAACATCTGAACGGATCTGTGAAATGTTTGATGCAATACCCAGCGGAAGTTCAAGAGTCTGCCATGCAACAGGGCGCTCGGCTTTGTGCTTCTGAATCCGTGCAGACATTTCGTCGTCGAAGGCTTGGGCGGTTGCGATGAATGTGACGGACTTGCGCGACTCTTCTGCGAGCTGCAACGCATGAGATGATTTTCCGCTTCTTGCGCCGCCAAGGATGAGGGTGATCTTGCTCATTCGGGTTTACCTGTTAGGTGCGAAACATCGTTGAATAAATTTAATACGACGCTATCGTCATATACGGTTAGTTCAGAAAGAGATGCTTGCGAAACGCGGAACTGCCAATAGCGCCTTAAGTCTACGCCGAGGGTGAGGGCGAGCAGAGTTTGCATCGAGCCGCTGTGACCCACAACGAGGACGGTTTCGTCTTTGTGATTTTTTTTGAGCTCATTGAACGCCGTTTGGACACGTTCGGCGAGTTGTTTGTGAGTTTCGCCATTTGGTGTAGAGATGGTGAGTGAGTCTTTCATCCACGCGTCGAAGAGTTCTGGCGAGTGTGCCGACATTTCTTCGTACGTCATGCCCTCCCAATCGCCAAAGGATAGTTCGCGCCAGCGCACGTCGGTAGTGATGGCTTTAGCCGTCATTTGCAGGCTTTGAATTCGATTCGCCGTATCCATTGCGCGGGAAAGGTCGCTGGTATATATGGCATGGATGGTTTCTCTTGAAAGTCGTTGTGCAAGCAACTCAGCCTGACGAATGCCGACTTGATTCAAGGCGGTATCACTATGCCCCTGGTAACGGCGTGCAATGTTCCAGTCGGTTTGACCGTGGCGGGTGAGAAATAGTTTCAAGTGTCAGGTTCCAGGTGTCAGGCGAGGTTTGCAGTAAACGCAACGAGAACAAGCATTTCGACAAGGGTGGTGACTGTGCCGTAGATGTCGCCAGTGAGACCGGGCAAGAGGCGCATGGCGTAGGCGGCGGTGAGAAAGGCGATGAGCGCCGCGCCAAGCATGAAGACGAATCCCAGCCAGCCGAAGACGAACCATGCGGTAACACCTGCGATCAATGTGGCAATGATAATCTCACGGATGGTCACGCTGTGTTTCATGTCGGCTCCAAGCCCGTCTTCACGCGCGTATGGGAAAAAGTAGATGACCAGAGGAGATGCCCAACGCCCCAGCGTTGTCGCAAGCATGATGGACGGGAACAGGTTCAACGTCGAAGAAAGAGCCGCGAACTTCATCAACAAAACCAGAATGCCGCCAATCGTCCCGAAGGCGCCCATGCGAGAGTCTTTCATGATCTCGAGTCGTCGTTCGGGATTCCAGCCGCCGAACAAGCCGTCGAGCGAGTCCATGAAGCCGTCGAGATGGAAGAAGCGGGTGAAGGCGATCCATGCAAAGAGGGCTAGCACGGCAGAAACCATCGGCGGGAAGATCAGGTTTGATAAATAATTCACGCCATAGAGCGCGAAGCCGAGCGCTACGCCCACGAGCGGAAACCAGCCCACGGCGCGCCCCATCTCTTGCGAGGTGAACATGCGTTTGATGACGGTGGGGAAGATGGTGAGGAATTGGAAAGCGGCGAGGATGGGTATCATAGACATTTTTTACCACGAAGTGTCACAAAGGGTCACGAAGGTTTAAAGCCATTTACTTTGTGTACCTTCGTGCCCCTTTGTGGTTAATCCTTGCGGCTAACCCCCGCTTCACCGAAGGTTGCCATTTCGCTTAGTATTTTACACGCGGCTTCAGCCATTGAGATGCCAAGCGCCGCGCCGGTTCCTTCGCCAAGACGCAGGTCAAAATCGAGCAGCGGTTTCATGCCAAGCCATTCGAGCATGAGCGCATGACCATTCTCTTTTGAACGATGCGCCGCGATCAGATACTCTTTGCATTGCGGCGCGAGCGTCACTGCGATCATCGCCGCCGCCGTCGAGATAAATCCATCCACCATCACCGGCACATGTTTTGAAGCCGCGCCGATCATCACACCTGCCAGTCCGCCGATCTCGAACCCGCCGACTTTCGATAAAACATCCAGCCCATCGTTTGGCTTGGGTTGATTAACTTGCAAACTTTTTTCGACGACAGAAATTTTTCGCTTGAGTCCGTCATTGTCCACGCCTGTGCCGCGCCCTGCAATTTTTTCAGGAGATACATTCATCAACGCGCAGGCAATCGCCGCCGATGGGGTTGTATTGCCAATGCCCATATCACCAGTACCGACGATATCTGCGCCTTTGGATATTTCATCCAATGAGATTTCGATTCCACTCTGAATGGATTCCTCCGCCTGTGCGCGGCTCATGGCTGGACCTTGTGCCAGATTCGCCGTCCCCGAACCGACTCTGCGCCGAATCAGATTCGCGCCCGCCGAAGGGATGTCGTTTGCCACGCCCATATCCACAACCACAACTCGTGCCCCGGCATGACGCGCCAGCACGTTGATCGCCGCTCCGCCGCCGAGGAAGTTCAACACCATCTGCGGCGTGACCTCCTGCGGATACGCGCTCACACCTTCGGCAACCACGCCGTGATCGCCCGCCATCACAATGATGGCTTTATCTTTGATGACCGGCAATGCCTTGCGCTGAATCCCTGCCAGTTGAACCGACAGTTCTTCCAAACGCCCCAAACTACCTGCCGGTTTGGTGAGTTGATTTTGACGCTTCCGGGCTTCGTCCATTGCGGCTTGATCGAGCGGTTGGATTTGATTGAAAAATTCTGTATTCTTCATTCTTTATTCCTCATTCTGCATTCTTCATTCCTAGAATTCAATCCCCGCCTGAGCCTGAATGCCCTGCTCATACGGATGTTTAATAAGTTTCATCTCGGTCACGAGATCGGCTTGGGCGGTCAGGGCTTCGGGGGCAGACCTGCCGGTGATAATGAGATGCAATTCTGAGGGGCGGTGGAGGCGCAGCCATTCCAGTACTTCGTTCGTATCGAGCCAGTTATAGGCGAGGGTGTAAGTGAATTCATCCAGCACGATCAAGTCGTAATTACCGCTGGCAATTTTTTCTTTGGCGATCTCCCAACCGTGACGGGCGCGCGCGATGGTTTCGTCCATGTCTTTGGATGTCCAGGTGAAGCCGTCGCCGGTGGTGACCCATTCAATGCCGAGTTTCTTCGCGGCTTTGATCTCACCCCATTGACCCGTCTCCGCTTTGATGAATTGGATCACGCAGATGCGAAATCCGCGCCCCCAGGCACGCAAAACCGTGCCGAATGCCGCCGTGGATTTTCCCTTACCATCGCCGGTGTTGACGATGAGCAATCCTTTTTTTGTTTTGGATGTCATTTGATTTTCCTTGAGCATTGCTGTAGAACAAGTCTATAGACTTGTTCTACTTAACCGGCAGGATGTCGGTAAACACAAAGCCATCCTGCGTTACGGTTTCGCCAACTTGAATTGAAATAGGGTGGGCGAACATGGGACCATCGAAACAGAACGTATGGAATTCGCCGTTCTCACCGCATGGGTCAGCGTTTGAGGGCAGGTCATTGAGAAGTCCTTCGTCATACATGCGCCCTGCAAACGCAGCGTCAATCTGTTTGGGGTCTACTGTCGTAAGAACAGTATGCAGATCATTTTTCAGCATTTCCTGCGCGAGGGCTTTTGTATCGCTGGGCGTGCGCCAAATAGGGAAGATGGGTTGAATGCCTGTGCCTGCCATCATGCGTTCACGATAGGCACGGATTTCCTCGAGAAACAGGTCGCCGAATGCAACGTGGGTTATACCTTCTCGGTGAGCACGTTCGATGACGGTACGCATTCTTGATTCATATTCTTCGTTTGAACAAGGGAAAGGCAGCGGCACAGACCAAAGCGGATAGCCTGCCGCCTCTGCCTGTTTTTCAACCAACTCCATGCGGACACCATGCATGGCGACGCGGTTATTCACTTCGTTGAAGGTGGTGAGCAAGCCGATGATTTCCACATCGGGCTGCTGGCGCAGGGTGTGCAACGTCCACGCGCTGTCTTTGCCGGAAGACCAGGATAATAAAATTTTAGTTTTCATGTTGGTTTGGGTGAAATCGTTTCGATCAGGCTTTCGAGCGAGGCATGTTCGCTTTGCCCTTTGGGTGTGGAGAGACGCCAATGGTTCGCGTCCAGCACATCCACATGGACAGGATGACGCGCACCGTTATTATGGACTTCGTAGCCGATGCGCTCCAGGGCGCGCCATGTCCACGCGGTGGCAACGCCGTCCTTTTCACCATGCAGGCTGATCGGTCCGCAGGTGGGCTGGTGAACTTTGAACGCGCCGCTGGCGTGATCAAACTCGATTCCTTCGCTGTGGAAGATGCGGGCAAGAGAGCCGTTGAGCGCGAGTTCTTCGGGCAAGCCGATGTGCAATTCACCCTGCGAGGAAAGCAGCCAGAGTTTATCGGCGATGCGCAGGGCGAGATCGAGGTCATGTGTGGAAAGCAGGATGGCGCTTTGCGTTTCGCGTGAGAGGCGTTTGAGCAATTGCAAGAGTTCCACGCGGCGCGGCAGGTCGAGGAAGGCGGTGGGTTCATCCAACAGGAGGATTTTCGGTTCCTGTGCCAGAGCGCGGGCGATCATCACACGCTGACGTTCGCCATCACTCAATTCATGGATCGGGCGGGAGGCAAGCACATCGGAACCTGTCAGCCGCATGGCGCGTTGTACGGATTCTTCGTCATGCGGAGTCAAATTTCCGCGCCAATCGGTGTAGGGATGGCGTCCGAGAGTCACCAATGCGTACGCCGAGAGATTGCCCGCTTCGACGCGCCCCGTCAACACGATGGCGAGTTGTTTGGCAAGCTCAAGCGCGGGCAGGCTGTGCAAATCTGCTTTGCCGAGTTTGATCACGCCGCTTAATGGAGCCTGCATTCCAGCCAACGTCCGCAACAGCGTGGACTTGCCCGCGCCGTTCGGTCCGATCAGGCAGACCATTTCCGCGGGGCGCAGTTGCAGGTCGAGGTTTGAGGCGAGCGGTTGGCGGTAGCCAATGGAGAGGGAGGTGGAGGAGAGCATATCAGTGGGTAGTGGAAAGTAGAAAATAGTAACTCGTAATTTGGATTCTAGAAGCTCTGCTTCTGGGCTTGCCTGTCATCCACAAGTAGAACTTGTGGAGTCCGTGCCTGCAATCAAGAAGCGAAGGATTGGCGGAGTTGTTTTTGGCGCAGGATGACCCACAGGATGATAGGCACGCCGAACAGCGACATGATGACATTGAGCGGCAACACAAATTGGCTGCCCGGCGATTGCGCAATGACATCGGCAACGAGGGCGAAGGATGCGCCCATCAACATAGAGGCGGGCAGCAAGGCGCGATGATCCGCTGTGTTGAGCAGGGAACGCGCCACATGCGGCACGGCAACGCCCACGAACCAGACCGGTCCGCAAAAGGCGGTGGAAACACCCGCAAGCAAAGAAGCGCTCAGGATAATCCAGAAGCGGGCGCGGCGCACGTTGAGCCCCAGGGAGCGGGCGTATTCATCCCCAAGTAAGAGCGCGTTCAACGGTTTGATCATCACATAACTGATAAACAAGCCAGACAAGATCACAGGGGAAAAGACGCGCATCTGGTTCCACGTCACCCCGCCAAAACTGCCCGCCGCCCACAGGCTGAATGCCTGTACCCGTTCCGGCTGGCTGAAATAGATCAATAGGCTGACGATGGCATTGGTCAGATAGCCGAACATCAAACCGAGGATGAGCAACGTGATGGTATTTTGCACGCGACGGGAAACGATCAACACTGCGCCGAGCACGGCTCCTGCTCCCATACTGGCGGCAACTGCCAGGCTTAAATCTCCGAAGGCATTCAAACCGGTGATAAAAGCCGACGCTCCGCCCGCGCCCGTGCCAAGCACCACCAACGCCACACCCAAACTTGCACCCGAACTAACACCCAAAATGAACGGGTCTGCCAGCGGATTACGAAAAAGGGTCTGCATTTGCAAGCCCGCTATGGATAATGCCGCACCGACAAGCATTGCCGTCACCGCTTTGGGCAGGCGGAACTTGAAGATGACATCCGTCCACGAGGCTTTGTCGGGTTCGCCACCGGTCAGGATGCGCAGAACCTGCTCCGGCGGGATGTGAACCGATCCCAGTGTGAGGCTGAGAATGAATGCCACAGCGAGGATCACGATCAGCAGAACGACGATCCAGGTGCGAAGTCCGAGTTTGGGGAAGGTGGAAGACATAGGAATGAAGAATGAAGAATGCGGAATGAAGAATGGAGCTAGGTGGGTGGATAGTCGAAGGTCAAAAGTCAAAGGTCAATTTTCCAACCTTCAACTTTCAACCTTCAACGTTCAATGTTCTATTTCAACTGCCGATAATAGACCAGTTCGTAGTCGGGCAATAGTTCGGGGTGGAATATCTTGATGAGGTCTGCCAGCACCAGTTCGGGATGAGCCACGGCGCTTTCGTAGTAGTCGTTGCCGCCATTGGCGGAGGTTCTGGCATCGTTGTTCCAGACGTTCCCGTTTTGATAGGCGGCGAAGTCGGCGTAACGCGCGTCGGCGGTGAGCAGATCATCAGGGGTGAAGAAGTAGCCGACGTTCACCCAGTAATCTGCGTCTTGCGCTTTTTCAAAGACGGCTTCAAAGGCAAGCGGCAAACTGCCCGTGGAAGTATCGTCTGCCCAGAGATAGTCTGCACCTGCATCTTTAAGGAAGATGGCGGCGAAGCTGTTCCCGCCCGGCATAGACCAGGTTCCCTGATAATCGGAGCCGGTGAAGACAGTGGGTTTCTCGGTCACACTGGCGGCAAGCGCGGCATATTCTTCATAATGTTGAACCGTCTTGGCGAAGAGGGCTTCTGCATCGGCTTCCTTGTTGAAGAAAACGGCGATGAACTTGCCCCATTCGGCGCGTCCCAGCGGGGAGGTTTCCAGCCATTCGGCGTTGACTATGGTCTTCAAGCCCGCTTCGATCAACACAGGATGCGCGTCATAATCGGGAGCGCCAGAGCCGTAGGTGATGATGAGGTCGGGGCTGAGGTCGAGCGCCTGTTCCACGTTCACGCCAGAGCCGTAGCCGAGCATGGTCAACTTGCCTTCTTCCGCCATTTTCAAAACGGTGGGATTGCTGACGTAGGTGGCATCATCCAACCCGACAAGACGATCCAGCAGACCGAGCTCATCGAGAAAGGGCAGGTAGGTGGTGGACATGGTAACAACGGTCTGCACAGGGACTTCGATGATCTGTTCATCTAGGAAGCCTTCGGGGGCAGGTGTGCCGCACTGCACCAACGCATACTGCATAGACTCGGTTGCGCCGGGGTAGGGCGTTTTGACTGTGACCACTTTGTAGTTGTTGAAGTATTCCACACTAAATCCATCGGTGTGGGTCAACGCGGTTTTTTCGGGGAAGTAATCAATGGAAGCATTGAATTCACCATCAACGACACAAGTATCGGTGAGGTTGTGTTCGGGGGCAATGGCTTCAACGACGGAGATTTCCGTCGGGGCAGAATCAACTACCGGCGTGGTCTGAGGCGCACACGCGGCGAGCAGGGCGATCAGTAAAGTCAAAATCAAAATCTTACGAAACATTTTTTCTCCTGATGTGTATTAGACCTGTCAGGTCTTCTTGTTATGTGAATCAAAATCCCCAGCATAGGCTGGGGAGGTGGGAGAGACAATCCGAGTGGATCCGTTCTCCACCTCCTTTCCGCGAGAAGTGGTTGAACCGAATCAGAGCGGGCGACCTGGCTTGGTTCGAAAACCGATATTCGAATACTCGATTTTCGAACTTCACAGTTGCGCGACAGCGCCGGGTTTGCACCGGACTTCGCCGCTGGCTAATTCGTTATTGAAATCATTCTACCACCAATACCCGCGCAAAAAAGCGTATATAAAACCACGAAAACCGAACGGCGCAAAATAAACGGTTTGACCATCACTCCATTCTTCGCCAAAGGAAAATTTCTTATGGGTCAAATCTCCGGCTTTTTTATCTTTTCGATATTGGATGAAGAAACCTTCATGTTTGATCGCTGCATTTTCGTCTTCGTCCCACACTCGCTCTATTCTCAGCGGATGCAGGCGCTTCATTGCCTCGCTGATGGCTGATTCGTAATCCATGAGCTTTACCTCAGGGAAAGTTTTTTGCGCCGTATCATGCAGAATGAGGCTGTCACTGGAGAGACCGCCAACGAGTGCATACGCGATCGGATATGGCACAGGCGTCATCAAACTGATGCCGAATGCCATGAACCAGACTGGAACATAAGGCAGTAGAAACATGCTGCGTTTATGTCCACGGGCATTGGCGTACATTTTCATCAAGTCGGTGTAGACGAAAACCTGCCGCATTCCGATCTCGAACACGCCGCCGCGACCATTGGAGTTGGTCAACGCTGCCAGCAAATAGTCAATGACGTTTTGAACGGCAATCGGTTGGGATTTGTTCTTCAACCAAATGGGACCGGGAATGATCGGAAACAACTCCGTCATAAAACGGATCATCTCAAAGGAAATACTGCCCGAGCCTGCAATGACCCCCGCCCGAAATTCTGTCACGGGCACGCTGCCTTTTCGCAAGGTCACACCGGTTTCGATGCGTGAACGCATATGCGGCGCGATGTGCTGCTCTGGGTCTGCCAAACCGCCGAGGTAGATGATATGTTCAACCCCTGCTTGTTCGGCGGCGGATGAAAAATTTCTTGCGCCTTCCAATTCGATGGTGGTGTATCCATGCCCAGCCGCCATATTGTGAATAAGGTAATACGCCGCATGTACGCCTTGCATGGCGACTGCAAGAGTTTCCGGCTCCATCACATCGGCGCGGACCATTTCAACTTGTTCGTACCAGGTTCGTTTTTTCAGGCGTTCCGGTGTACGCGCCATGGCACGGACACGGTAGCTTTTTTCGAGCAGTTGCGGAATGAGCAGGCTGGCAATGTACCCAGTGGCACCAGTGACGAGGATGAGATTTTTTGTCATTGCGAGAAATGCTCTTGTTTTTTGCGACGAAGCAATCTTATGAATTGTTGGAGATTGCTTCGGGCAGAAGAGCGCTGCCCTCGCAATGACATCATCATCGTTCCACCTTGAATGGCGTGACATCGGGGTCGATGACTTCGTCGAATTCGCGGGCGGCGAGATGACCGGCAAAGACCGCTTGGGCGATGATGTTGGGGGCTTCGGCATCACCGATGAGGCGCAGGGACTTGAGTCTTCCATCCGCGAGGGCGGGCTTGAGTTCGTGATAGAGGCTGTCGTTGGGGATGCGGTCTGTGACCATAACGATGGCGTCGCAGGCGAGAGTCGATTCGGCGGAGGTGATGCTGTGAGAAACTGTGGCAGTTGTGGGTGAGAAAGAGGCGAGAGCATGGTGCGGGAGTAGGGTCACGTTCAAGGCGAGGAGTCGCTTGTAGATGCGTTCCTGTTCAAGGGTGTGTTCCGTCCATGCGGAGATGGTGGGCGCAGGTGTGACCAGCGTGACTTCGCAGTTGTTGGTGGCAAGTAGCTCGGCGAGAACGCCGCCCATGTAATAGTGATCGTCGTCGTAGATGATGACTTTGCCAGTGGGGAGTTTGCCTGCCATCAAATCATCGGGGGTAAAGACGATGCCCTTGCCTGGAATAGGACGCGAATGATAGCGACCCATGCCGTCGCGCCGCCAGGTTGCGCCGGTGGCAAGAATGACGTGTGGCGCATCGGCTTCGAGAACATCTTGCGCCGAAACCTTGCTGGAAGGATAAAAGAAAACATTTTCAAGTTTTTGAATCTGTGTGAGACGCCAATCGATGACGCGCCGCCATTCGACGAGATTTGGAAGTTGTGACTCAAGCAAGACGCGACCGCCCGCCTCGCGCTGCGCGTCGGTGAGGATGACCTTGTACCCGCGCTGACCCAACGCCCGCGCCGCTTCCAGCCCGGCAGGTCCCGCACCGACGATGAGAATGTCTTCGTTCGATTTTTTCGGCGCAATAATTTCGGGATGCCAATCGCGCCGCCATTCTTCGCCCATGGTGGGATTTTGCGTGCATCGAATCGGAACGAAGCGCGTATCGCCCGTGACACAGATATTACAGCCGATGCACTCGCGGATATCTTCGTGCCTGCCTTCTTTGATTTTGGTCGGCAAAAACGGGTCTGCAATGGATGGGCGCGCCGCGCCGATGAGATCGAGAATTCCGCGCTCAATGGCAGAGACCATGCTATCGGGAGAGGTGTAACGCCCTACGCCAACGACGGGTTTGGTAGTGAGTTGTTTTACGAAGGAAATATATTTTTCCTGATGACCTTCTTTGCCAAAGCGCGAGGTGATGGAATCGTTTTTCCAGGCGCTGATGTTCACATCCCACAGGTCGGGCAGTTCAGCGAGCATACCCACAATGTCTCGCGCCTCACCGTCGTGCTGCATTCCGTCTGCGCCGAGGAGTTCATCCACTGCAAAACGGACAGCCACCGCACAGGTATCGCCGACGGCTTCTTTTGTATCTTCGATCAGTTCGCGGAAGAAGCGTACACGGTTTTCGAGCGAACCGCCGTATTCGTCGGAACGGTCATTGTCTTTGGAGAGCAGATGAAACGCGAGAGTTAAATTATGCCCGGCATAACAATAGATAATGTCGAAGCCTGCCCGTTTGGCGCGGATGGCGGCATTGCGGTGCCACTTGCGAATCTGTTTGAGATCATCTTTTGATGCGGCGCGTGATTGACCCGGCTCATAGCCGCTGCCGCCGAGGAGTCCGCGTGAGGCGAGGTCGAAGGGCGCGGCGCGGGAATAGAGGTTCGAGGCATCGCGTCCGTTGTAGGCGAGTTCAATGCCAGCCAATGAGCCATGTTTGTGGACAGCCTCAGTCATCAACTGTAGGGAAGGAATATCGGCATCATCCCAATTGTGCCCTTCAATAAAAGGTGAAAGATCGCTGGTGTAATGAATTTCAGTTTCTTCAGTGCAGACCACACCCCAGCCGCCTTCGGCTTTCATGCCGCGCATGGCGGCGAGTCCCTTGGGCATACGCCAGCCAAAGCCGTTGCAATGCGGCACTTGATAGAATCGATTCGGCGCGGTGACGGGTCCGAGTTGGATGGGTTGAAAGAGAATATCGTAGCGAGACATGGAAGTTCCTTTTGACGATGGACGATGGACGATAGACCATAGACAACCTGCTATCGTCCATCGTCTATGGTCTATCGTCGTTAGTCACATGCTGGCAGTGACGGGAAAAGCATCGCTGCGTATTCGTCCATTACCGGGGTTGCGCTGGCAGGCAACAATAACATCAGTGTGATGATGCTGTTATTTGAATCATAAACAGACCAATACCGCACGGCGTAATCTGCGCCCTGGTCTGAAATGCCAAACTCATACAATCGAACCCCGTTATCGTTTTTGCATTCATTCGTCATCTGATAGGTTTCGTAATTTGCAAAGACCGTGTTCCAATGTTCTGCACTGAAATACCGGTTCAAGTCCGGTTCTTCATACCCGCAAGAGAAGATCACATCTTCGAGAAACACCACCCCATCGCTGGAAACCCAATAGACCGCCACTTTATTATCATAGGTCTCATAACTTTGTTCCCACACGGGCGCAGAAAAAATATTGCCGGTATACCCAAGAGCGCGGTCAATATCGGCTTGGGTGGGCTTGGGGTCAATACACACCGGTGTAACTGTAGGCAAAACCTCAACCGTGGCGGTGGCAGGTATGGCTGAAGGCGGAACAGGTGTAGATGATCCGCAGGCAGAGAGCAGGAGCGCAACGAACAGCACGAACGATTGTCTTTTCATGGAAAACCTCAATGAGGATAGTTTTTGCGAGTATAGCATGGGGAATAAAAAATGCCCGATACAAATCGGACATTTTCGCTTCAAACTTGATTTGAGCCTGTCTGCAACCATCAGGCTTTGGGCTTAAACCCAAGCTGCATCTGCACTGCGATCTCCGAACGGAAAGTGATGCGTTCACGCCTCTCCCCTGCCTGCGCCAATACAGACCGAATCCGCTCGATACCTGCTTGATAGGTTTGTTCATCCAATAATGCCAGTTGTGATGTGGCATCATGTTTCAGAAAGGGGTCTTTCAAAACCGCCTCGCCAACGTGAATGTTTTGAATCTGCTCAACAACCTTTGTAGATATATTCTCAAATCCCTCCTGCTCCATCCACTGCAAAACAGATTTGCCCGCAGGGTACCGGCGCAGGTCGGTATCGTAGACCGTATCAAAATATTCGTAAATATACCAATGTGCTGCACCATCATGCGGGTCGTGCCCAATGACAGCCAGCACGCCCCCCGGCTTAAGCAGGCGGAATGCTTCGCGAATAAATGCGCGGTGATCGCCGAAGTGATGGATCGCATCCACGCAATAAATCAGGTCAAAGGTGGAGGAAAGATAAGGGAGTTGCGTCCCTGTGCCGCGGGTCAGAAAAAGAGGCGCGGGCTGTTCCCCGGCTTGTTGGATCATGCCCATCGAATAATCCAACCCGAATAACTTCGCGCCGGTTTTACTCAATAAATTTAACCAAAAGCCTGTACCACTGCCAACTTCAAGAATAGTCCTGGCGTTCGTTCGTTTGGCAAGTTCCAGCAGGGCTTGTCCGCGTTCCCATGTTTGGGAGGCTGGGTAACGCTGATTATATTGATCGGCGATCTGGTCGTAGTTGAGGCGGGATGTATTCATGGAATATGGATAACACGAACCCATCAGGAATTACTTACGAAGATTCAACAATTTCTTTTACACGCCCCACCTGCCCATCCATCAGTCTCACTTTGATGCCGTGTGGATGGGTAGGCGATTTCGTCAGAATATCCTTGACAATGCCTTTGGTGAGCTTGCCGGTGCGCTGGTCTTGTTTGAGCACGATCAGCACCGTCATGCCGGGTTTGATGTTGGAGCGGGTTTGTCCGTTCATGGTTAACCTATCTGGAGTCGAAAGTCTCCTGACTTTCGATATGCCAACGACGGGAGTCGTTGGTGTCCTTTAACGCAGCAGCCCTCGCGCAAATGTCAGCAGCGCCTGCACGTCGTTGAAATTGGTAAATGGTCCCACCGAGATGCGCACCGCGCCCGATGACTTGCCGTCGATGCACTTGCGGAACTCATCAATGGACATGACATCTTTATGTTCGGGGCGGGTAAAGCAGACATCCAGTTCCACCCGTGAAATGCCCAAAGCCACCTCACCTGCGCCGGGGTTGCAGAAGCAGCCCGTACGCAGCGAGATATTGACCTTGTTCGCTTCACTTTCTACAAAGCGATGATCGAGAGCAACATCATCCTTGTCATAAAAATTGACCGTAACCGCCCCGCCTCTTCCTTCGGTGGTGGTGGGTCCAAACACCCGAACCAATGGTACGCCGGTGCTGTGTTGCATGGATGTGAGGTTCTCCAGCAGCCAGCCGGTTAATGTTTTTACCCGTTCACTGATGACAGCGTACCCGATCGACTCAATGTGTTTCAAACCGATCTCAAGCGCAGGGATGTTCAGGTAATCAAGTGTGCCGTCTTCAAAAGCAGGAGCGCCGTCGGCGAGGTAGTATTTATCGCCCATCACAGAGGCTACAGTGATCGTTCCGCCCGCAAACCATGGGCGGTGTAATTTTGCCAAAGCCGATTTCCTTGCAAGCAGCGCACCCAAGCCGGTGGGATAACCGAAAATCTTGTAGAACGAGATGGGCACAAAATCGGGTTTGACCTGGCTTAAGTCCAGTTTGCTGGTTGGGACAAATGCTGCCGCATCTACCAGCACATCCCAGCCGTGGGCGTGGGCTTTTTCGATCCATTCAAGCGGGTGCTTGACGGAAGAGAAGTTCGATTGGGCGGGAAAAGCAAACAGGTTATTCCCAGTTTTGGAGGGACGAGCCAACTCTGCTTCCAGTTGCGAAGCGTCAACACGCATGTCGGGCAGTTCAACCGGAATGTAGGTCACTTCAGCGCCGCGAGTATGAGCGAATTCCCGAATCCCATTTACTGAATTATGGTTGTCAAATGTAAGGAGGTAGCGACCATTTGCAAAGGGGTAGCTCTCGCCAATAAGTTTGAGCGCACCGCTGGCGTTAGATGTAAAGATGGCGAGGTATTCATCGGGGTCGGCGTTGAAAAATTTGAGGATGTATTCGCGTGTACCTTCGACCAAATGCGTGGCGGCAATCGAAGTGGGGTTGGTGGAGTGCGGGTTGCCGAAGACGTTTTCTTTCAGCAGTTGATAATGTTTTTGAATTTGCGATTCGGCATAGATGCCGCCGCCCGTGTAATCAAAGTAAACATGTTCGCCTGCATCAAGGCGGGCGTAATCGGTCTTACGCAGTTCGTCTATTTTTTCGGTTTGTTTGTAGGTTGGGTATTTTTGAAGGAAGGTTGCAAATTCAGTGGACATGAAGGACTCCTTGATTCAATTTAACCACAAAACGTATCTGCAGGATGAAAGAACATACAACAGGGAGTATCTAACATCAGACATACCAGAAGATGTCGTTGCGAGGAGGGCAGTAGCCCGACGAAGCAATCGCCTCCTACATTCCGAGATTGCTTCGCCCTATCGGGCTCGCAATGACATTCCTTATCTTTGATATTGGATACTCCCATGCAGCAGATGAACGCCTGGTCTTTATTCGCTCTTTTTTGTACGCCGATTTCATTTCTCATCTTCCTTTATTGGGTGTAAAATCACCCCTGATATCTTGTCCAGACAATTGGAGGTGACATGAACGCATTACAAGAACGGATCGCAAAAGAGGGGAAAGTGCTCGGTGGTGGAATTCTAAAAGTAGATAGTTTCGTTAATCATCAAGTTGACCCCATGCTTATGGATGAATGCGGGCGTGATTTTGCCAAACGCTTCGCCAATGTGGGTGCAACCAAAATTCTCACAGCAGAAATCTCTGGCATTGCTCCGGCGATCACCACGGGCATTCACATGGGGCTTCCTGTGGTTTATGCCCGCAAGACCAAGCCCATCACCATGCCAGATCAGGTTTATCTCACCCTCGCCCCCTCTCACACAAAGGGACGCATGGTAGAGTTGATCGTTTCGCCCGAATATCTCGCCAACAACGAAAAAGTCCTCATCATTGATGACTTCCTCGCCAGCGGACAGACCATCCTCGGCTTGTGCCGTCTGGCTGAAGCCTCCGGCTCGAAGATCGTCGGCATCGGCGCGTTGATCGAGAAAATATTTGAAGGCGGGCGCGATGCGCTTGCCCCAATGGGAGTACCCATTGAATCGATTGCCTGCATCAAATCTTTGGATGATGGCAAGATCACATTCGTAGATTGATCTTTACGGATTACGAATTACGGATTACGTAATACGTAAAAACCATGTTCCGTAAAATTCTCCGTCTCAGATTCATCGCTTTCCTCATCGGCTGGATATTTGCCCATATGAGTTTTACCATCCCTGTCAAAAGGCTACGAGAAACCTCAAACTTACTCGCCTTTTATCACCCTTCGCCCAGTTATAAGACTCATATCATCATCGTCCCAAAACAGCAGATTCAAACATTGGCAGACCTTGACCCAAACAACACCGCCTTTCTCACCGACTTATATTCAACCGTGCAAAGCCTCGTGAAAGAACTTGACCTCAAAGCCTATCGGCTCATCGTCAACGGCGGAGAGTATCAGGATTTTCCGCATTTGCATTTTCATTTGATATCGCCCTCACCCCTTGCCCCTCTCCCTGAGGGAGAGGGGTTGGGGTGAGGGATTACCACATGACCCAATCCATAGCCATTCTCGATTTCGGTTCCCAATATGCCCAGATCATTACAAGACGTGTCCGCGAGTCGCAAGTCTATTGCGAGATGTTTCCGTGGGATGCGCCGCAGGAAAAAATTCTTTCCATCCACCCCAAAGGCTTCATCCTCTCGGGCGGACCTAAATCCGTGTACGAAGAGAACGCGCCTTTCATTCAAAGGTTCATCCTCGAAAGCGGACTTCCCATCCTCGGCATTTGCTACGGGATGCAAGCCCTCACCCACGCCCTCGGCGGCAAGGTAGACCCATCGGCTAACCGTGAATATGGTCATGCCGAAATCGAATCTCTAATCTCCAATCCTCTAACCACCAATCTCTCCAAGGTCTGGATGTCTCACGGCGACAAAGTGACGCAACTGCCCGATGGTTTCGTGGCGCTCGCCAAAAGCGGCAGCAGTCCCTACGCGGCAATGGGCGACATAAAACGCAAATACTTCGGCGTACAATTTCACCCCGAAGTCAACCACACCCCCAATGGAACCGAACTCATCAAACATTTCGCCATTGATGTCTGCGGCGTGACGCCCAATTGGACGCCTGCCAACATCATCGATGATGCTGTGGAAAAAATTCGCAAACAGGTTGGCAATGAACGCGTCCTTGCGGCGGTTTCCGGCGGCGTGGATTCCTCCGTGGCGGCGGCATTGGTTCACAAGGCGATCGGCGATCAGCTCGTTTGTGTTTTTGTGGATACGGGACTCTTGCGCGCGAACGAAGGCGCTCAAGTCGCTTCGGCATTTCGGGAGGGGCTGGGCGCTGAACTCGTCACTGTCGATGCCGCTGACGATTTTCTCGGCGCGTTGAAGGGACAGACCGACCCGGAGATAAAAAGAAGGATCGTCGGCGAGAAATTTATCCGCACCTTTGAACGAGAGGCGAAGAACGTCGGTCAACCAAGATTTTTAGTGCAAGGGACGATTTACCCGGATGTGGTCGAGTCATCGGGCAAGGATCGTGACAAGGCGGCGAAGATCAAGTCGCACCACAATGTGGGCGGATTACCCGAAGACATGCAATTTGAACTCGTTGAACCGCTGCGTTATTTATTCAAGGATGAAGTGCGGTTGGTAGGTGAAGCTCTCGGCTTGAATCAAGGTTTGGTGTGGCGGCAACCGTTCCCGGGTCCGGGGTTGACCGTGCGCTGTCTCGGGGAGTGTACGCCCGAGCGTGTATCCCGTTTGCGGGCGGCAGATGCGATCCTTCTGGAAGAATTATCCAAAGCAGGTTTTCTGGGGAAAGGCGCACAGACTTCACAGGCATTTATGGTCTTATTGCCGGTGCGTTCTGTGGGCGTGATGGGCGATCAACGCACGTATCAAGAGGCGGCGGCGATCCGCGCGGTGGCAACCGATGATTTTATGACCGCCGATTGGGCACGATTACCTTTTGATCTTTTGGCAAAGGTTTCGAGCCGCATTGTGAACGAGGTACAGGGCATCAACCGCGTGGTGTATGATATTACGAGCAAGCCGCCTGCAACGATTGAATGGGAATAAAATGAGGTGACTTGCAATTTCTGATTGATGACTGTAGATTGGAGATTGAAATGAACTTCGATTACGGCAATGTATTAACCCGTTCTCTGCAAATTTTATGGAAGCACAAATCCTTCTCACTTTTTCTTGTGTTCCCCATGCTGATCGTCACCGGCATCATGTTTGTTTTTGCCCTCCCCGTCTTTTTATTGAATGAAGGCAGTGATAATGAGAGTGTGGTCATTTTGTTGTGGGTGGGCATTCTTGCCCTGGGCGGAATACTCAGCTTTGTAACCAGCGCAGCAGGTTTCACCTCTCTGGCGTTGGGAATTTTGCGGGTTGAGCGCGGCGAAGACACCACCTCTTTCATGGATCTGGTTCGTGATGGGTTCGAGTATTTTGGGCGGGCATTGGGCGCAATGCTTATCGTCCAATTGAGTATGGGGTTGTTCTTCACCATTTTCTTTCTGTGTGTGGCGGCGCTTACGGCTGTGACAATGGGCATGGCATCGATTTGTCTTCAACCGGTAATGCTGCTGATTACTCCGCTTTCGTTTCTGGTACTGGCTGTGATGAATGGAGCGATCATCTCGGTGATCGATGAGGGCTTGGGTTCATGGGAAGCGGTCAAACGCGCGTTGGATGTTGTGCGCGAACATGTGTGGAAGTTCATCATCCTTACCCTCATTATTTACTTTGCCACCATGATTCTCAGCGGGCTTCTAACTGTTCCCATAATGATCCCGGCGGGTATGATTTCATTCGTTGCAGAGTCGGGTATGGATATCAGCGAGCAGATGTTTGGCGGGGTGATGCTCTTATTCATCTGCTTGTACTTCCCCCTGATGGCGCTCTTCTCCGGTGTTAGCGGGGCATTTATGACCACCACCCTCGCCCTTGGGTATTTACGTCTGGTCGGCGGGGGCAATACTGTCGTCTACGCTGTATCAGAGTCGGTCTCTTCTTCAGAAACAGAATAAGATTTCTTAACTCACCTTACGCGGTAGCGCGAAATTTATCCCGTGTTTTCGGGCGACATAAATGTCGCGCTACGAGGAAACCGCGTAACATCAGTTCTTAAATCACTTTGTGCGACCTCAACCGCTCTCTCCCCGTAGGTAAAGGTGATCTGCCCGCACACACCCCCTGTAGACGGAAACCTTTGACTAGTGTATGATTCGGGGCGTCTCGGGAGGAAATTTCACACCTCTCAGGAGAATATTATGAAACTCGATCTTGGAAAAATTATTACCCGTTCATGGGAGATCATTTGGAACTATAAAGTTCTTTGGATCTTCGGTATCTTTGCAGGGTTTGCAAGTAGCAATGGAGGCTCTTCCAACAGCGGAGGGGGCAATTCATCAGACAGCGGGAACCCTTCTGATTTTACGGGCAACCCGGAGCAGGTATTTGGTGAGTTCGGAAGCTTTCTTCAAGAATACCTGCTTATTATCATTGCCGTTTGTCTGGTATTGGTGCTTTTATCCTTTGCCTTCTATGCCCTTGGCATGATGGGACGTATCGGCATCCTCAAAGGTGTATACAAACTGGAAGACGGCGCCTCCTCGCTGCTGTTTGCTGAACTCTGGTCTGAAAGTATGCCCTACTTCTGGCGCTTCTTTGGTTTGAACTTTCTGGTAGGGCTGGCAATGTTCCTGCTTGCGATGATCATTATCATCCCCGCCTTCGTTTTGGGTATAGCAACCGCAGGGATCGCCATGCTTTGCATTCTGCCGTTCTTATGCCTGCTCATTCCAATTGGCTGGGTCGTCAACGTAGTCCTTGAACAGGCACAGGCTGCCATTGTGGCGGAAGACCTCACCATAGTTGAAAGCATCCAACGCGGTTGGGAAATCGCCAAATCAGATATTGGCGGCATGGTCGCCTTATCCCTGATCCTGGGAATTGGCGCCGCGATCATTGGAGGACTTTTTGCCCTGCCGCTGATCGTAGCTCTTGTCCCTCTCTTGATCGGCTTTATAGGCGACTTTCAACCTGGGGATGCCCTCCCCGTCACCGTGTGGATATCCATCATCTGTTGCGGCGCTTACTTCCCCATCCTGATTGGGTTGAATGGTGTGCTCACCGCGTATATCAAGACCGCATGGGCGCTCTCCTACAAACAACTTGCAACGCTTTTGCAAAATAACAACACCCCCCTCATAATACAGGCTGATGCGTAGAACCCTACTTCTTCTTCTTTCAATAACGTTTCTATTTGGTATTTCTGTCCCTGCCCGTGCGCAGGGACAGAATGCTGCTTCTGCCACACTCTACAACGTGGATACATCCACCTTCCCAACCCTGACCGGGTTCGTGGATGTGACCGACATCACTGGAATTTTCGCCTCAGGGCTCAAGCCCGAAGCGGTTACCGTTCTCGAAAACGGGCAGCCCCTCCCAGCCGATTCACTCAACGAAATAGCCGTCCCCCTGCAAGTGGTGGTTGCCTTTAATCAAGGTGAGGCGCTGGCTGCCCAAAACGCCAACGGCATCTCGCGTTTTCAGCGGGTTTCACAGATCATTCAACAATGGGCGCAGGCGCGCCCCGCCGATCTGCCTGATGATATGAGCCTCGTCTCCCAAACGGGACCCATCATCAACCACTCGTCTCCACCCGATTTTGTGGTCGGCTTGCAAGGCTTCGACCCGGATTTGCGAACGACCACACCAAATTTGCAATCTCTCGCCACCGCATTGGATGTTGTAAGCGGACAAACACCGCGACTGGGCATGAAACGCGCTGTGCTATTCATCACCCCGCAAATGGAAAATGCAGACCTCGCCGTGCAGCTTGAGCCATTGCTCGAAAAAGCGGTTGAGAACAACATCCGCGTTTATGTTTGGTATGTGGATGCAAACACCACCTTCACGACCACCAGCGCCGCACTCTTTAATAACCTTGCCATTCAAACCGGCGGCACCATGTTCCAATTCTCCGGCGAAGAACGCTTCCCCGACCTTGAAACATACTTTTCACCCTTGCGCCGCGTTTACACCCTTTCATACACCTCACATCTGAATATTTCAGGCGAACACAACCTCACTTTGCAAGTGACCCTGCCAACAGGCGGAAATGTAACAGCCAACACCCAACCCTTCAGTTTGGCGCTTCTGCCCCCCAACCCGTTTCCGGTTGCACCTTCGGCACAGATCACAAGACAAGCCCCCGAAGATGACCCCTTCAATACCGAAAGGCTTCTGCCTGAATCACAGCAAATTGACATCATTGTCGAATTCCCCGATGGGTACGAACGCCCGCTGGCGCGCACCGTTCTATATGTAGACGGAATCGCAGTAGACGAAAACACGGCTGAACCCTTCACCTCCTTTACATGGGACCTGACCCCATACAACATCAGCGGCGAACACCAGATCACCGTCGAAGCCGTAGATACGCTTGGGCTGGGCAAAACCAGCATGGCGCTGCCTGTCATTCTCACCGTCATCCGCCCCCCAAGTGGACCCGCCGCCTTGCTTGCCAAATACCGTTCTCAACTGACCTTCGGCGCGATCCTCATTGCCGGTTTGGTTCTCTTCGCAATCCTGCTTGGGGGCAGGCTTCGCTTCCTCTCGCTTCGCAGCATTCAAGAACAGCGCCGTGTACAAAGCGACCCGCTGACCCAGTCCATTCCTGCAATTATTGAACCCAAGACCGGTCCGCTCCCTAAAGAGAAAAGCTCAAAGACGGCAACCAAAGCCAGAAACGCCAAACCCGCTAAAACGTCTGAACAAGAGGCGGCGGCATCTTTGGTGTGGTTGCAGGCAGATGGTCAAATTGCGGCAGTCCCGCCCATCCCATTGAACGGCAGCGAACTCATCTTTGGAACCGACCCGGTGCAATGCTCCACCATTTTGGATGATCCCTCCATCTCCCCCACCCATGCAGGGATTCGCGCCACGGATGATGGCGGCTATCTCTTGCAAGATTTCCAATCCATCGCCGGAACGTGGATAAACTACGAACCTGTGCCGCGTGAAGGCTGCCGCTTGGCGCATGGCGATATGGTAAACTTTGGACAGATACGTTTTCGATTCATGCTGCGAACACCTCCGCAAATTAGTCCTCCAAAAATCATATTGGTGTCCCCCGAAGAATGATCCGAACCACACTTGCCCACATTCATACAACAGCCCTCAGCCATGCAGGGCTTTCAGGCAAGAACAATGAAGACCGGTACGCGGTTTCATCTTTCCAACTTGGCAAAGAGGATTCGCGTTCGGCGGTTTTTGCCGTGGTGGCAGATGGCATTGGCGGGCATCGCGCTGGTGAAGTGGCGGCAGAACTCGCGATCAACTACATTAGTATGCACGTGGCAGAAAGTAATGCAAAAAAGCCGGTCAAGATTCTTGAAAACGCCATTCAAGAAGCCAGCGAAGCCATTGCCGCACACTCTGCCGCCAAAGAAGAAGAGAAAGGCATGGGGGCAACCTGCGCCTGCGCCTGGGTGATCGAGAATAAACTTTACACTGCCTATGTCGGCGATTCGCGCATCTACCTTTTGCGCGGAAAGTTCATTCAACAACTCAGCATCGATCATAGTTGGGTGCAGGAAGCCTACGAAAAGGGGATCATCAGCGCCGAGCAAATGCGCAGCCACCCCAATGTGCATGTCATTCGCCGCTACCTTGGCGGAATGCGCCCGCCCGAAGTGGATTTTCGCCTGCGCATTGACAACGCAGAAACCGACGAAGAGTCGATCAACAATCAGGGTTTTCACCTGGAACCCGGCGATACCATTTTGCTCTGTTCAGACGGGTTGACCGATCTGGTCTGGGATGACGAGATCAAGGACATCATTCGATCAAAGCACGATCTAAAATCCGCAGCCGAAGCGCTGATCAACCTTGCCAACGAACGCGGCGGTCACGATAACATTACGGTGGTCTTAATGGCAATGCCAAGGGTGGAGGATACAATGCCGAAAAAAGGCGGATTATTCGGCTGGCTGGTCGGAGAATAAAAAAGGACGGAAAGCCCGTCCTTTTTTTGATTCACGCTTCAAACTCTGCTTTTGCCTGCCCCAACACCCCAGACCTTTTATTACTCTGCGGCTTTCTTCTCGCGGTCGAGCCATAGCTCGCGGTATTTGCGATTCCAGTCGATCAAAAAGCGGAAGGCGATCACAAGTCCGGCGCCGAAGGTCAGCCATAAAATATCGCCGCGAAAATTGAGCCCCCACAAAACGGGCGCAAATAGAATTCCAGCGATCACGCTTGCCCGGGCTGAGTGACGTAACGTCAACGTGAGCACAACCAGCAGACCCAGGCAGATTAAAAATGCCAAAGGTGCAACCGCTAAAATGCCGCCGCCTGCCGTGGCAAGCCCCATCCCTCCGCGAAACTGGGCAAAGAGGGGCCAGCAATGCCCTACTACCGCAAAGGCTGCTGTGATCGCAACCACCCAGGTTTCACCCGAGAAACGAACCGTAAGGTACACGGGGGCAAATCCCTTGGCAATATCAAGGATGAGCACCAACGCGCCCCAGCCAAACCCCGCCTGACGGATGGTGTTTGTGGTGGTCGCATGACCAGAGCCTGCGTCGCGCACATCCACGTTTTTGACGAAACGGGTAACCCAAATTGAAAACGGGAGAGAACCAAACAAATAACCAAGTAGAGGGAAGAGAAAATTTATCATGAATGTTTTAACCCTGATGGCGGAAAAAGTAACCGGAAGACAGTGAACAGTGGTTAGTAGGCGTGTGCCAACACGCGGGCACGAGAAGCCAGTCGGCTGGCAAGTCCATCGAAGATGAATTTGTGAAAGGGCCACATGGAATACCAATATAAAAAGCCGGATAATCCGTGCGGCTCGAAATAGGCAGTTACTGTGAAGAGGGTTTTCCCCTGTTCCGCTTCCATCGGCGTGGATTCAAATTGAAGCCACGCTTTTCCGGGCACCAGCATCTCGGCGCGCAGACGCATGAGACGGTTTTCTTCCACGGCTTCCACACGCCAAAAATCGAGCGCTTCGCCGGTGTGAATTTCATCGGGGTGACGGCGCCCGCGCCGCAAGCCAACGCCACCAATGGCTTTATCGATCCAACCGCGGATCGACCATGACCAATCCATATAAAGCCAGCCGCGTTCACCGCCTATCCCCGCGTAGGAGCGGAAGACTGTTTCAGGGGGTAAATCTAAAATGACCTGACGGCGCTCTACATACAGCCCCTCTTCTACTGTGAAGCGATACGGCTTCACGTCGCCGGCTTCTGTTACCAGGGCATCAGACCAGGAGGTTTCTACATTGTCGCGGTTCACACGTCCAATGGCGAGGTGGACGGCGGTTTGAAAATCGATGGGGTGAATATGCGGGAAGAGCTTCTTTGCCGTTTCACTGCGGAGGATGAGATTCGCCCGCAAGCCTTCAATGAGCGGAGCAACCACCCGCCAATGGATCGGCGTGACCATGTGAACCCAGTATGCAGAGAGCCTTGGTGTGTAAAACGGAGTGCGAATCAGCCAACGGCGTAGATTCCGCTCTTTTGCATATCCCAGCATCATGTCGGCGTAGGTGAGGCGGGTGGGTCCGCCCACTTCGATCACTCTGCCTATGGCATCCGGCGTTTTGAGCACATCCACCAGATAGGCAAGGGCATCCCGAATGGCGATGGGTTGGGCTTGCGAGAAGAACCATGCCGGGCAGGTGAGCACCGGCTGAAGTTCAGTGATGTAGCGGATCATTTCAAACAGCGCCGACCCCGAGCCGATGATCATACCGGCGCGAATTTCGGTCACAGGCGTTTTGCCGTGGCGCAGGGTAAAGCCGGTTTCATGCCTTGAGCGCAGGTAAGGCGAAAGGTTGGCGGTTGGGTCTACCAATTCGCCAAAATAGATGATCTGCTCAATGCCTTCCTCTTCAGCGGCTTGAGAAAAATTGCGCGCGGCTTGCAGGTCGCGCTCGGCGCTGTCTTTGCTGCCTTGTTTGCCATGCACCAGGTAGTAGGCGGCTGAAACGCCTTGCATGGCTGCGGCAAGGTCTTGGGGGTGGAGAGCATCGCCCGCCACAACTTCCACTTTTTTGAGCCAGGCACGTCCCTGCAAGCGGGAGGGGTCACGCACCAAACAGCGCACCTGATAGCCCGATTCGAGCAGTTTTGGCACGAGACGTCCGCCAACATAGCCGGTTGCCCCTGTAAGAAGGATGAGTTTTGAATGGGTCATTGGGGCAATTATATCTTTTGAAACGGGGCAAATCGCAATTTGTTGAGAAAATGCTCTCACGCTTGTTAAGCGATTGGAAAGTTTGCCATTCTGTTAATTCGCTATAATTTTTTTAGAAACCATAGTACCCAAGGAGCATATAATATGAAACGGACAACCCTCGAAATCCTTTCTGGACTGGCGATTTTTGGGCTTTTTGCTGCCATCGTGGGTTTTTCCATATTTTTCGGGATGTTCCCCGGAGATGTGGAAAGCTGGCTTCTGCGCAGCGGTGACCCAAGGCAGGCCCTCATCTATTTCAGCTTAATGCTCAGCTCCATTTTCATGATGATAGCAAGAGCCGGGTTGGAAGTTGTGCCTTTCGCCTTCGTAAAGGGCGACAATGTAAAACGCTATATTAATGGGCTGCCCCTGTGGGCGCTCTTTATCTTTCTAACCGCTTCCAGCTTTGGTTTTGTCAACGTCTCGCCCACCTGCAAAGCGCCTGAGGCTGTGATCTTTCAAGATATCACCAACAATAGAACCTACCAACCGGCAAACTTAATGGAAGTCCCTCCCAATGGAACGTTGACGTTAATCGCATCTTCCCCCGATAAATCACAGCTTTCCTGCATATCCTGGGAGTTTGTAGGACCCGCCTTCCCGACCTTTGGCGCAAAGGATGATTGCCAGGTAACCATCAATTTTAGCGACCAGCCGGGTCCCAGTTACATCACATTATTGACGACCCAAAATTTTTGCAACCAAGCCTCTTTGTTCTCACTGGAAGTTCAGGTTAAATAACATGAAAAACACATCGCTGCATTTTTGGGCGCTGTCTGTCATCGCAATATTGCTTATTTCCTGCGGCAACAGCACTGGAAGCGCCCCCCCATCCCTCAGCATTATCCCTGAAGATTGTTCTGTAAACGTTTCTGAGCAAATCAGCTTAACCCTCAGAGGAGCGCTCGACCCGAATTCACGCGCCACCTGGGAGGCAAACCTTGGCAGTGTGATCTATAACGCGCAAGGACTGACCGCCACATACATTGCCCCGCAGGTTGCGGGCGAAGCGCTTATTAAAGCCACAATCGTATCGGGTGAAAATACTTCTGCCATTCTTGAAGTGTTCTGCAAGATCATAGACCCAAGCGCAACCATCCCGCCGCCCACCCCTACGAGCACGATCTCAGAGCCGCCCGCAGCATCACCCGCCAACAGCATCATCATCAGCGAAGTGATGGGAAATGCCTGCGGTGGAGTGGAGCAAAGAAAATACAACCAATATGTAGAACTCTACAACTACGGAGACCAACCCGTGGATGTTGGCGGCTGGTGGCTTTATGATGAAGGTTCACCCGGCACACCCGATGAACTTACCGCATGGAGCAACAGGGTCAACACCAGTATGGATGCGCAAGCCATCACAAATTCAACCGTCATCCCGCCCAAAGGCGTTGCCATTGTCCTTTCACCCCAGTATTTGAATAACCCGAATGGACCTCGATACAGACTGCCCTCAGGAATCGTTGTGCTCACCGTGGCAGAAAGCGCAACCCTCGGCGATGACTATTTTGGAATCATCTCAGATCAGGATGGCTACGACACCGTAACCCTGTATATCGGGAGCAGTTCCATCATAAATTCGGTTGTAGATACGTACGGAACGCCGCTCATTCCGAACAGTTACCCATCCTCCATCGAAGATGACCGTCTGGATACCATCCCGCACTACCTGAGTGACTGCAACTCGATCGAACGGGTTAATCCGCTTTTGCCCGATGCCGCAGAAAACTGGATCACCGTAAAGAACGGAACCCCCGGGGCAGTTCCGTTCAAATAAAAAAGAACCAAAATCGCGCCTGAAGTCAGGCGCGATTTTGGTCATACCTCAATTTTCAGGTAAACAAGAGCAGCGGGGTTACTCATCCCCAAGCGCATACAGAAACCCATCTCTTGATGTAACGTAAAGATGCTCAGGGATCAAGGATGCACCCGCGATCTCCGTAGACCCATCTAACACCAGAGACCACAGCGCATCTTTCGTGCCATTTGCCACAGCAGAACACTCCACAGCGCCCGCATCATTTCCACAAATATAGAAAACAAAATCTTCATCCATACCTGCCAAAACACTGGGGCGGTAAGAGAATTGCGCGCGGTTCACCAGCAAGCCCTTTTTATCAAGCCAGAGCAGGGTCGAATCTTCTGTACCTTCACCGGTGTAATGCAGCCACATGCCTCCATCGGTAAACACACCCATCAGCCCGGGGAAACCAAAGAAAGAAGTACGCGACCACGAGATGGAACTGCGCGGCTCGGCGTGGTCGTTCAAATATTCCCAGCCGGTTAACTTATTCTCAAACCGTGAATACAATAACCCGCTTTGCCCAACCATGTATTGCTCACCCGTGGGCATGGTTTCAAAAACCAAAACCTCCCCTGTGGCAGCATCGATCACCGTGTTACGCAGGAATACAAGTTTCTCATCGGGGCTAAGTATCGGGTTGAACGGAACACGGCGCGTAAAGGCATTCGTATCCCAAAGCAAATTCCCATTCGCATCCACCGCGCGGACATTGCCGATCACTACATAATACGAAGTCCCATGGCTATCCACCACGGCACCAGAGGTGGCTTCAAAACTTTCGGGCACTTCCATACGCCAGCGCTGCTCCCCTTCAGGCGTAAACGAAGTTAATGCACCGAGCAGGTCGGTTACAAAAATATTACCCTCGGCATCAAGCGCGGGCGTTCCAACCCCACCGGTAGGGATGGATGCACTCCAGCGCTCCGTACCATCCGGGTTGACCGCATGAAGCGTACCCGTTTGCGAAAGAACGTACACGGTTCCATCTGCGGCGACGGCGGGTCTGCCCACCAAGCCTTCGGCGTCGCTGAAAGTCCACTGCACTTCGGGCGTTTCCACGCCGGGCGCGTTGACGTATAACGTGCCCGCAGGCGACCCATATTGGCTAGACCATAAATGCCCGCCCGGCGACTGTGTCACTGGCGTTTGAGCGGCGGTTAATTTGGAAATTTGATTGAAAGCGAACCACGCTAGAAACACCAGCGCAAAACTCGCAGCCGTAAACATAAGCGGGCGAGTCCGTGCCCAATGCTTCAATTGGGTGACGCCCTCCTCCCACTTCCACTTCAAACGCAGGCGCAGATCAAAGAAACGCGGCGAAGGTGAACCGGCATTGGCAACGCGGCGCAGACCTTCTCCCAACAAGTTGAACCCCAGCACGGTGATAAATACGAACGTTCCAGAGGCGAACAACTTCCACGGGCTGACGTAAATATCCTCATTCACGCCAGAAAGTAATTGACCCAATTCCGGCATCCCGCGCAGGCGTGTGGCAGTGGTATCGCTGATCCACACCCACACCTCGCCGCCAACGTAATAGCCAAGGAAACCCAACCCCGCCGTCAACAAAATGGTGGAGCTGATCTCGTAGGCAAGCAGCATCCATACAAAGGGAAGCACCAGCCGAAAAATATGGCTAAAGACGATTGAGCCGTTCCTTTGCCCCAGTGCGCGGCTGGCTTCAATAAATAACTGCTCACGGGTCAACCGCGTCTGTTCGCGGATGAGGCGGGCGGAATCTGCCCAGCCCGTAAGCGAAAGTCCAAGCACAAACCCCCACGGCTGCCAAATATCTCCTGCAAGGGCGACGATTGCCAACGCGACCAAAAGGGTGGGAATGGAAAGCGCCGCACTGATCAGGTTGTTGAGCGCATTGCCAAACCAATTTTTGTTCCAGCCTGCCAACAGCCCGATCACCGTCCCAATGAAAAGGCGCAGCAATGCCACATAGGCGGTGAGGATGAGCGTGGGGCGCAGCGCCCACAAGACCTGGCTGAGAACATCACGCCCAACGCCATCGGTGCCGAGGGGATATTCAGGGTAGGTAAAAGGCGGGAAAGGCGCCGAGATCCATGTATCGCCCACCTGCATCACGTGAATTTCTTCCAGCGGGTTATGCGGGGCGTAACTTGGTCCGGCAAAGGCTAGGGCGAGGGAAAAGGTAACGATCAGCAGACCCAAGCCCAAAGGGAAGTTGAGGCGGGTTTTACTTCGCATCGTTTCCTCCCTGGGGGTGCATCCGCAGGCGCGGGTCTGCCGCGTAGGTGAAAATTCCGGCAAGTGTGTTTGAGATGATGAGTATGGCTCCAAGTGCGGTGACAACGGTTGCCACAGTGGGGGCATGTAAATAAGATGATGGAAGTACGCTGCTTGCAATGTTTACAGTGGCGGGTGGTTTGATGGAAAGCGCCAACTGCCTGCCCAAGCCGGGCCAGCCGAAGAGCCACTCCACCAGGATCAGTTCGCCGATCATCAGGCTGACGGAGGTGGCGATCACTTGTGCCAGCGGAACGTAGATGTTGCGCAATGCGGTTTTGGTTTTTACCAGCCGCCACGAGTGCCCCAACCCGCGCGCCACGGTAACATAGATGCGGCTGAATTCTTCGGTGAGAAGCGAGGCGGTCATTTGTGCGATTTGAAAGGTGGGGCGAAAAGAAAGCGCAATCACTGGAAAGACCAGGTGTTCATCCCAGCCGAAGCCGCCCAATGGGAAGGGCAGGTCGCCTTTGCTGTAGGGGGTAAAGAAAAGGTAGGCAACCGAGAGTGTGATCAGCACAGCGCCAACATAAAACCCGGGCATTGCCAGACTCACGGTTGAGATGGGAAGCAACCAGCGGCGCACACGCGGCGGGTCGGTATTGGCAGCCAGCATTCCCAAAAATAATCCGAGCGTTAAACTAACAATAAGCGCGATCCCAAACAGACCAAGGCTGGCTTGTGCTGCTGGTTTTACAACATCCAACACGGTTAGACCTGCCGAGGTAAGCGAAGCTGGCGGCTCTCCTTTTAGAAAGGCATTCACATATTCAAGATACAACGGCAAGACCGGCACGATCTCTTCCTGCCGCGCAAAGATGGGATTATTTTCCAGTTGAGCATAACGCCCATAGTGAGCATAGGTGAATGCGGCAAAATTGACCCCCGCCAGCAAAACCAGCATTCCCAATATCCGCCGAGTGATAAATGAAAACATAATCGCTTTTGCCTCCTCTGAGAGCAATCTTTTTAAACGCAAGCGATAATATCATACCCGCATGTAGATGAAATCACGGCGGAAATCGCGTTAAGATTTTCAGGACTTTGGAATAGCCATGAATAGACCTCTTGCATAAGTGATTTGGATTCCTGAAGTTCTACTTCAGGTAACGTTGCCGAAAGTAGAACTTTCGGAGTCCTTTGCGCATGGTTATAGTAAAGTCATAAACCCTTAATGCGAAAAGCGCGAAACAAGGCGAATTTCGCAAAAAAGAACCTATTTCGCGTTGTTCGCGTTAAGCCTTTTGCTTGTGTTTCCATTTTGTCATTCGACTTTGCCACAGTCATGGACTTTTGCAAGAGGTCTATTAAGATTTTAAGACGTTGTGAAAGCCAAAAATTAAAGACTGCCATCTGGGGGATGGTTTCATTTTGCGGGTGTATAATCTGCAAAATTTAATTCAGAGGTAGCCAATGATAGACCCTGTAATATTTAGTTTTAAGTTATTTACATTGCATATTGAACTGACATGGTACGGCTTGATCGTCATGTCTGGTGTGATGATCGGCGGCTGGCTCGCCGAGCGCGAAGTGCGCCGTCGCGGCGAGAACGGCGAAGTGCTGTTAGACGCGATGGTCTGGGCGGTGGTTGCCGGAATTCTTGGCGCCCGCCTGTGGTATGTGATGAATGCCATCATCGGCGGCAATCGCATTTACCTTGAAGACCCTATCTCCATCATCCGCCCGCCGATCGCCGGTTTGCACTTTTTTGGCGGTTTGCTGTTTGGCGCCATTGCGCTCATCATCTACCTGCGCAACAACGGGTACGACGTCTGGCTGTTCATGGACGCAGTCGCACCAGTCGCTTTGCTCGGGCAAGCCGTAGGCAGGTGGGGCAACTTCATCAACCAGGAACTGTACGGTCAGCCGACCACCCTGCCGTGGGGGGCGCTCATCCCTGCCGAACGCCGCATTGCACAATATGCCGATATGAGCCTGTTCCCCGCCACCACCCGTTTTCATCCCACCTATTTCTATGAGATGATCCTCAACGTGCTGGCATTCCTTTTCATCATGTGGTTCTCACGCCGATACGAAGAGGAAAACAAACCCGGCACACTCTTCAGCCTGTGGCTCATCTTCGCCGGATTCCTGCGCGTGTTCATCGAATTCTTCCGCCCCGATCAGCCCCGCCTCGGCGATACCTTCATTACCACATCCATGCTGGTCGCCTTCCTCATGGGCGTGGCAGGCGTTGTGATGTACCTCGCCCGCTACGGCAAGATCCAACTCGCCGCCGCCGAAGATTGGGAGGAAGACTACTGGATCAAGAAAGTGGAAAAGAAAACCTCCGCCTCCACTCGGACCCGAAAACTGGACGCCGCTCCCAAGCCTGTTCTTGCGGCTGATGAAGCGCCCGCAAAGAAAACCCCTGCAAAACGAAAAACCGCAGCCAAACCAAAGGCAACGGCTGAAAAGAAGACCACAACAAAGAAAGCCCCCGTTCGTAAAAAAAAGTCTGAATAATAAAAAAAGAGCCTCGCAAAAACCGAGGCTCTTTTTTGTTGTTTTTTATCGTTCCAGTTCCATGCGCTGCACTGGAACCAGATGCTCTTCTTCGCGGGTATCAAAGTTGAAGCGTTCAAAAATATCCTTGTACATTTGGACAATTCCCCTGCGTGTGAAGCCCATTTTTTCGTATGAGTAGGAATGATCGCTGCTGAAGGTCATGGTCTCTTTTACAGCCTGGTCAATGATGATGGGCAGCCCGGGTTTATCGGGATAGTTGAATTGCTCATAAAATCCGCGTATGACCGCTTCGGGACGTTGGATCAGATCATCGTAATTGACGATCAAATTGCGGGGCGAGGGGTGCGCATCTATATATTGAAGCGGGTAGCGATACCAGTGCTGGGTCATTTCAAGGATCTCGTCGAGATACTGGTAGCCGCCATGCGGACCGGTGAACTGTCCACGGGCATAGTTGATCCATGAAACGGTGGAAGGCAGCATATCGAGCGGGTTGCGGGCAAGGTAGAGAATGCGCGCATCGGGGAAGAACTCGGTCAGCGTTTCGATCTTGGCGCTGAAAGCAGGGTTCTTTGCCACAAAATGTTTCTTGCCCGTGGCATACAAATGCCGTTGAATCATGGACTTGTAGAAGGTCATGATCCGTTTCTTGTGGGCAGGGCTGAGCGCCTGGTCGAAGTGAATGTAGTCGGGGAACTCATCCATGAACGGGAAGAGGAAGGTGACGAAGTAGCCATCCCAAATGTGCATATGGATGTTCTCATCCTCTTCCGGCTGGAAGAACGAGATGGGGTGTATCTTGATCTTGCCGAGTGTGGCGCGGTCAAATGCTAATAAGGCCCGGTGCAAAAAGCGACCGAAATATTTATTATCGAGCGCCGCTACAAATTGCGTGATCTTCTTTTGTGTGACGGAGGGGGTCAGGTAGATATCCCATGTGGTCAGGCTGGTGAAGGTTTCAGCATCGCGCGAGAGCAGGCGGTGCAAAAAGGTGGAACCGCTGCGGAAGTTACCAATGATGAAAAGGGGTTTTTCGATGGGATGGTTTTTGTAGGCGGGAAAGAGAATATCATCGAGCCAGAAGAAGAACCAGTGCATGATCTGTCCAAGCGGCCAGACAATGTAGAACAGAAGCAGGAAGGTCAATCTTTTTTTGGTGAGTTGGGCGGGGGTGTTTTGGTTTGCAAAAAAGGAACGGTAGAAGGTTCGCCAAAAGAGCCGTAGGTTTAATTTCATTCAGGGCGGGATCCTTGGATTTTAATCAGTGCGGCATAGCCGCAACCAAAATATTCTATCAGGTATTATCTTTCTACGATTAACGCATTTTGAACAATTTTATTTTTGTGCTTCAATGAAATTCTTGAGGCGCAAAAGCATTTCTCCATGCGCCGCCTCTGCCTGTTTGAAAGCATAATCAAACAGAAGGCTTGGCGCTTTTAGAGTTACTTTCTCTTTTAAAAGAACACCATCTTCGGCGGGCGTTACGGAGGTGATGTTATCGACGAAGGTATTGGGCGATTGGTACGCCTCGGTGTGGACCTCGTTCCCGGTCAGCGAGAGGATATCGGCGCGGTATTTGATCTTGAACTTGAACGGTCCCCATTGCAACTGGTCGGTGATGAAGTAGCGGCGCAGTACACCTTTCGGCGCTTCGGCTTCTTCCACTTTGATGATCAATGGGTGGACTTTGTGGTGCTGGCTGAATTCTGAGATCACCGGAAATACTGTTCTTACATCCGAATGGATGAGAATTTGTTTTTCGAAGGTTCCTTGTTTCATTTGGCGGATTATACACCCGCGATGTTTAGGTGATGTACAATTCAAGCCATAAATATTTCCCAATTACAAGGAAAATGCTCATGAGCAACACATTGCTGACGTATGAAGCAACCCAGAATTACATGACAAGCCTCGTCCCGCCGCGGGAAGCGGAATTTATAACCATGGAAGCCTATGCCGAAGAGCAGGGCTTCCCCATTATCGGCGCGGCGTGTGGATATTATTGCTATCAACTGGCGCGGATGATCAATGCAACGTCTGTTTTTGAGTTGGGGTCGGGCTATGGGTATTCCACAGCGTGGTTTGCAAAAGCGGTTAAGGAGACTTGCGCTGAGCAAGGTCGAAGTGATGGCGGGGGTGTTGTGCATCACACCGTCTGGGAGGAGGAGCTCTCTGAAAGGGCACGCAGCCACCTCGTCCGGTTGGGAAGCGCAGATTGGGTGAAGTTCCATGTTTCGGAGGCGGTGGAAACTTTGAAGCAAAGTAAAGGTCCGTTCGATATCATCTTCAATGATATTGATAAAGAGGCATATCCGGCTTCGCTGCCGATCATTAAAGAGAAGCTCCGTTCCGGCGGTTTGCTGATCATTGATAATATGCTCTGGAGCGGACGCATCTTTGATAAGACCGATCTTGCGCCTACGACATTGGGCGTGCAGGAATTTACAAAACAGATCACGCAAGACCCTGATTGGATCGTTTCGCTTGTGCCGATGCGTGACGGCATGATCGTAGCCTATAAAAAGTAGGGCAGGGCTCGCCCTTGTCCTGTTTGAAAAAAAATATTGAGGAATCTTATGACCAATTTCAACAGTACCCCCAACCGCCGCAAGTTTGATACAGACATCAAATGGAATTTGTATAAAAAAGATATTCTGCCCATGTGGGTGGCGGATATGGATTTCCCCGCCCCGAAGCCGATTTTGGATGCGCTGCGAAAGCAGTTGGATCACGGTGTATATGGGTATGAGTGGGCGCATAATACGGAACTGCCCAAGGTGGTTGCAAACCGCATGGAGAGCCTTTATAAGTGGAAGGTGCAGCCCGAAGCCGTGCTGGCAGTGACCGGCATTGTCAGCGCGTATAGTGTGGCGGTGCGGGCGTTTGCCTCGTCCAAGAAAGGTGTGGCGATCCAAACACCGGTGTATAACGAGTTTCATGAAGTGAAGAGTAATATCGGCGTTCCGCAGATCGATATTCCGTTGGTAAAGAATGTGAAGGGGAATATCCTGACTTACGAGATCGATTGGGATCTGTTCGAGAAGCGCGTGAAGAAGGCGGGGATTTTCCTGTTGTGTAATCCACATAACCCTTTGGGCATTATCTTTTCGCGCAAAGAAATGACCCGCATGGCGGAGATCTGCATCAGGCACAAGGTTTTGATCGTTTCGGATGAAATTCATTCGGAGCTTTTGCTGGATGGTAATACATTTACACCGATGGCAAAACTTTCGCGCGAGATCGAGAAGCATGTGATTACCCTGATCGCGCCTTCCAAGACCTTTAATATCGCCGGTCTGTTCTGCGGGTTTGCCATCATCCCCAACAAGGATCTGCGGGAACGCTATAACACTGAGTTGAATCATTTGCGTTTGCATGTTGCCAGCCCGGGGCTGCACGCCTCGAAAGCGGCGTTCTCTGGCAAGTGTGACAGTTGGCTGGCTGACCTGAACCGCCACCTGACCGGCAACCGTGATTTCCTTGTGGATTACGTCACCCGTTACATGCCGAACGTCCGCACGACGGTTCCCGATGCGACTTACCTCGGCTGGCTCGATTTTACCCAGACGGCTATTGAGGGTTCGCCTTTCGAGTTCTTCAAGGAGAATGCAAGGGTTGCGGTGAGTGAAGGCAGGATATTTGGTAAAGAAGGTGCCGGGCATGTACGTATCAACTTTGGCACTTCACGGGCACGGTTGAAGGAAGGGCTGGATAAAATGCGAAAGGCGCTGGAGAGTTTGAATTAATTACTGATGTTTCATTGATCTTCCCCACCAGCGCGGACAGTACCTTCTCCTGCCGTTCATCTTCTGTCATGATATAATGACGTAAATAAAACGTCATAAAACGTCAATTTGACGTCAGGAGAAATTCCATGATCGAAGTGCTTCTTGGTTCTAAAAGTGCGGAGCGGGTTTTGATATACCTCTTCACACGCGAAGAGGGCTACGCACGGGAAATTGCCAGTTTTTACAACACGGACCTAAAACCCATCCAAATGCAATTGGACAAGTTCGAGAGAGGCGGCGTCCTCGTCAGCCGCTCCATCGGGCGGACGCGACCCTATGAATTCAATCCACGTTACCCGTTCTTGAATGAGTTGAAAGCCTTGCTCGAAAAGGCGTTGTCGTTTTATCCTGCCAAGGAACAGGAAGAACTCCTAATGAATCGACGACGTCCGCGCGCGAAGGGGAAAACGCTATGAAACAGATCAAGAACATGAGTCAGGTGGAATTGGCAGCCTATGTTCAAGATGCTCTGCAAACAGAAGGGATTCAAGTTGTGCTTTCTGGCGGGAGCGCGGTTTCCTTTTACAGCAGTGACAAGTATGTTTCAAAAGACTTGGATTTGATCAACACAAGTTTTTCACGGCGCAGCAAGATCAAAGCCGTGATGGAAAGGCTTGGCTTCCACGAGCAAGGACGTTACTTCATCCACCCCGAAACGACGTTCTTCATTGAATTCCCTGATGGACCGCTCTCTGTTGGTGAAGAACCTGTGAAAGAGATCAGCGAATTCGAACTCTCCACAGGGACATTACGAGTGCTCTCCCCCACGGACTGTGTCAAGGACAGGTTGTGTGCGTTTTTCTTTTGGAATGACTTGCAAGGATTGGAGCAGGCAATTTTAGTAACCAAAAGCCAGCAAGTGGACTTGAAAGAAATCAGACGTTGGTCAAAAGTAGAGATGAAAGAAAAAGAATTTAAAGCATTTACAGATAAGCTTTGATTCTTTCTATAATTGCAAACAAATTACTCATCACTTCATCATTCCCAAGCGGACAATCCTCAGCCCCATCTCACTCAACACCTTCTCCCGCCGTTCATCTTCTTCTTTCTGCAAATCGTGGATGTCGCCATCGACCTCCACAACCAACCCCGCCTTGTGACAGTAAAAATCGACAATGAATCCCTGAATGACTTGCTGCCTCCGAAAGTGGACTCCCAGCTTATTCGCCCGAAGTTCTTCCCACAAGATTTTCTCGGCGGGAGTCATTTCGCGGCGCAGTTCTTTGGCGCGTTGAAGTTTTGCTTTGGTGACTTTTTGATTCGCGACGATGTTTTTGATGGGCATGGCGGGATTCTACGATAAAACCCCTCTCCCGTCTCCCCTGAAGGGGAGAAGCTAAGACCGCCCACGCACAGGTGACTTTCTTTGCCAAAGTCCGCGCCAGCAGACAAGATAGAAGACTCGCCCATGCCCTTTCCTTTAGGAAAGGGGCAACTCAACACCGCGAACCACTACGCCAATCAGGGAGAGGTCCCACACCCCAATCACCGACTGCTCCCTCCCCCGTTTGGAGTTGGCTCTTAGCACAACAAAAAACTCCGAGATTTCCTCGGAGTTCATTTTCTATCCTGCTAATGGCGAGACTTGGTACTCGATCTTACTCGGCACGTTGACTCGCCGTGAAGCATCCAAAATCTCAAGTGAGACAAGATTGTCTTTCTCGTCGTAATCCAAAATCACGCCTGGCTTATCCTCATCGCTCTCAGCGACAAGGGTATCTGTGAAAATAATGGTAAGGGTATCGGTTTTGCTATCGTAATTGACTTTCATGGCTTATCTCCAATACTTCTCGATCTTGGATCTACGCATGGACAATTACATGTTCACGCGTCAGTTCCACATATCGGTGCTCAGTCAATGCTGTGATCAACTGGTCGAAATTGGCAACCAACAAGGTTTCCAGTTCAACGTTTCTTATATTCCCTGTGGAAATCAGCAACAATTTCTGCGGACGGTCTTGAAGCCAGAACGAAGTGCTGAAATCTGAATCTTTTGTTGTGATGACACAATTGTTTTTATCGGAGTAATCTAAAAGCGCGGAGTCGGCGGTTGCGTTGCCTTCGGGTAATTCCAAGGTGTGGACAGCACTATGCCCGCGATCTTGAAAAATGCGGGTAATGCGTCTGGGAAGATTGGCATCGATCAGAAAATTCATGCGTTGACCAAACTCATCCGCTTGACTTGGCTCAATCGCGCAGCATAAAACAGGACCGCTTGAATATCAGCGGCTTCCAAGTCTTCGTAATCTGCAAGGATTTCTTCATTAGTCATGCCCGAACTGAGTGTTTCAAGAAGCCATTCCACAGAATAACGTAACCCGCGGATGGTGGGTTTCCCAAACGCCATATTTGGGTTGATGGTAATTCGGCTAAGGAGTTCTTGATTTGTCATAAGTAAAATCTCCTGCTCCAATGATACACGATTTTATCTTCCCCACCACCGCGGACAATTCCCTCCCAACCTCATCATTCCGAAACCTGACCACCCTCAACCCCAGCGTGGACAATACCTTCTCCCGCCGTTCATCTTCCTCCTTCTGCAAATCGTGGACATCCCCATCCAATTCAATGACCAGCCCCGCCTTGTGACAATAAAAATCAACGATGAAACCTTGAATAATTTGCTGCCTCCGAAAGTGGACTCCCAGCTTATTCGCCCGAAGTTCTTCCCACAAGATTTTCTCGGCGGGAGTCATTTCGCGGCGCAGTTCTTTGGCGCATTGAAGTTTTGCTTTGGTGACGTGTTGACCTGGAATGATGTTCTTGACTGGCATAATGTTATTTTACTTTAGGCAAGTGATGTATCGTAAAAACCTAAAAATACTGATATATCGTATTTCATATGTCAGTTGATTCGATGTATCAATCAGCAAACAAACCCCTCCCCCGCCTCCCCCAAGGGGGAGGAGCTAAAACCATCATCATTCCAAGTCTTGCTCTGGAAACCCAACACGCCATCAGGCAGAAAAGAAGTTAAGCCCATACCCTCTCCTTCAGGAGAGGGGCAAACGGACACGCCGATCAATCACGTCAATCAGGGAGAGGTCCCTCACCCCAATCACCGACAGTTACCTCCCCCGTTTGGATTAACAAAATTCCTGAGAGTTTCTTGTCTCAGGAATTTACTTCTCATTCAAAAGTTTTTCTTGTAAATCATCAAGCCTTGGCAAGACCCATCTTTCTTTCCAATACTCGACTAACTTATCCTTATCAAACTGTTTCCATTTGACTCGATTAGCTTTACCTTGCAAGTATTCTTGCCAATTTTCAGCCAATGCGCAACGATAATACCCTCTTTGCCAGCCAATGCTCATCATTTCTTCCGAAAGCCCAAGTTCGTGCAAGCCTTTACGAAGAATGCGCATTTTCCAGTTTGGACCTTGCCCATATTTATATGTGTTGAATTCCTCTGGCGAAACAACTTTCTTTATTAATTCCCAACTTCCATTTGCCGTGATGTGAATATGGCTTTGCCCTTTTGTATAACCAATAAAATCCCAATTAAACAAACGATTGTAAATTGAAGATTTTCCAAAAGCTCCCATTGTGTCAACATAAACCAAGTAGGGTTTCTTTTGAACTTTAGTAATAATAGATTCTGAGTTTTTGTATTTGTCGTAAAACCATTTGCGTATTTCTGGAAACATCACCGTTAATGCAACTAACTTCCCGCCTAGAATTCGATTGTATGGCGGGATAGCTCCTAAAATATACGCTGTCATGCAGTTATAAAGGCGTTCTAGTTTTTGATCTTTAGTCCAATCAATCGACTTTACATCTCGCATTTCCAACCCAATAACAGGGTCAGCGAGTCCAACAATTCCAATTAGCTTATCGTTCTGTTCATCAAAGACAAAATACCGCAGTCTTCTTCCATATCCTGTTGTAACTGGAATAGACCAAAACCCTGCCGCATAAGACCAAATACGTTTGTGCTCTTCGCTTTGGTCAACTAAGACAAGATAGGGCTTTACTTTTAGTATGTCGATTTCATCGGGAGTAGCGATGTACTTTTTTACTTTTTCAAAATACAGTTCTTGTTTTGGGTTGGTTTGACTGGCAAGTTTAGCTTGTGTCTCTCTAAAATCAGCAACACTAATTTTGCCTTCAGCCTCATTCCACTGAACGCCATAGCTTGCTAAATTGGCAAGGATTTTTTCTCGAATTCGCTTTTTTTGTATAGCCATATCTGTAAAACTTTATTTCTTGAACTTTGAATCCGTATAAATTTTATTTTCAACTATTTTTTCAAACTCGTTAACTCGAATTGGCAAGGCAAAGGCTTGGTCAGAAGATACCATATAAAGATTTCCAGGAATGGTCTCTCTTTGAATAAAATTTGCAATGACACCATCAAAATTTATATTTGATTTTGTTAAAGCTCTAATATCATCTGCGTTCCCCATATGAAAGGCAAAGAAATTTTCTGCCTGAGTACGGATTTCGTCAGAAATCGCCGAAGGTCTTTGCGTCACAGCTATCAGACCTAAACCAAATTTTCTTCCTTCTTTTGCGACTCTGACAAATGGGTTAGCATTTGAGCGCACAAACTCTTCTGACAAGACATTTTGGGCTTCTTCAACAAAGACAACAGTATTAATTACATTTTCTTTTTTATCCGAAGTAAACTCCGCTTTGTTATTTTCAAACAATTTCCGAACAATAATTGTCGAGATTATGCTTGCATCCACATTGTCTTTCAGAGACAAGTCAATTACAACAGTTTTTCCATTCTTGAGGTGAGTAAAAATCTTCTCAACCATATCAGAAGATGATGAATGAATACCTTTTCCTTCATCGATCAAATGCCCAATTCGTTTCCTGATAGCCATTATGGTTTTTCGGGCACTCACATCTTCTTTGGGATTACCGTTTTTGTCAACTTTTTGCTCACCAAAGAAATCCGCGAAATCGACATGAAGTTTGTGCGGATCGGATACGTATTTACCAATATTCTGAATAAAATCTCCGACGCCTTCTTCATCCAAATAAAGAAGAAAGGATTTCATAACTTCAGAAAAGCCAGCGCCAAAATTCAGAATATCGCCAACAGTCAAATGCTTGTGGGTGTTTATTAATACTTTCCCGCCATACACAAATCTTCCATTGTATTCTTGCGGGACTTTCTTGTCTGAATAAACCACCAGATTTTGCTTTATAGACGGGTCATCAATATCGCCAAGCCCGTATGTTTTTGTGCCACGCAAAAAATACTCGCCATTCAGGTCAAAGATTAATTTCCCGTAGCCTGTATCTCCTATCATATAGTGCAACAACACTTTGACCAAATTGGTTTTACCAAATCCAGATTGGGCGAAAATCATCGTTCGTTTTTCACGCAATTTATCAATTTGAAACAGTATCTGCCCCTTATCATCGAAAATAGTTTCTCCGACACAGAGGTAGCCTATTGGTGCTCCATTTTCATTTGCTTTGTTCAAAATATATTCGGTTTCACGTTTGTTTAAATGACGAGCAATGTATGAAACTGTTGGGAGTTTTCTGACCGCAGTCGTAAACACCAAACTTCTTCCGTTGTCGGTAAAAGTACCTAATATTCGCACCTTGTAGGTGTAACTAAACATTTTTTGTTTGTCGCGTTCGGAAAGTTCACGTTCCGCGATACGTGCATAATGAACAGCAATCAGCGTTTTGTCTTGCGATTTAAAAATAGGGTCTTCATCATAAATTTCTGCTTCTACACGAGCTAGAAATTTTGTATTGCCCTCATCTTTTGGGGTAAGAACAATGAAGTCGCCAGTTTGTGGGCTAGCCTTTGCATCTTCATATGAAGAGTAAATTAGAAGAGCATCTTCTGTTGTTTTTTGACCGTAAAGTACACCGAAATCAGCGCTTGTGCTCATGTAGCGTCCTCCTAGAATCTGTCATGGGTATCAAGGAATAGATTTTCAATATCCACGTTATCCATCTGTTGATTTTTGTACAAAGAATATTTTAGACGGTTCACTATCTCTTCTTTGAAATTCTTTTTTAGAGAAATAAAATTGTGTGCTTCCGCCAAAGGATAAGGATAGCCAAGAATATAGTGTTCCTGAGTGAGTCGTGTAAGCTCTCTAAAAATCAAATCTAATATTTCTCTATTTCGCTTGTTGTTGCTAATTTCAATTTCAGGAATAGCATCAAAAATATTGATGTCAGCGATAATCCAATCATAATTCTGTAATTTTTCTACATAGTCAAGGCGAGCAGCCATGTATAGACCAAAGCCTCTTCCGCTTTTTATTGCTTTCCTGACTATAAAATCACCTTTGTATGCTGCTTTAAGTACATCATCTGAAACCTCAAACCAGCAACAAAGCTTTTTTCTTTTGGGTTCTGTTTGAGTAAATGGGTATTTATGTTTAAGTTCATCCTGAAGGTAATTGTCGATTCGTTTGAAAGTGTAAGACAATTCCATTTTTACAGGTGATTGTTTTGTAACCGCGACAATAACAATTCCTTTATCGTGCAAATACTTACCGAGTTTAACCATATAATGCTGCTTCACTAACAATGGACGCAGATTGCCATCACGAAGAATAAAATCACCAATCTTTGTTTCAGGAAGGTCGGCGATTTCGAGAATTAAGGCGATCTCTAAGATTTCTTGGCAAAAACTCAGTAAAGATGAGAGATTTGCACATATCTGTTCTTTTTTCCAAGGGAAAATATTATCTAAACTATCATTCCAAAAATCTAATAGCTTCTTGACAACTGGCATTGATAAAAGTTCATCATACATCACCCCTAAATGTTCTTCATTTGTCACAAGTATGTTTTCTGGATAGTACGCCTGACCTAGAATTACAGGGTCATCGCTAGAATTCATTCTTACTTGTTTGCCGCGCTGATAGCATATATATCCAGCAGTATAAATTGCAATCGCCAAACCATTATAAAATTCTTGGCTGTTGTAACTTCCGTCAATCGCGTAAAAGCGTCTGTCTACATTATCGATTTGATCGAAAGGTAGAATCTCAAAATATTGTGGGGTTTCCAAGTTTTCAGGTATCCCCACAATTGAAATTTGGTATGGCTTGTTGCTTCTTTCATTTATTTGGCGTGCTACAGCTTCAATTGCGCTATCTGGAATTTCTTTTTTTGACATAGTGTCTTGTCCCAAATCAACTACAACGATGTCGACTGAATGACGGCAAGTATAGCATATTCAATTCATGCCTTTTATGCACCAGTCCGCTAAAGCGGACTTCGTAAAAATAGCACGGGATTAATCCCCGTGCGGGCTATCAGCCTAACAAAAATCCCCCTTGCGGGGGCAATAACTACTTCCTCTTCTTCACATCCTTCAACAACTTCTTCTCATCTGAATTCAACTTGCGCTCAACCTTTTTCACATCCTCCGCAGGCGGCAGGGACTCGGGTTTGACTCCGCGCTCGATCAACATGCGGCGCACGGCTTGATACAACAAATCATTTTGCCTAACTTTGTATTTTGAGGTAAAATGAATGAAAGGACGCTACTATGACAACAACAGCCCGAAAATTACAGCATGAAGTCCACTATAAAAAATGGAGTAATTTCAACACACTTATTCTAAGAGCAAAAAATCTTATAGATAATGGAGTTGAGATTGGTGTGATTACAGAAACTCAATGTGCTGTTAATATTGGCTATGGCGCAATAAGGCTTGTAGAAGATTATGAGTTAGACGAACAAGCAGTTCGCCTAATTAAGAGGTTAGCTTTAGCATACAAACTTGGGAAATCCTACTCCACAAGAAATGAGACCGCTATTTTAGGCCTGCTCCAAAAATATTGCGTAAATAAAAACTACTCTCATGATTTTCAGTTCAAACTAGAAAACTATATATTTGATTTTCAGTGTGAAAATATCTTAATAGAGTTTGACGAACCACATCATCAAGATAAACGACAGAGGAAAGTAGATTTAGACAAAGAAAGTATTGCAAAAAAGAATAAGTACAAAGTGTTTAGGCTTACTCTGCAAAACGACATTATAGACGTTATTATGTACATTGAAGCAAATATTGGGGATAAAACAACAATAGAATGTGAATGTGGATATGTCGCAACTTTTAAAGGTGCAACGTTTAAATGTCCAGATTGCGGAAAGTTACATTACCGCGAACCATAATTGGGGCAATGTTTCCAGCACTCCATCTCGTTATACAAATAACAGGCTTCTTCAAATCGTCAAAACAGTTCAGCAATCAACTCTTGTTTCATCATAACCTCCTCAATGATTGATGTTTGGCATTATACCCTCTCACAGCGTAGCACAAAGCCCCTCGAAACCGAACCAACCTCCTCCGTAGAAAGAAGCGGGTTTTCATCATCCAAAAAAGAATCCATCCGCGTTTTCCGCGCTCGCCCGCGTCCCTTAGACCTTCGTGCTCTTCGTGTCCTTTGTGGTAAAAAAATTCATCCCTCATCCTTCATCATTCATCCTTCTCTCTGATACAATACGCCCCACTAATCTCCAATCTCTAATCATCCAATCTCTACTTATCTACTATCGGAACCACTATGGCAAACGAAACCACACAAGTCATCTACTCCATGAACAAAGTGGGACGCATCGTCCCGCCCAACAAACAAATTCTGCGCGACATCTCGCTCGGCTTCTACCTCGGCGCAAAGATCGGCGTGCTCGGTCTCAACGGCGCGG